>ERZ857521.170-NODE-170-length-103990-cov-24.347381_pt1 | contig 103990 bp, 99 predicted proteins | sample MGYA00519701_ERZ857521 | MGnify/ENA primary metagenome ERZ857521 (study PRJEB31778, sample SAMEA3449346) | human gut metagenome | biome: human gut; feature: human-associated habitat; material: faeces | place: United Kingdom | collected 2010/2012 ...
AGGCCGCCACACCTTTGGCATCCGTATATATGTGCTCGCGTAGTTCCTTGCACAAGGCTGCCAGCTGACGGCTGTCAAGAAGCCCCCAATAACCCTTGTAACGGTTTTCCAGAAGTTCATCAGCACCACCATGTAAATAAGCGGAACGATAACGGTATACAGTGGAAACGTCTATTCCAAGACATGAGGACACGAAAGAGGGCGTATTACCCATGCCCAACATCAGAATGCAAGTCACACGGGCATAGTCGGAACTTCCGGCTAAATTCCGTTGAAGTTTACGCAAAACTTCCATTTCTGATGTCGACAACTGAATTTCCATAGTGCAAAGATACTATTTTTTGAATGATTTTTCGCATTTCACTTACTTTTGACTATAATTGTTGAACATTGTTTTTGTTTTCCCTCTTATCGAAGCTCTTCCGGCTTCTTGTCGGGGAATGATTTCTATGCAGGACAGACAGCGAGCATAGGACGAACAAGACAAGTAAACAGTGACAGGATAAAGCGGAATACCCAAATCTTCGATTTGTGGAAGGCTGCCGTGAAGATCCGGGAGCCGTTAGCACAGCGGTACTTGGCGACCGTCCGTCGCTGTACCTTTGCATATGAAATCTCTCCGGCAAGGAAAGCCGGTGATGAGAGAGAATATCAATTTATTGAATATAGAAAAGGCAATATATATTACAATATGCCATTAAAAGTTAAATTATAATTGAATACTGTTACAACTGTAGAAATATTTATATATTTGTATATAAACACATATAAACAGAATATTATGAAATATTTTATTGCTCTTATCTTTACATTTTTTTCTATATATACCGTTTCAGCACAGGATAGCCAGCGGTGTATGGAAATAGTTAACATTGCTGTTGACGCTGTCAACAATCACTCGGTTGAAAATCTGCATGAACATCTTGCACCGGATTTCGTCTGTGCAGGTAAGAGCGGTCCAAGCGCTATCCAAGTTTTAGCGCAAATAATAACACAAATAGACGAACATATCTCTAATATAAATAAAATAGACGAACGGCAAGCAGATGCGACTTTGACTTTAGTATATGACTTCAATTACAGCAAACGACTGGGGCATAAAGAAGCAACCTTTATCTTTAATAGTGACAATCAGATAAAACAGATGGATCTGCTACCCGTACAAGTTAAAAAGGTAGATATGAAAAAAGATTTTGAAACTCCATCCGATGATGTTATTACAGTACCAATGGAAATATCTGACGGACTTATTTTTGTTAAGGCAGAATTGAATGGTATTGAACGTGATTTTATCTTGGATAGTGGTGCGCCGAGTCTTTACCTGAACAGTAAATATTTTTCCCACAGTAATGATACAGTAAACTCAATAAGCAGTGCAAAAGGCGTAAGTTCTAGAATTTCGGGTCTAGATGTTTTTCGTGTCAACACTTTCAATTTTCATGGGATTCGTGCTGAAAATACAGACTTTGTAATGTCAGACATTTCTCACTTGTCAAAAGATCGAGAAATATATGGATTAATTGGTTATCAAGTGCTAAAGGACTACGATTGGCTATTCGATTATGAAGGGAAAACATTGACATTAATCAAGAGTGATAAAACAGAAAATTATATAAAGGAAATGAGATATAAGACCTATGAGGTTCCGATGCAGATGACCTCAGAAAAGTCGCACATTCCTTTTATCGAGACAAAGATTGGTGATATTACTCTCATGATGGGTATTGATTGTGGTGCTGCCGCTAACCTGATTGATGACTCAATGTTTAGTAAACTGGAAAAACGAATGTCAAATATTTCCACTACGGAATTGAAAGGAGCATCAAAAGAATCAACTACAGAAAAAAAAGGTGATATAAAATCTTTGAATATTGGCAAAAAACGCTTTAAGCACCTGCCAACAGTATTTAGTGATATCAGTCATCTAAACGCTCATTGGACAAACAAGATTGATGGACTTTTGGGTTATGAAATTCTATCACGACAAAAACTTATAATGAGCATCAACAACAAGAAACTTATTTTTATCGAATAATTTTTATATCATTATCATACATCAAGACATTCCGCTATTATCTTTGTTGCAATAATATATAATTAAAAGTACAAAGTAATGGAAAATTCATTTACCAGTTTTTATGCAATGATGTCAGAATATATGCTTAAAACTTTTATGAGGCGCACGCACCACCCTGCCTCAACCATGGAGGGGTCTGAAGGATTTCAGGCAAAAGTACGAAAAACCGGGCAGGCGAACTTACAATTTTTCTTGACTCGATTTTGACAAAATATTTTCGCAAAAGAGGTGTAAATGAATGTTAAATAGGGCATATCTGATGGCATTCCGGGACATATAGGCTCTTCATATACCCCATTCCGTAGTCCGAAATAATACATTTTGCTTTCCGATATTGCCTATTTCGCAGTGCGATTAAGCCCATTTTAGGGTGCGATATGGTGCTTTTCAGCCTCTGAAATGGGCCATTTCGCAAGACGAAATGGTGTTTTTTGCAATGCGGGAAAATACCCTTTAAATGCAATTCATTGATATTCAATAGTTTATAAAAGTCTCTTATTTTTCGCGTATTTGCACCCGAAGGAAAGTCTGATGGTAAATACTCGCTTATTTTTCGGGGTATAGTGGAAAACTAAGAGCGAAAAATCAAAATCCGGTTACAATTTGAAAGTAGAACATACCGGTTTAAAACCAACCAATGGTTATACGTTCAGTGAGTTTCGTTTAAATGCCGTGCAGTCTCTCTTTCGTCTTTGCAAAAGGCATGGCAGACCAAGCTGAAACTACATATCGGGCGGAATGACGGCAAGAAAACGGGAGATACTGGATTAGCAATAACCATGACAAAAAACAAACGCTTAGGGTCTGACGATATGTTTGGGCTAAATTTCAGCGGACGTAAACAACACTATGCGTGATTGAAACCGTGGTTTTCCATAGAAATCCTTTCTCCTCTGAATTTCTGACGAGCCGAGGCGTGCCCCCGGAAAATGAAAGACTCTGCCGCCAGATGCACTCGCCCTACATTCATATAATGATTACGCAGGGCGACGCACACAAAAGAACCCGATGTCATACGGCGGCATCGGGCAACCGCTTAATGCCCGTCTGACGTTTTTTTGGCATCATCATGCTGGTCCGTCTCCTCTCCAAAGTTCAGCTGACCGTCGGCATTACCATATATGGCAGCCTTAAAACTGTCCCAATCCTGAAATCCTGCAAGCAGCGCAATGCGGTCGAGCGTCTCTTTCTTCGGTTTCTCCGTGCCCTTGATGTGGGCTGCGATTTTCTTTAGTACCGCCGGTTTCAACGCCTCGTCATTAAACTTCCTCTCAACGGCCTTGAGCAACTGGCTCAATTCCCAATGCTTTCTTTCCATATACTACTAACGTTTAAAACATACGGACAACCACACACGAAACCATACAACGGCCGTCATAGCCGACGCGATCAGCGGTTCACGGTCACAACAACCACGTGAACCGGCTCATTATCAGCACCTGCCGAAGACCCCGTGCAGCACTATCCATGGATGCAAAAATAACACAAACAAACGTTATTACAAAATAATAAGTGTGAAAATTGAGTCTGTCAGCTGCCACCGTCCGCCCTCTCGCCTTATATTTGCGTATATCATTAAAAATTAGTAACTTTGTATCTGTTTAAACAGATTATATTCTCAACATCATAACATGAAAGAATTAGCATTAAAGTACGGATGTAATCCAAATCAGAAACCGTCACGCATATTTATGGTAGATGGCGAACTGCCCATTGAAGTGCTCAACGGACGTCCTGGATATATAAATTTCCTCGACGCGCTCAACTCATGGCAGTTAGTTAAAGAACTGAAAGAAGCAACCGGCATGCCTGCCGCTGCCTCGTTCAAACACGTATCACCGGCTGGTGCTGCCATCGGACTGCCGCTGAGCGACACACTGAAGAAAATCTACTTTGTAGATGACGTGAAGGTGGAACTCTCACCTCTGGCATGTGCATACGCAAGAGCACGCGGAGCCGACCGCATGAGTTCTTACGGCGACTTCGTGGCACTGAGCGACACTTGCGACGTAGCAACAGCCACTCTCATCAAACGTGAGGTAAGCGACGGTGTGATTGCACCTGACTATACTCCAGAAGCTCTGGAGATACTGAAAAGCAAACGCAAGGGTACATACAACATCATAAAGATGGATCCGCTGTACGTACCGGAACCAATAGAGCGCAAACAGGTGTACGGAATAACATTCGAGCAGGGACGCAACAATGTGAAACTCGACGACCCGGCACTCTTCGAGAACATCCCAACAAAGAACAAGACATTCACCGAAGAGGCTAAACGCGACCTCATCATAAGCCTCATCACCCTGAAATACACCCAGAGCAACTCTGTGTGCTACGTTAAGGACGGACAGGCCATCGGTATCGGAGCAGGTCAGCAGAGCCGTATCCACTGCACACGCCTCGCAGGAAACAAGGCCGATATATGGTGGTTGCGCCAGCACCCGAAAGTAATGAACCTCCCGTTCGTTGACGGAATACGCCGCGCCGACCGCGACAACACCATCGATGTGTATATCAGCGAGGAGCACGACGACGTGCTGCGTGACGGCACATGGCAGCAGTTCTTCAAGGAGAAACCTGAAGTGCTCACCGCTGAAGAGAAGAAAGCATGGATAGCACAGAACACTAAAGTGGCTCTCGGAAGCGACGCATTCTTCCCGTTCGGCGACAACATAGAGCGCGCCCACAAGAGCGGTGTCGAATACATTGCCCAGGCCGGAGGCTCGGTACGCGACGACAATGTCATCGAGACCTGCGACAAATATGGCATAGCAATGGCATTCACCGGTGTAAGACTGTTCCATCATTGATAAAAAAACATACGTTTCAGAATGAGCGACGAGATTGATGATATCATAAGCGGCGGCGGACTTGTTTTCAAGAAGAAAAGTTCCGGCCCGAAGGACGACGGCAAGGTGAAGACCAAAGCCAAGAAGAAAAAATACATAACCGGTGCGCACGGCAGCGGCTCTGCACGTCAGAAAGCCAAATACCGCGAGCAGAGGGCAAACAGACACAAGAAATAAGACTTGGTGTCAATGCACGATGTTGTCATCATGCTCGGTATGAAACCACGGATAATACGATAATGCCGCGACCCGAATGGGCCGCGGCATTATTTATATAGTGCATTATCACGTATTACTGACGCTGAAAACACATGGCGCCAATACTGCGCCCGTCAGTCTTGAAACATTCTTTTTCATAAAGGGATAAAGCCTGCCGGCGTGAGAAAGAGCACGTATGGCTCTCTCATAAAATCCATATAGAGAAATTAAAAAGCCTTTTTCATGTCTTCATACGGTCCGTATAGCAGCATAAGGCGGGATTTATCACAGCCTCGGACGGGCAATGCCAGAAGCTCGGAAAACCTGCATCGCAGCGGGAAATATACTGAAACTACATGAGCCCGATAGACAATGGCATAATGTCATTATCTATCAGGCTCACATTAAAGCCGTATACTGCTGAATATTAAGTACGCGATGAGGATTTCTTTCCCTGCGCGTAGTAGTTCTTACGTGTGCTCACCTTACCGCTCTTATTAAGGACAAGCGTAGATTGCTGTAGTGTCTTGTTGGCGCAATCGAACACAACCGTTGGGTTAAGGCGCTTGCCCTTGAACGAGATTTCAAAATGCAGATGCTCCGTCGTTGCGCGTCCTGTACGGCCGGTGAGTCCTATCACCTGTCCGGCCTTCACCTTATCGCCCACCTCAACCAGATTTTTCGACTGGTGGCTGTAAAGTGTCTCAAATCCGTAGGCATGCTTTATCACTATGCAGTTGCCGTATCCGTAGTAAGGACCCGAGCGTGTAACGACTCCGTCAAATGCCGCAACAATCTCATCGTTCGGCTTTGTCTTCAGGTCGATACCGGCATGTCCGCGGCGTCCTCCGTATCCGCTTATCACCTTGGCATCGGGAAGCGGGAACGCCCAACTCTGATCGTCAAGCTCAGAAAGGTCGAGCTCGAACTTAGAATCGTTCTCAAACGGGTCTTCATCCATGCTCTCCGCCGCCATTAGTCTGTTGTTTCCGGCAGACGATGTTATGTCAACATATTTTCCGTTGCGCCGACATGTCAGCATCTGTTTGCGCAGACGATGACTGTTCACACTTATTATTGTTGACGGATTTATGCGGCATCCGTTCACCATTATTGAGAAATCGCAGTATGTCTTTCCGTCGCGTGAGCCCACGATGGCTATTGTGTGACCGGCTCTCACGCTCTGTCCCACCTTGACAAGATTGCTCTCGTTGTTGGCATACACGGTTTCGAGTCCGTTGCGGTGGCGTATCACGATGACGTTGCCCATATCTTCGTGAGCCCTCGACAGCCTTACCACACCGTCGAACATGGCTTTCACCGCATCGCCTTCCTTTGTAGTTATTCTCAGAACATTATCATTCAATACAGTAGCCTTGCCCACCGGCAGCGGGAAAGAATACTCCTTCTCTCTAAAAGAAGAGAAATCCACATTGAAAGCATCCGAACGACTGAACAGTCCGGGCGTCTCAATGCTTATCTGCTGCTGCTCGGCTGCGGTGAACTTATGCTTCACCGGAGCTGCCGCAGTAAGGGTGACAACAAACGTTGCCAAAAGAAACAGGTGTCTTAGTCTAATCATTTTCAACAAGAATTATTCATAAACAATCAAACAGCCGAACAACCTCCGGAACTCTCAGCACCTTTATCCTAACGCAGATATATGGCGTTGAAAATGCGCCCTGACTCTGTTCCGAGTCTGCGGGCAGAGAAATAGTCGGCCACGTTCTCATAGGTACATATTCCACAAGAATATATATTGTCTGCACCGACACCGGATTCCAGCATCTGAATACGGTTGCACTCCGGAAGGTCAATGTGCCATTTGTCCTTCCTGCAACTTATTTTCTGCATGTCGAATCCGGCTTCTGAAAAACTGTCGAAAACCTCGTCGCCCACCTCAAAACTGTCAAGCGATATGCCCGGACCTATGACTGCCTTCAGATTTGCAGCGTTGGTGCCGAACACTATGTGCATCTCCTTCACGGCCTTCTGCACTATGCGCGACACCGTACCGCGCCATCCGGCATGTACGGCACACACAGCGTGACTGTCGATGTCGTAAAGAAGCACCGGTATGCAGTCGGCTGTAGAAACTCCGATGCACACTCCACGTACAGAAGTCATAAGTGCATCGACGCCCTCAAGCACCATACGCCTTGAGTTACTGCTCAGTTCAAGAAATTCAGGACCTATCACCCGTATTTCAGTACCATGTGTCTGGTGTGGCATTATGATGTTCTTAGCATCCATGCCAAGCTCCTCACACAATGCCTCGCGATTGCGAATCACGGTATCGGCATCATCTCCGCAATATTCGTTAATGTTGAAATCGGAGTATGCTCCCTTTCCAAATCCACCATGACGCGTGGTACTGAAAGCCACGACTTCATCGGCTACATCATAATATTTTATGACTGGCGGGTTATTCATCAGTTTCTTCTTCGTCGTATTCAAAGTCGTCGAGGTCTTCTATCTCGTCCTCATCGACATATATAATATCGTCTGCGCCCTCGGCATGCAACTCGGCAGCGAAGCGGCTCATGTCCTTGTCGCGATGCACAAGATTGTCTTCCGATATGATGTCCTGCAGCTTGTTGCTCTCACTGTTGAGCTCGCGCCAGAGCACATCCTTCAGTTCGTTAAGTCCCATACCTGTGACCGACGATATGAAAACCACAGGCAGGTCTTCCGGCAATGTCTCACGCAGCATGCCGATAAGTTCCTCGTCGAGCAAGTCGCACTTTGTTACGGCAAGCACGCGGTGCTTTTCCAGCATGTCGGGATTGAATTTCCGGAGTTCGTTCAAAAGTATTTCGTATTCGCGGTTAATGTCGTCCGTGTCGCCTGGCACCATGAACAACAGAAGCGAGTTGCGTTCTATGTGTCTCAAAAAACGCAATCCGAGTCCCTTGCCTTCGCTCGCTCCCTCAATGATACCCGGAATATCCGCCATGACAAACGACTGTTTGTCGTGATAACCAACTATTCCTAGCGACGGCTCAAGCGTCGTAAACGGATAGTTGGCAATCTTAGGACGTGCGCTCGACAAGGCTGAAAGCAATGTCGATTTTCCGGCGTTCGGGAAGCCAACAAGTCCGACATCCGCGAGAAGTTTCAGCTCGAGAATGATCGTCATCTCCTCCATCGGCTCGCCGGGCTGTGCGAAACGCGGAGTCTGGTTGGTCGCCGTGCGGAACTGGAAATTGCCGAGTCCGCCGCGTCCACCCTTCAACAACAGCACGACCTGGCCGTCGTAGGTGACGTCGCATACATATTTTCCGGTCTCAGCGTTATACACCACGGTTCCGCATGGCACGTCTATATAGACATCCTTGCCGTCCTTGCCGTGGCACTTGTCGCGTCCTCCGTTTCCGCCATGCTCAGCAAACACATGGCGCTGATACTTAAGATGCAGCAGAGTCCAGTAATTGTGATTGCCGCGCAGGTATATGTTACCCCCACGTCCACCGTCTCCTCCGTCAGGTCCGCCGTTTGGCTGATACTTGATGTGACGCAGATGCATGGAGCCACGTCCGCCTTTTCCAGAACGACAATATATCTTTACGTAATCTACAAAATTGGATTCTGCCATATCTTATGTCTATGTTTTTATTTTGATTTATCCGAATCAGAGGCTGTCAATCACAGCGCAGATGTCAGCGAAGATGCGGTCGAGCTCGCCATATCCGTTAATGTGATGGTGCAAACCTTCTTTCTTATACCATTCGATGAGCGGAGCTGTCTGTGTGGTATAAACCTTCAGACGCTTGTTTATGGTCTTCTCGTTGTCGTCGGTACGTCCAGACTCCTTGCCACGCTTTATCAGACGCTCTACCAGCTTGTCCTCCGGAACATCCAGCTCAATCATTGCAGCAACGTTGTGTCCGCGTTCTGCGAGCATGGTCTTGAGAGCCTCAGCCTGCGGTATCGTGCGCGGGAAACCGTCGAAGATCACACCCTTGTGCTCCTTACCGAAGCTGTCATAGACACTTGCGAGTATGTTTATCATAAGCTCATCAGGTATGAGCTGTCCGTTATCAATGTATCCCTTTGCTGTCTTTCCCAGTTCTGTGCCGTTCTTGATCTCGTTGCGCAGCACATCACCGGTAGAAATATGATTGAAACCATATTTCTTGATCATCAGATCACTCTGAGTGCCCTTGCCTGAACCCGGGGCACCGAAAATTACGATATTCTTCATCTCTTTACTTTAATTGAAAAAATTTTATTTGTTTGAGCCGTCGCGCATCGCTCTGCACCTGCGTTCCGGCCGCATTATGTCATTCTTCCACAATCGTGTATATGTCGCGCAGATTGCGTCCCTGCTGGTCATAATCGAGTCCGTAGCCCAATATGAAATCGTTAGGTATCTCCATCGCTACGTATTCCACGTTGAGAGGGACTTTCAGACGGTCGGGCTTGAGCAGAAGAGTACAGATGTGTATTGACTCCGGATTGCGCGTTCCGAGCGACTCTATCATACGTTTGATGGTCTGACCTGTCTCCACTATGTCCTCGACTATGATTACTGTGCGTCCCGTAAGGTCCTCGTTTATACCTATCACTTCCTTTATCTGGCCGGTAGAAGTAGTGCCCTGATAAGACGCCAGTTTCACAAATGATATCTCACAAGGAATGGTTATCATACGCATGAGGTCGGCGGCAAATATAAAAGAGCCGTTAAGCACTGCGAGCAACAGCGGATTCTTTCCCGCCATATCGGCATTTATCTTGTCTGCCACAGCCTTGACACGCTTCAAGATCTCAGCCTCCGGTATCGACGTTCTGAACGTCTTGTCCTTTATTTTGACTGTACTGTTCATGGTGTTTCTTTATATTTGTATAATATAGATGCGGCTCGGCAGTGTCAAGACATGCAAACCTTCGGTTTCCAGTCTTGCCGTTACGCTCGCCTTTCGCTATATTTGCCCGCAAATTTACAAAAAATATGGCGAACGCTGTAAGCTGTTAGCATTTATTTCGGTTTTTTACCGACAACGCGACATCGGGACACGCAGCAGCCCACTACAACACACACCGCACGAAACAACCATCAAACATTGTGCCACATGCAACGCAAGGAGTGCCGACGACATTCAAATAAAGATCATATTTTATTGTAAGGCACGAATTTATTTTGTATCTTTGCCCCATATGAAAATCTTTACTGGCTCACAAATACACGAGCTCGACAAATACACAATAGAGCACGAGCCCATCTCGTCAATCGATCTGATGGAACGTGCGGCAAAAGCCCTCACCGAGGCCATCACGGAAGAATGGACCGTCGGCAAGAATATCGTAGTGTTCGCCGGACCCGGCAACAACGGAGGCGACGCGCTTGCAGTGGCAAGAATGCTGCTCGACCGCGGATATGATGTTGACGTCTATCTGTTCAACATCAACAACCACCTGTCAGAAGACTGCGCCACCAACCGCGAAAGACTGACAGGACACAAGCGTGCAAGCAAGTTTACTGAGGTGAAGATAAACTTCGATCCACCGAGACTCGACGAGAACACGCTCGTAATAGACGGTCTGTTCGGCTCGGGACTGAACAAGCCGCTTACCAAAGGATTTGCATCTCTTGTGAAATACATCAACCAGTCGGCTGCTAAAGTGATAAGCATCGACCTGCCGTCAGGACTGATGACCGAGGACAACACATACAACGTGCGTGCCAACATAATAAAAGCCGACATCACTCTCACACTGCAACAGCAGAAACTTTCGATGATGTTTGCCGACACGCAGCCGTTTCTCGGACAGGTGAAGGTGCTCGACATAAAGCTGTCTGACGAATACATAAGAAAGACAAGCAGCCAATATTGCACCACAGAAGCAGCCGACATAAAAAGAAACTTCAGAAAGCGCGACGCCTTCGCACACAAAGGCAGCATGGGCAACGCCCTGCTCATAGCCGGAAGCTACGGCATGGCGGGTGCGGCGGTGCTGGCCGCGAAAGCCTGCATGCGCTCAGGCACGGGCAAGACAACCATCCTGACGCCCGAGACCAACCGCTGCATAATACAGACATCAGTACCCGAAGCGGTGTTGAGAATAGACCCTGACGAGCGGATATTCTCCGAAGCCATCGACACAGATGCGTTCGACGCCGTCGGGATTGGTCCGGGACTCGGGACAGACGAGGAAACAGCCGTGGCACTCATGTCGCAACTGCGGCGCACGAAATGTCCGGTGGTACTCGACGCCGACGCGCTCAACATAATATCCAACCACAGGACATGGATGCAGCATCTGCCTGCAAACCTCATCCTCACGCCACATCCAAAAGAGCTCGACCGCCTGTACGGCAGCACGGCTTCGAGCGACTACGACCGCCTCAACAACGCCCGCAACCTTGCAGAGCACCTCGAGGCATACGTCATACTGAAAGGTCACTACTCCGCACTGTGCACTCCAGACGGCAGCGTGACATTCAACACTACCGGCAACGCAGGCATGGCAACAGCCGGAAGCGGCGATGTGCTTACCGGCATCATCACCGGTCTGCTCGCAAGAGGATACGCGCGCAACCAGGCTTGCCTCACCGGTATGTACATACACGGACTTGCCGGCGACATAGCTGCCCGCGAGACGGGAGAAGAAAGTCTTGTGGCAAGCGACATAATAAAATGTATTCCTAAAGCGTTTAAACAGATAACCGACAATTAAAACAATATGATAAAGATACTGTCAACCATTCTGATGGCGGCAGCGTTATGCCCCGCCTCAGCAGAGAACAAGGACGGCAACTTCACCTATTACCTTCCCAAGACCGAAGTGCGCGTCTCGTTGCTTATCGAGAAGACTACCTATACGCCGGGACGACTGGCCGACTACAGCGACATCTATTTCAAGACACGCAGCAAAAGCGATGCGAGCGTGAGCTACAGGATTGTCGGTGTAAACTTCTCGACAGTAGGAGTGCCTGACATGACCAAGCAGTATGACCTGGTGATAGACAAGAAGCACAGCATACTGAACATAGACTGCGACAAGAACGGAGTGCTGAAAGCCATCAACACAAACGGTCAGGACGTCACTCCGCCGGCCAAATTCAAACCGGCGCCACAGCAAACACTGCCCTCGCCCAACGACTACATGAGTCAAGACATACTCTCTTCGACCAATCTTCCGAAGATGGCGCAGATGGTGGCGCAGGAAATATACGACATTCGCGACAGCCGAAACCAGCTCGCACGTGGCGAGGCCGACTTCATGCCTAAGGACGGCGAGCAACTGAAAATAATGCTCGCACAGATGAAGACGCAGGAGGACGCGCTGATGAGAATGTTTGAAGGCACAACCGTGACCGACACAACCGAAACCATAGTGTCGTTCGTTCCGGTGAAAGGACAGTCGAAGCAGATGGTGTTCAGATTCTCAAGACACTTCGGACTGACCGACGCCAACGACCTTTCGGGCGAGCCCTACTACGCCATAATAGAAGATGAGCAGATTCTTGCCGAGCCTCCTGTCGTCGACGAGAAGATAAAGAAGCAAAAGGACGATATGATAATAGGTATAAACCTGCCCGGAAAGATAAAAATAAAACTGAACGACGGCGACCGCACGATAGCCACATACAATACTTACGCCGCACAGTTCGGCAACGTGGAAACGCTCAGCGGCTCGCTCTTCGGCAAGAAACTCACATCGCAGATTGTGCTCGACCCTGCCACAGGAAGCGTGATAAGTCTCAAGACTGAGCCGTTGGAGTAAGCACGGGCAGCAAACAAAAAGAAATAAGGAACGGAAAACCGGAAATACATACGGACCGGAAAAGAGACGCCTGCACAGCGGACTTTCTTTTCCGGTCCGTTTTTTTATTATCCACAGGCGGTTGATAAATTTGCCGGCAATGAATAAAAGCAAGGTTGTGATTCGGCTCGTTAAAGATTAAGCAGATATTCGTCCCGATTAGAAAAGCGGATTAGCTCCATAAGAAGCAATGTTTCCTGCTGTTGAGATTGAACAAAGACGGGGCATCATAACGCAAATATCTATTTTATATTGTATTTATCACCCGCTTATATTATAGTTATTACCCGACCTGAATATTCTTTGCTCTTGCCGACATCCCGCCCGCCATGTAGTCTCGACACAGGCTGATACGCCTTCGACAAAGATATAAGGCGGACAGCCAGAAAACAAAACGAAACCCACAGGACGCATAACAACCGGTTGAGATTAAGCCGATACCGGCAACTTTCAAATTGTAACCGGATTTTGATTTTTCGGTCTTGTCTTCCCACTCTACCCCGAAAAATAAGCGCGTATTTGCGGACAAAGTCTCCTTCGGGCGCAAATACGCGAATTATGAGAGGTTTACATAACATATTGAATATCAACTATTTACATTTAAGAGGCATTTCTTCGCATTGCAAAAAGCACCATTTCGGCTTGCGAAATGGCCCATTTCAGAGGCTGAAAAGCACCATATCGCACCCTAAAATGGGCTTAATCGCACTGCGAAATGGGCAATATTGGAAAGTAAAATGTATTATTTAAGACTACGGAATGGGGTATATCAAAAGCCGGTATGCCCCGAAATGGCCTCAGATACGCCTGTTTTAACATCCCTTCACATCTCTTTTGCGAAAATATTTTGTCAAAATAAAATCAAGAAAAATCGTAAGTTCGTTCTTCGGCTTGCCTTCAAAAACGGTGATATTAGGTGATGAAAAGGGCACAATAAATATTTTATTGTTATGGCGTAGTCGATTTATTATTGTTATATGATCGATTTATTGTTATGTCATTGTCGGTTTATCAGACTTGATTCACGCTCATCCCGACATTTCCTCAACACTTTGTACATACGCCACCAACCACAACCTCAACCAAACCAACAGCCGGACTTCCCGACAATAATACAGAGTTTTTTGGACGACAGGCATCGGTCTGTGTTCTGAAAACACAAAACCAAAAATATCATACAGAAAAGAACACATCATACATTTTTGCTCCGAAATCTTAATTTTTATCAAAAAAAAAAAAAAAAGACGAATTTAGGACTCACGTTATTAATTTTGCACTCAAAATTAATTAAGGAGGCATATCATATCCACCGACACCTGACACATACGTCAAGGATATATATACTCTTCAAAATTCCATGCTATATCATAGCAATAAACATGAATAAAAAATTGCTTTCTGTATTCTAAAAACGCGTTCAGATAACGGACGTCACAAATGACATGATATTAGTATCATATATGAACATACAATTATATATTTTACAAAAACAATTATGAACTTAAAATGTACGTATGTGCTTAGAAGATTTCTGGCACTATTTTTATTGGGATATATATCCCTTGGAGCCATAGGAGCCGAAAATTCCGTTTCTGACGATAGGAAAGTGTGGCAGGACAACTACCCTGACGGTGAGAACTATCTGAGAAACCGCAGAGCGCTTGTAGGCCACGGATGCACGGTGAACCGTTTCGGCGGTGACGGCATCACCGTTGGACAGGTGCAGACGAATCTTGAGAATCTGTGTGACGAGGATCTGACAAACAACGCCACCGTGCCGTGCGTGGCAAGCGTGAGCGTTGGCTACAGTCCGCTTGTGAGCGTGAAAGATATGGGCAACGTGTATGCCAGAGGCACAGAGGCAGGATTCGTGCTCGGAGGCTCGTCCAAGGTGCTCGGTCTCGAGGTGGGGAGCATATATGAGATACGCTTCTACAAGGACGGCGAACTGGTTGCACCGGAGGGTGCCAGTCCTGAATATACCGGCGAGCCGGTGAGCACCGACATGAGCACCGGCGTGAGTCTGTCGCTCATACAGATAGGCGGTGAAGACATGAGCCGAGAGATACACGCCACAGCCCCCGGCGACTTCGACGAGATACAGCTGGTGCAGGTAGACGGAATAGGGCTGGACGTGGCAAGTGCGGTGCAGGTAAAATATGCTTTCGCAGGCAAGGCAAGACAGTTCAACGTGACTCAGGACGAGAAGAACGGAATGCCGGCATACAGCAAATATCTCGGAACGAATGTAAAGCCATGGGGAAAATGGAATAAAGGTGACTGGAAAGACAGTGATAAACAGTCTGGAGACTTTGACGCTGCCGACCCTGATTTTCAAGGATACAAACTCATAAATACCAATCTGGACGACGGTGCGACGATTGTTGCCTCTGTCATTCTCTCATTCATGGGCGACGCATCAGTAAAGGGCGAGGCATACGACGGAAGCATAGCGGTAAACCCGTTCAAGGCCGGCACACAGATAGGATTCGTGATAAACCAAGAGAGCCTTCTGGACGTGGGAGTGGGCACGACAGCCGTCATTGAGCTTACAGACGTCAACAAGAAGAAAAAAACCTATAACATATCGACAGACGTGCTGGAACTGTCACTCGGTAAAAAAACAGGCGACGCAACATTCTCCATACGTTCAGATATGGATTTCTCCGAGGCTAAATTCTATTTTGCAGGATTAGGAATTGGTGCGGGAGGCGCTTCCGCAAAATATGCCTTCATAAACCTCGAACCGGAAAAGGGTAACCACCACTGCAGCATAAATCCGTCGGCAGACCTCGACATATGCGACTGCGACAACCATTATCAGCTCTCACATAACCCGGCAATAGACGTGATATGGAGCGTGAAAGAGAGCCCGGCAGACGCAGGAGGCTTCACCCTCAACCCTGAGACGGGAGAAGTGGCAGGGCTGACAACGGCAGGCCGCTACGTGTTCACAGCCACCGCCGCCGACGGCTGCACGGAAGACGTCGTGATAAACTACGGCATACCGACCGTCAAACTCGAAGAGACACCACTCATCAACACAAAAGACGAGAACAACTATGAGGTTATGACCGGCGGAGGATTCGGCATAAAACTGCTTGAAGACATCAACAACGCCGGAGCACTCGTGACTACGACAACCCGCGACTTCGCATCATACACCGGAGGCGTGTCACTGCTGAAAGACGCCAACATCATAGGCGTAAAGGCCAAAAACGGCTTGATAAGCGACGGAACAAAAGCCGTGAAGGCAGGATTTGTCATTTCCGGCGGAAACAATGTTCTGAACGCCAAACTGCTCGACTTCCTCAACATACGCTTCTACAAAGAAGGAAACGAAGTGTACAGCGCTGTTGTGGACGACAACGCAGTGCTTCAGTTAGGAGCAATAGGAGAGAACGACACGCAGCGCGTGAAATATTCGGTGGAAGTGCCCAAGGACAAAGCATTCGACTCTATGGTGCTATGCACCTCAGGCGCGCTCAACCTTGACATCAAGCAACTGAACATCTACTACGCATTCATAGACGAGACCGACGGAGAGACCGACCCACTCTATGGCGCAAAGACAGTATCGTTTGACAACACTGGAGCAAGCATAGACCTGGAGAACACCGACGCATTCAATGTTGTTAACATAGGCAGCACACCGTCTGAGATAACCAACCTTATAGACAACGATATGGAGACGGCCTTCACTTTCCCGATAGGCATAGGCGTGGCAAACGGAACAATGATAGCCGTTAACATCGGCCGTACTGTGTCTCCGAAACAACAGGTCGTGATGGTGACAGACAACGGCAACGCACTCCTCGGACTGTCTCTGGCAAAAGCATTCACCATTGACCTGTACAGAAACGGAAAGAAAGTGGCAAGCAACAACAGTTCCGGCTTCAGCGTACTCGGAGCAAACGTGCTGGGATATGTAGGGACAAAAGGCTACATAAAAATAACGTCACCGGTTGAGTTCGACGAAATCAAGTTCTCTAAAGGCGAGGGGCTGAACGTGTTCAACCAGTTCAGCATCTATGGATTCGCGCTGCTCAACGACTACAACGGTGACGGCACACCCGACCCTATTGACCCTGAACCATGTATACAGGAACTTGTGCTTGACGAGACCGTTGACCTGGAGAAGAGCCACGACTACAGCAACTGCCGTATGATATTGCGCCGCACATTCAACGGCAACAAGTGGAACTCGCTTGTACTGCCGGTATCGCTCACCGAAGAACAGTTCCACGAAGCATTCGGCAGCGGCGCCCGTCTCTCCGAAATGGACTGTGTGACAAATGAAGGCAACAACAGAATCATAAACTTCAAGACCGTACAGGCATCAGACGACGACATATATCTCAAGGAAAATATTCCTTACATCATCTACATTGAGGAAGCCGAAACAGAGAAACATCCTGCCGACGAGCAGTACGAATCGATAGAAGACGGCGTGGTGCAAGGTCCGATATACATCGTGAATTCCGGCGTGGACTATCAGATGACGAACAACAAAAACACTGTAATAAATGTGACGTCGGAGAAAACTCCCGAGCTGAGCTATCTTGGAAGCTACGTCAGCAACCAGCGTCTGCCTATAGACTGCTATATCTTCAGCAACGGCAATCTGTTCCACACATCAAAAGAATACACGATGAAGGCATACCGCTGCTGGATAGACTATCAGACAGATGATGACACTCCACTGGCAAAGTTCAGCGTAAACAACACGGCGACAGGCATTGACTGCATCACCGACAACATAGAAAATGCCGACAGCCACATATACAACATCAGCGGACAAGAGATAGAGAATACTGACAACCTGCCGGAAGGCATATATATCATCAACGGAAAGAAACTGATTATAAAATAATGATAGATATGAAGAAAACTTATTCAGCACCAAAAATAGAAGACATAAGAATCATCGGCACTGAGATACTGGCCGGAAGCAACGGACTTCAATGGACACCAGACGGTACGCCACCAATAGGTGTGGGCGAGGATACAGACCCGGACTTCGACGAAGGCAACATCGGAGCTAAAGACAACAACTCGTCGTGGACCACGGAATGGTAACAACATACTAAATCCCAGCTGTCGGTAACCCGCAAACGATGCACACTCTCATTATCAGCGTGCATCGTTTTTTTATGTTTGCACATCCGCCGGCTTCATAATGAGAAAAAGAGTTTCTGAAATAAAACCTACACCATATGTTCATTATTAATAATATCACATCATAACAACGGTTTAAAAACAGATCTTTCCTATAAAAACAGATAAGGAACATCTCTTGATTCCCGCAATGCTTCAAAGACATTGCTACACATTATTTATCACGCATGACAAACCTCTCCACAAGAATTTATATAAGGGAATGAAAGACAAAGCAATTACACCGATTGTTATTATATGAGCATAAAAAAGCCCTTTTGCTCTGCCCCGAAAGGCTTACGCAAAAGGACTTATATCTGTTTTACCGGTCTTCCCGATTGTTATTAGTCGAGCTGAGCCAGCTTGCCGTCAGATCCGAGAACCTCTTTGATCTTGTGCTCGTAGAGCTGGATCATGAGGTCACGAGCCGGTCCGCAGTACTTACGCGGGTCGAACTCACCCGGTTTCTCAGCGAACACCTTACGTACGGCTGCTGTGAAGGCCAGACGAGAGTCAGAGTCGATGTTGATCTTGCAAACAGCACTCTTGGCTGCCTTGCGGAGCTGCTCCTCAGGAATACCAACTGCGTCAGGCAGCTTGCCACCATACTGGTTGATCATGTCAACATATTCCTGTGGAACTGAAGAAGATCCGTGGAGTACGATTGGGAATCCCGGCAGTTTCTCCATGATGGCGTCAAGAACATCGAATGCCAATGGAGGAGGAACCAGACGACCGGTCTTCGGGTCGCGTGTGCACTGCTCCGGTTTGAACTTATAAGCACCGTGGCTTGTACCTATTGAGATGGCAAGTGAGTCAACACCTGTCTTTGTTACGAAGTCGATAACTTCTTCCGGTTTTGTATAGTGAGATTCCTCAGAAGCAACCTCATCCTCAACACCGGCCAGAACGCCGAGCTCGCCTTCAACTGTTACGTCGAACTGATGAGCATAGTCAACAACCTTCTTTGTCAGTGCTACGTTCTCATCGTATGGAAGTGATGAACCATCGATCATTACTGAAGAGAAGCCCATGTCCACGCAGCTCTTGCAGAGTTCGAAGCTGTCACCGTGGTCGAGGTGCAGAACGATCTCAGGATGCTTGCATCCGAGTTCCTTTGCATACTCAACAGCACCCTGAGCCATATAGCGCAGAAGTGTCTGGTTTGCGTAGTTGCGCGCACCTTTGGAAACCTGAAGGATAACCGGAGACTTCAGTTCAGAAGAAGCCTTGATAATAGCCTGCAGCTGCTCCATGTTGTTGAAGTTGAAAGCAGGAATAGCATAACCTCCATTAATGGCTCTCTTGAACATCTCACGTGTGTTCACCAAGCCTAAATCTTTGTAGTTTACCATAATTATTAAAATTTACTTAAAACGTTTCGTTTTATCTATCTAACTGATTGCAAAGTTAGTATTTTAATTTGGCAACACAAAGTGATACAACATTTTTTTAATGTTTCATTACCTTTGTATATGCAGCAAAAACAAAATGAAGTTCATTTTTACTAATTAATGATAAAAAAACAAGACATTTGGACCACCGTAAAGCCTTTAATAATTAACTTTGCGGGCTATGGAATGTTTTTCCAATGGCAGCGGCGACTGCCTGTTATACCTGATTATTACAAATTATAAACCCATAATAATTAAAAACACGACAAAATGAAACAGACAAACGTTAGACCCGCAAACGGGAAACTCGGAATCATGGTCGTAGGATGCGGTGCCGTGGCAACGACATTCATGACCGGTGTACTCATGACACGCAAAGGACTGACCAAGCCCATCGGGTCTATGACTCAATACGACAAGATTCGCGTAGGCAAAGGAAGCGAGAAACAATATCTGCACTACGCCGACATCGTGCCACTGGCCAAGCTCGACGATATAGTCTTCGGAACATGGGATGTGTATCCTCAGAACGCCTACCAGGCAGCCATGTATGCCGAGGTTCTGAAGGAAAAGGACATCGAACCCGTGCGCGACGAGCTGGAGAAAATCGTCCCGATGAAAGCTGCTTTCGACAAGAACTACGCCAAACGTCTCGACGGCGACAACGTGAAAGACTGCAAGACACGCTGGGAGATGACCGAGGCGCTGCGTCAGGACATACGCGAGTTCAAGGAGAAGAACGCGTGCGAGCGCATCGTTGTCATCTGGGCGGCTTCCACTGAGATATATGTGCCTTACTGCGAAGAGGTGCACGGCACTCTCGCTGCGCTCGAAAAGGCAATGAAAGACGACGACCGTGAGCACGTGGCTCCGTCTATGTGCTATGCATATGCGGCTCTGGCAGAGGGTGCACCGTTCATTATGGGCGCGCCGAACACCACAGTTGACATACCGGCAATGTGGGAAATGGCAGAGCAGACCAAGATGCCTATCGCCGGAAAGGACTTCAAGACCGGACAGACTCTCGTGAAGAGCGGATTCGCTCCAATCATCGGCACACGATGCCTCGGACTGAGCGGATGGTTCTCCACCAACATTCTCGGCAACCGCGACGGCCTCGTGCTCGACGAACCGGCCAACTTCCACACCAAGGAAGTGAGCAAACTGTCAACTCTCGAGACAATCCTCAAACCGGAGGAACAGCCGGATCTTTACACAGACTACTATCACAAAGTACGCATCAACTATTATCCGCCGCGCAACGACAATAAGGAAGGATGGGACAACATCGACATTTTCGGTTGGATGGGTTACCCGATGCAGATAAAAATCAACTTCCTCTGCCGCGACTCAATCCTTGCAGCCCCGCTGTTGCTCGACCTTTGTCTGCTCAGCGACCTTGCTGCCCGCGCCGGAAGATACGGCATACAGCGTTTCCTGAGTTTCTTCCTCAAGAGTCCGATGCACGACTTCACCAAGGGCGAGGAAGCCGTGAACAACCTCTATCAGCAATACACCATGCTGAAGAATGCCATCCGCGAGATGGGCGGATATGAGGCAGACGAGGAGATAGACTGACGTTTCCAGCCTGAGAGAATAATCATAATCCACCGCAAACATGTGGATAACGCACAGCCGGGTCCGGACCTACGGCATCAATAAAAGCCTCAACAAGACTACATAATGATGCCGGGTCCGGACTCGGTTTTTATATTATGTGCGTCAAACTGCATTCTGACACATGTCAACCTTAGCAGTATGTATTTTAAACAATATGACAGATAAAATCACATTTTATGATGCTTTGCATTGAAAAACCTGCTTCTTTTACCAATATTTTCTGTATCTTTGCGTAAAATTACCTACGACCGAGAACCTTTTTTGCCGTGAAACAACCATAAAAATTACAGGAGACAATTATGCAATTAATAAATAATAGTATGAAAAGCAATCTCAGATTTAAGCTCTTTGTGGTATGTCTGGCTCTCATTGCCATACCGGCAACGGTCTCGGCAGCCACAAAAAATGTAAAAATCAAGCGCAGCGTAATGGTTGGAAACGGCATTGCGAAGTTCATACCGAAAGGCTATGACGCAAGCAAGATTCCTTCGCTGGCAATAGTAAAAGAACCGCAGGAGCAGGGCAAGCTGCCTTCCGGATGGAAACTCATTCCAGAATTTTCCACCACAGACGGCAAGGCAAATGCCGTACTAAGAGTACCCGACGGCACCAGCCTGTATGGTGGAGGTGAGGTTACTGGCCCGTTGCTGAGAAACGGAAAGACAATCAAGCTTTGGAACACCGACTCAGGAGCCTACGGTGTGGACAACGGAACACGTCTGTACCAGTCGCATCCGTGGATGATGGGTGTGAGAAAAGACGGCACGGCGTTCGGTATCCTGTTCGACACGACATGGAAAGCCATCCTCAGCTGCACCGACAACAAGATTGAACTGCGCAGCGAGGGCGTACCGTTCAGAGTGTTTGTCATAGACAGAGAGTCGCCGCAGGCTGTCGTGCGCGGACTGGCCGAGCTCACGGGCACCACACCTATGATACCGCGTTGGGCTCTTGGATATCATCAGTGCCGCTTCTCCTATCAGCCGGACAGCCGTGTCATCGAGGTGGCCGACACATTCAGATACAAGCGCATACCGTGTGATGCCATCTGGATGGATATCGACTACATGGACGGCTACCGCATTTTCACGTTCAGTCCCGAAAAGTTCCCTAACCCGAAAGCCGTAAACCGCGACCTTCACCTGCGTGGATTCCACTCCACATGGATGATTGATCCGGGCGCAAAAGTAGATTCCAACTACTTCGTTTACAAATCGGGAACCGAAAACGACATCTGGGTGAAGACCGCAAAAGGCGAGAATTTCCACGGCGACGCATGGCCGGGAGCAGCCGCATTCCCCGACTTCACCTACCCGAAAGCACAGAAATGGTGGGCAGGACTGTACAAAGACTTCCTCGCTCAGGGCGTTGACGGTGTGTGGAACGACGTGAACGAGCCGCAGATAAACGACACACCTAACAAGACAATGCCCGAGGACAACATACACCGTGGAGGCGGCGACCTGCCACAGGGCACTCATCTGCAGTATCACAACGTGTATGGCATGCTGATGGTAAGGTCGTCACGCGAAGGCATGTTGAGCGCACGTCCCGATAAACGTCCGTTCATCCTCACACGTTCCAACTTCCTCGGAGGTCAGCGCTACGCCGCAACATGGACCGGCGACAACGGTTCGACATGGGAACACATGAAACTTTCAATCCCGATGTCGCTCACACTCGGTCTGTCAGGACAACCGATAAGCGGTGCCGACATAGGCGGATTCCTCTTCAATGCCAACGGCGACCTCTTCGGAAACTGGATTGGTTTTGGTGCGTTCTATCCTTTCTCACGCGGTCATGCCTGCGCCGGCACCAACAACAAGGAGCCATGGGCGTTCGGTCCGGAAGTGGAAAAGGCATCGCGCATAGCCATAGAGCGCCGCTACATCCTGCTGCCTTACTTCTACACACTGATGCACGAGGCTGCCACCGACGGCATGCCTATCATGCGCCCTGCATTCTTCGCCGACCCGAAAGACCTGTCGCTGCGTGCCGAGGAGCAGTATTTCCTCGTAGGCGACAACCTCATGGTGGTACCGGCATTCGTAGAGAAAGCCAACTATCCTAAAGGCATCTGGCGCGAACTCTCACTGGTTGACGGCGACAAGACAGACAAATATCAGGCCAACCTGAAAATACGCGGCGGCGCGATCATCCCGACCGGAAAGGTGATACAGAACACCACCGAAGAGTCTCTCGACCCTCTGACACTGATCGTATGTCTCGACGAGAACGGTAAAGCACAGGGCGAGCTCTACTGGGACGCCGGCGACGGATGGGACTTCCAGAAGAAACAGTACTGCATGCAGAAGTATGTGGCCGAGAAACAAGGCAACAGTGTTGTCGTGAAGATTGCCGGACAGGACGGACTCATGAGCCTGAAATCAGGAAACATGGCGATAGTCAAGGTAATAACAGACAATGGTGTGCGCCAGGCAAGCGGCAATCTGACTGACGGCATTGAGGTGAAACTCTAAACAAACGTGCTCCACGAGCATAACCATAAACGGATGGAACGGATTGATATATGGAGGTCCGCACCATCCGTTTTTTATTTTCCTTTCCCTAACCCGTCAACTTATTTTCCGCCGTAAGCCCATGATAAACAAAAAAATTGTAACTTTGTCTGTGTCATTACGCGTATGTATGCCGGCCGTATGAATTGATGCGACAAAAGCCATGGCGCACGATACGCTCAACAATAAAACTTATCTATTATGAATTTCAGAAGTATTCTGCTAATCTGCGTACTGGTGCTGACAATGCAACCGGCAAAATCGCAAAACGACAAGCCGCAGACTTACATCTGCGAAAATCCGTACACTGTGGAGAAAATAACGCCGCCTAAAGGCAAGAAGGTGAAAAACGTCATACTGATGATAGGCGACGGCATGAGCCTTATGCACGTATATTCAGCATGGACAGCCAATCACGGCCGGCTGTGGCTGGAAAACGCGCAATACACCGGACTGTCGAAGACCTACTGCACGGACAAGCTCATCACCGACTCAGGAGCCGGCGGCACCGCGCTTGCCACCGGACATAAGACCAAATACCACTCTGTGGGAGTAGACCCTGACGGCAAACCTCTCACCACCCTGTGCGATGTGGCAAAGTCGCTCGGCAAGGATGCGGGCATAGCCGTGACGTGCCGCCTATGGGATGCCACGCCTGCCGACTTCTGCTGTCACAACTCCGACCGCGACAACGAGCAGGAAATCATAGCCGACTATGTTGACTGCGGCATCGACTATGCGTTCGGCGGCGGCGCAAAATACTTCACCGACCGCAAGGACGGCCGCAACATCTTCGACGAGCTGAAGCAGAAAGGCTACCACATATCGCGCTCTTGGGACGACCTTTCGGCATGGAACAAAGGCAAGGTGTTCGCCGTTCCCTACGACGTGGACACTCCCCTGCCCGACGAGCGCGGCGACCTTCTGGCACGCGCATCGCTCAAAGGCATATCGCTCATGAACCAGAACAAGAAGGGTTTCTTCATGATGATAGAAGGATCGCAGCTCGACGACTACGGACACTTCAACCAACTGGACATGCTGATGAAGGAAACCCACGACTTCGACCGCACCATCGGCGAGGTGATGAAATGGGCGGCGCAGGACGGCGAGACGCTTGTCGTGGTGACAGCCGACCATGAGACGGGCGGACTGACGCTCATCGACGGCAACAAAGAGCAGGGAAAGATAACATGCCGCTTCTCCACCGGCAGCCATTCCGGCGTAATGGTGCCCGTCTATGCGTTCGGTCCGGGAGCAGAGAACTTCACCGGCATAATGGAGAACACCGACATTTTCTGGAAGATAAAGGCGCTGATGGAACGCTGATTACGCACCCGCGCTCAGACGTATAAGCCTCATCCGGCGTCATGCGTAATAAACAACCGACAAATAAAACATCTCACACAAACAACATGATAAGAAAAAGCATAATGCTGATTGCGCTCGCCGCAATCACGACAACAGCCTCAGCACAGAACCTGATATCGTCCGGCTCGCCGCTGTACAAGCTGCCCTACAAGAACACATACGTCATGCAGACGCTCGTGGCAGAGAATACTTTCCGCACGGCAAAGATGGAGAAGACCAAGCCGGGCACGTTCGAACAGGCCAGGAAGGTGCTGCCCGCGCCCTATTGGGACGGTCACGACAAGGAGATTGAAATGTACTGGAAGGCATGGCAGATAGGAATAAAGAACATCTGCCAGCCGCTCGACGACTCGGGATTCGTCACAAGCTACATCGCCCCGGCCTACAACGGCAACATATTCATGTGGGACGACGCGTTCATAACCATGTTCTGCCGCTATGGCCGCAACTTCTTCCCGTTCCAGAAAACCCTCGACAACTTCTACGCCAAGCAGCATCCCGACGGCTTCATCTGCCGAGAGATACGCGCCGACGGCTCCGACTGCTTCAGCCGCTACGACCCTACGAGCACCGGACCCAACCTGCTGCCGTGGTCGGAATGGAAATACTACACGCAGTTCGGCGACGACAACCGTCTGAACAAGGTGTTCCCAGTGCTCGCCGCCTACTACAAATGGCTGAAGCTCAACCGCACATGGCGCAACGGCACCTACTGGAGCAGCGGATGGGGAACGGGCATGGACAACATGCCGCGCGTGCCCGAAGGCTACAACACCATATACAGCAACGGCCACATGATATGGCTCGACGCCTGCCTCCAGCAGATAATGGTGGCAGACATACTGCTGAAAATGGGCTTCTATCTGGAGCGCTGGCAGGAGATAGAGGAGTTTGAGGACGACATAAAGAAGCTGTCGGAATATATAAACAACAATATGTGGAGCGAGAAGGACCACTTCCTCTACGACCAATATGCCGACAACAGCCTCAGCACCACGCAGGGCATCTATGCCTACTGGGCGCTTCACACCGACGTGCTGCCCAAAGATAGGCTCGACGCACTGGTTAGCCATCTCAATGACACCACCAAGTTCAACCGTCCTCACCGCGTGGCATCGCTCGCAGCCGACAACCCCAAGTACAAGGCCAACGGCCGTTACTGGCGCGGAGGAGTATGGCCTGGCACGAACTACATGGTCATCTCCGGTCTCGTTGACAAAGGCTACCGCCGTCTGGCATACGACATCACCATGAACCATTACAACAACGTGCTGAAGGTATTCGAGAAGACCGGCACGTTCTGGGAATATTACGCACCAGAGAATGCCGAGCCCGGATTCATGGCTCGCAAGGACTTCGTGGGCTGGACGGGCCTGCCGCCAATCGCTGAACTCATTGAATACATATTCGGAATACGTGCCAACGTGCAGGAAAACAACATAACGCTCGACGTGAACCTGACCGACGGCTACGGCATCGACCGCTATCCTTACGGCGCCGACGGTCTCATCTCGTTCAAGGTGGCGCGCCGCAGCTCTGCCGACGAGAAACCAAAGGTGACAATAACCACCAACACTCCGTTCACACTCACTCTGATGTGGGGCGACCAAAAGATTGAAAAGGAAATTAAGAAAGGTACTCAGACTGTCTGAAAAGACCATGCGTACACCGCTATCCGCAAGCAGCTGATGACCGGTATGCACAGCGATAAAAATGAAAGATCCACAGTCTGAAAAGCTGCAACACACATACGGCTCCGGTAAGTGTTTCGTTTCACTGACCGGGGCCGTAAACATTTAATACATACCATAAATTTACCCTGTCTTGCATATCACCTAATATCACCGTTTTTGAAGGCAATCCGAAGGACGAATTTACGATTTTTCTTGATTTTATTTTGACAAAATATTTTCGCAAAAGAGATGTAAATGAATGTTAAATCGGACATATCCAAGGCCCTTTCGGGCTTTATAGTCTTATGATATACCCCATACCATAGTCCGAAAAAGTTCTTTTCGCTTTCCAATATTGCCCATTTCGCAGTGTGATTAAGCCCATTTTAGGGTGCGATATGGTGCTTTTCAGCCCCCAATATGGCCCATTTCGCAAGCCGAAATGGTGCTTTTTGCAAGGCGAAGAACTACCCCTTAAACATAAACCATTGATATTCAATATCTTATAAAAACCTCTTATTTTTCGCGTATTTGCGCCCGACGGAGACTTTGTCCGCAAATACGCGCTTATTTTTCGGGGTATAGTGGGAAACCAAGACCGAAAAATCAAAATACGGTTACAATTTGAAAGCTGCCCATATAGGTTTATTCCCGGCTGTCGAAAACAATGATCATCCGTGAGTAATGCCGCACCTCTTTATTAAACACAATACACACCGAATTTCCACCACGTCGTCATGCCCTCATGAAAAAGCAAAAGCGGAGGCGCTACATGTATCGCGCCTCCGCTCCGTATAATATATTTCTGCGGAGCACACGCCGCAAACCGCGGCATGGCTTATCCGCCAATAATGCAAATTAATAACCGGTCATTTACCGCTGCGCGCGCCAACCGTCAGTCTGAAAGCGTATGCCAGCACAACGGCAAAGCCTATCAGAGGTATTACGAACGGAATGATGGTGTTGGTGTTGTCGGCAACTATACCCATGAGAAGGAACGCGCAACCGCCCACCGGAGTCATCATGAGTATGGACGAAGCACTCTTTGTCAGTCCGCCGAGACCGCGAAGCGTAAGCGAGAAGATTGTGGGGAACATTATTGCCTCGAACATATAGTTGCAGAGCAGAGCCACAAGCGATATGCGACCGAAATCGGCAAGCACGACAATCATGCACACGACAGTTCCCAAGGCGCACCAGAACAGCATCTTCTCTGCCGCCACCCTGCTCATGATCCAGCTGCCTATGAAGCGGCCGAGCATGAATACGGCAAGCGCGCCGGTGATGACCATCGACGCCTCACGGTCGCCCATCCATCCCTGTCCGGTTACAAAGTTGATGAAATAGCTGTTTATCGATATCTCGGCCACCTCGTAGGCCAACAGCGCGGCGAGTCCGAACACGAACCAATGGTTGCGCCACAGCTTGGCGAGGTTACCTTTACCGTCGGAAGAAGTGCTGTCGTTCTCGTGGGCAATCTCCGGCAGCTGCACACGCGAAAAGACTGCCGCAATCAGCAGGACCACCACTCCCATTATGGTGTATGGCACAACCACGTTGCCCTCTGTGCCGCCCTTGCCGAACAGGAACGAACCTACGCCGAACGTGGCGGCCATGCATCCCAGGCCGTTGAACGACTGCGAGAAGTTCAGTCGGCTCGTGGCTGTCTCCTTTGGACCAAGCTCGGTGACGTATGGATTAGCCGACGTCTCAAGGAAGACGAGTCCGCAACCTATCACGAACAGCGCGGCGAGAAAGGCGTGGAACGTGCCTGCCGCCGAACACGGAATGAAAAGCAGCGAGCCGAGTCCGAAAATAATCAGACCGGTGATGACTCCCCTGCGATAGCCGAAACGGTTGATGAACAGTCCGGCAGGTATCGCCATGATGAAATATCCGAGATAGGTCGTAACCTGAATGAGCGCCGACTGGGCGATGTTGATGTCAAGCTCATTCTGAAAATGTTTGTTCAGCACATCGAGGATGGCTCTCGCAAAACCCCACATGAAGAACAGTGAGGTGATCAGCACGAACGGCACAAGATAGCGTCTGCTGCTTAATGATGTTTTCTTTGTTTTCATTTCTGTTTTTTATTGGCATCTTGTCCGGAGCCACACTCTTCCATAGAATGTCCTGACGTTCAGTCCGCCGTTATCTGTTTATTTTTCTTTTTTGTCTTTAATGTTCAGCAACCGCATGTTATCCAACACCGTCCGCTGCGCCGTCTGCTGCAATGTCTCGGCCTGAGACACGGGCAGTCCGCGAGTGACGTCGGTCTGATAAGGACGCTGCCATATTGTGGTGAATATCACGTTGGCGGCAAGATAGCTGCCCACCGGCGACGGATGGAAACAATCAGGGGCATAAAGCACATATTCGGGATGCTCACGTCTCACCGTCTGCCACGCCATGCCGACGGGCGCACACCACGCGTCGTTGTCGTGGGCCATTTCGAGATAGGATGTCTTGAGACGTTCCTGCATGGTCTGATAGTCGTCGTCAAGGGCGTAGTCGTTCTTGTAGACATTGCCGTACTTGTGTCCCCAGGTCATGTAGAACATCACCTTGGCGTCAGGCGAATACTTCACCGCCAGACTGTCTATCGTCCGTGCGTAAGGATATACCGTGCGTGCGACGGTGCGTGTGTCGGCCGCCGGACCGGCACTGAACTCCTGTATTATCACGTAATCCCATCCTCCGCGCTTCAACAGCTCGTGCAGACGCGGATTGCGGAGATGTCCCGACAGGTGCTCTCCGCCTTTAAGCACGGTCGTCATGCTCAGTTTCATGCCCTGCGATGCCGCAATGTCGCGGACAATCGACGGCAAGTCATTGAAGAACGTGTAGCTGTTGCCTATCCACAACATGCGCAGAGAGTCTGTCTCTTCGGCGCCGGACGTCAGCGGCAGGAGCAACATCACCGCCACGGCCAGTATCTGTCTGAATCTTATCATATACGTTTTCGGTTACAGTAATGCGGACGTATGTCAGTCTTCATGGGCTTTCCGCATGGTTTCTTGTGCAAAGGTATGTATTTAATTCCATATTGACGTAATATATTTGACACAATGTTGGAAGATAAGGAAAGTTTGATTAAATTTGCAATGAAAGTATCATTATTAACCGACACATCACCTTAAATATTAATAAAATGCCCGCATACGCTCCATTCGCCCGTCCGCTATATGTCATGCTTAAACCGGCGAGCTCACTATGCAACCTTAATTGCGAATATTGTTATTATACCGAGAAGAGCGACATGTACCGTGCCCAAGGTGCAGGAAGCCGCATGACGCTGAGCGACGAGCTGCTCGAGAAGTTCACACGTCAGTACATCGAGGCACAGACTCAGCCGCAGGTGCTCTTCTCCTGGCACGGAGGCGAACCGCTGATGCGGCCCATATCGTTCTACGAAAAGGCGCTGCGCCTGCAGCGTCAATATGCCCGCGGACACATGATAGACAACTGTCTGCAGACCAACGGCACGCTGCTCACAGACGAATGGTGCGAGTTTTTCAGACGCAACAACTTTCTGATAGGCATATCCATCGACGGACCCAAGGAGTTTCACGACGAATATCGCCGCACGCGGGGCGGAGGTCCGTCGTTCGACAAGGTGATGCGCGGCATACGGCTACTGAACAAGCACGGCGTGGAATGGAACGCTATGGCTGTGGTAAACGACTTCAACGCCGACTATCCGCTCGAGTTCTACAACTTCTTCAAGTCGATAGGCGCACGCTACATACAGTTCGCGCCGATAATAGAGCGTATTCTCCCACACGCTGACGGTCGACATCTGGCGTCGCCGGCCGACAACAGTGCTGAAGGAAAGTTGGCGTCTTTCTCCGTCACTCCAGAACAGTACGGACGCTTCGTGTGCGACATTTTCGACGAATGGGTGCGCAACGACGTGGGACAGACGTTCGTACAGCTGTTCGACTCGACCCTTGCGCTGTGGACAGGTCAGCAACCCGGCGTGTGCGCCCTGGCCGACTCGTGCGGCCATGCGGCCGTAATGGAGTTCAACGGCGATGTATATTCATGCGACCATTTCGTTTTTCCGGAATATAAACTCGGCAACATCCACACCGATACACTCACATCCATGATGTACAGCCGCCGTCAGCAGGAGTTCGGCGAGGCCAAAAGAGCAAGTCTGCCGCGCCAGTGCCGTGAGTGCGGATGGCTGAAAGTGTGCAACGGCGGATGCCCCAAGGACCGCTTTCTCACCACAGCCGACGGCGAGTCGGGCCTCAACTACATGTGCTCCGCCTACCGCCGCTACTTCGAACACACGGCTCCCTACATGGATTTCATGCGCAACGAACTGCTCAACCGGCGTCCGCCGGCAAACGTCATGCAGTGGGTGAGAAGTTAGGACAAATGAGACATACAACTCACTCTGTATATATGAGTTATGTGTTATTATGCCTCAACCCGAAAAAGACATTTATCCTATAAGTCAAGCTGATAAAAACGTCGTAATGAAAAGATATATTGACAATTACGGACAAATGGGTTAAAAAACATAAAATATGCAAGAAAATCACATAAAAAACTTGCAAATGTAACAAGAGTTACATATCTTTGCAGCGTTTTTCATGGTATTAGATTTAAGGTTAACAAAGGTTTTGGGACTCAGCGGAGTCCTTTTTTTATGCCCGTATGTCTGGAATCATAAATCAAAAGCCACATTTCCGGCTGATAATCAATATATTATACAGCAGTACACGACACCCGACAAGCATCGCTATTCCGCAGTCTCATCCGTTCACAACGGCGTTTTCACGGTCTCATACAGACACGTTCAATCACTACTCTGTTAAAAAATCGCTTTTATTACTATTAAAACGAAAAGGCGACCGATATGTTTCTTTTTAGTTGTAACTTTGTCATCGTATGCCGGAGCAGGCTTTTTGAAAAAGCCATATTCAGATACTCTGACAATACATCAAAGCAAAGTTATTTTTATTATAATTATTGACACACACTGTTTACTGATTACTGATGGACAACCGTAAGGATTATTACACCCGTCACCGCGACCACCTGGCGGTGCAGATAGCCATGTTGAAACACCGCAACCGCGGTTTTATATTAGGTGAAATCATAACTTTCATAGCCGTCATAGCCTTCGTGGCAGCCTATACCGCCGTCGATGGCGGCATGTGGACGCTGTTTGTGGCGGCCGTCATGCTGGTGTTGTATGTGGTGATAAGACGTTTCGACGTGATAAACTCGCGTCGAATAGAATGGCTGGAGGCACTGCACGGAGTACATGTACGTGAGTTACGCTATCTTTCGGGCGACTACAAATGCTTCGACGACGGCGCAAGATATGCCGACCCGTCGCATCCGTTCACATTCGACATGGACGTGTTCGGACGCGAATCGCTATATAACCGCGTGTGCCGCACACTCACCACAGGAGGCAGCGACTGCCTTGCACGTAGTCTGTCGGGAGATCCTTTCGACGGAAGACCCATCAACCGACAACTCATTGACGAACGACGCGAGGCAATAGACGAACTGGCCGGAATGCCGGAATGGCGCATACGATATCTCGCTTCGGGCGCAACCGAGCCGATAGATACCGATGCCATCGTCGCATCATTGCAGTCGGTGCGCACTATGAACATATCGCGCGCTCCACTGTCAGTGCCGGTCTTCACTCTGGCAATGGTATCCTTGATTGGCTTCTACGTCAGCATACTGCTGTCAGTGCTCGGTTTGTTGCCTTCCAGTGTGCCGTCATTGTGGGGCGTATTGCAGTTTTTCACAGTGCTGATGCTGTGCTCCGGTCCGCTAAGAAAGATAAGTAAAGAAGTGGACAATCTGCAGAACCGTATGAAACATTACGTAAATATAATACGCCATGCCGACAGCCTGCGCAACAGTGAACAGTCTTCGGACGAAAGCAAAAGTTCATTATTACAATCGGCAGAACTGCAACGACTTGTCAGCCAACTCGACGGGGCAATCTATTCATTCCATGAAACGGAGCAGATATTAAAAGCTTTGGATCGTCGTGGCAACATTCTCGGCCTCATCATATTCGACATGTTCCTCCTCAACGACTATTTCCTCCTTCGCCGTTTCCTCAAATGGCAGGGAAAATATCTCGACAGCATCGGTACGTGGGTGGACGCTATGAACCGCATCGACGCGCTTGTGTCGATGGCGACATTCCGATATAACGAACCGGAAGCCGGAAGCGCAGTCATTGCTGATGGCGACGAAGTGATTTACGAAGCCCGCGGACTCTATCATCCTTTCCTCGGACGCAAGGCTGTGAAGAACGATTTCAACATAGTGAACGGCAACTACTACATCGTGACCGGCGCCAATATGGCCGGCAAGAGTACCTTCCTACGTTCGCTCGGCATAAACTACATACTCGCGATGAACGGCATGCCGGTGTTTGCCGACAGCCTACGCGTGTCGGTGTTCGCGCTGTTCACCAGCATGCGCACCACCGACGACCTCACCCGAGGCATCAGTTACTTCAACGCGGAACTGCTCCGTCTCCGTCAGCTCATAGACTTCTGCCCTAAGCACAAGAACACATTGATAATACTCGACGAAATACTTAAAGGCACGAACTCGGCCGACAAGCTCAACGGTTCGCGCCTTTTCCTCGAATACATATCCGGCCGCAACGTCACGGGAGTCATCGCCACGCACGACCTTGAACTCTCACGCATGGCCGACGAACACGCCGGACGCTTCCACAACTATTGCTTCGAGATTGAGCTGGGCACCGACGTGACCTACAGCTACAAGATAACTCCGGGCGTGGCACGCAACCAGAACGCGACATTCCTGCTAAAAGAACTGCTCGCCGGAAAGAAGTTCGGACACCAATAAAGCGGGAAACGCCACTACGAACACCGGCAGCCACACTGCCGAAACACACAATAAAACATATGCGCCGCCTCAAATTCACACATAAAAGAATTGAGACGACGCATTTTTATTATTAAAAATAAAGCACATTTTCATTATAAATCTGCGGAAAGTTTATTTCCGCAAACCTTGTCCATAAACAATAAAGGGACTCCGCCGAGCCCCTGCCTTTGTTAAACTTAAATCTAATACCATGAAAAACGATGCAAATTTAATCATCTGTTTAGTCACCGTCAAACAGTAACGCGATAATTATTGCATATTATTCATTTTATTGACTTATATCAAACATATTGTCAGTCATTAACATCAATTCAAACCATTACGTCAGAATCAGGCAATAAAACCACACCATTTTGCTTCTTTCCGTCCATCATTATCTTCAATGGAGCGTCAAATCTCACATGACGCACGAAGCGAGTCTCCTCAACGGCAGGCATCGCATCGAGAATATCCTTGCGGAAAAGACCGTTTCCGGAGTTTGCATCGATAGTGAAATAACCCACACCGAAGCTCGTGAGATTCTGGAAGAAGTGGGTTCCCTGACTCGGTTCGACCCGATAGTTCTTCAACGCCACCTCAACGATGAGACGCGAAGCACAGATGTGCGGCCACTTCACCGGTATGCCGAGCCACGAATCACTCGATCCCCAGCGTCCGGGACCAACCAATATATAGTTGTGTCCGTCGGCAAGGAACTTGCGGTTGATGCGTTCCACGTCGTCGGCAATGGCAGGATTGTTCATCGCACTGAAGTCGTCGCCGGTCTTGACATACACCACATCAACGACGTCCTCGCTGATTCCGTGGCCAAGCGAGTTCGACGAGCGCAGCAGACACTTGTCGTCAGGTATGGCAGCCAAGTCTTCGTCGAGCACCTGTTTGGCATCGACAATCGGCCGTATCTGCAAAAGATATAATTCTCCCGTGCGGTCTTCGTTAAGATTGCAGGCAAACTCTATCTCCACCGGACGCTTCATGCTCTCCGCGCCATACTTCATCGACATCTGCAGAAGCTCCGGAAGAGGGAACACTCCCTGCTGCAACACGCCGCAGAACGATATTATTTTGCGCCCGCCTTCGTATATTCCGTCGCGTATCACCTGGTCGTAAGGATCATAAGTAGAAGCAATGAAGTTGAGCGATTTGTCCTTGTCGGCCTCCTTAACCTTCAGTTTCAGGATATTGAAACCATCGTCCACCTTGAAGTCGTTGCCCACATGTGCCGTGTCGAGTGCGTAAAACTGTGTCTGCGTCTCGCGCAAAGCCGTCTCCATCTCACTCGTCTGCAACACCTGATTGGGATGATATGGCGACACACGTAGCGTCTGTCCGCCGTCAACAATATATTTTCCGAGTCCCAAAGCAAGCGAAGCAATGCCGTCCTCCGCCTTCTCATCGCCTATGGGATAATAGTTGAGCGAGCGCAGCACTCCGCTGAAGTTGGGATAATAACGGTTGTCATACTGCTTGCCGACAACCTCCTGTAGTATCACCGCCATCTTCTCCTGGTCTATCACATTGCTCGTCGCCTTCATGTAAGCCTTTGAATCGCGGTAATATACCGAGGCATAAACGCCCTTTATCGCGCACGCCAACATCTCGAGCATGGCATATTTGTCCGTCACATAAGGTATCATGTAGGTGGAATATATGCCGGCGAACGGCTGATAGTGAGCGTCTTCAAGGAGCGAGCTCGACCTAATGGCGATAGGACATTTCACCGCATCGAAGAAGATGAAGAAGTCGTCTATGAGCGAGTCGGGCAACTTCGCGCGCAGGAAATGACGCAGTATGTCCTCGTCGGAAGCATCGCTCAAGGCTATCTGATAGAGGTTGTTCTGCTCCATGAACTGGTCGAAGATGTCGGTACACAGCACCACTGTCTTCGGAATACTGACCTTAGCACCCGCAAACTTGTTGAAGTCGGGATGTGTCTTCACGATATTGTCGAGGAACGCCAGGCCACGTCCCTTGCCTCCGAGCGAGCCTTCACCTATGCGTGCGAAGTGTGAATAGGAGTCGAACTTCATACGGTCGAACACGGCAACCACACCTATATTCTTCATATGACGGTATTGCACGATGGCATCGAAGATAATCTTGCGGTGGGCATCTACGTTCTTCAGCTTGTGCCACGTCACTTTCTTGAGAAACGCCGACACGGGGAATATGGCGCGCGCCGACAGCCAACGGCTCATGTGATTGCGCGAGATGTGATAAAGCATCGAGTCGTTCGGTATCTTGAAGATGTTGTCCTGCAACTCCTTCAGACTGCGCACACGCATTATCTCGGCGTGAGTCTTCGGGTCGCGGAATATGAAGTCGCCGAAACCCATGTGTTCCTCGAGTATGTGACGCAGGTCGATGCTCGCCGTCTTGGAATCCTTATCCACAAACTTAAAGCCCTCAGCCAGCGCCCTCTCGCGGTTCTCGCTCTCCGAACTCTCTATTATCAGCGGCACATACTCGTCAACCGAGCGAATGTGTCGCAGCAGTTTCAGTCCGGCATCAGGGTCTTTCTCGCCCCCGACAGGGAATCTCACGTCGCTTATCACGCCGAGTGTGCTTGCCGAATACTTGTCGTATATCTCCATTGCCTCCTCGTATGTGCGGGCGAGCACCACCTTTGGACGCCCTCTCATGCGCAGTGTCGCGGCATGACGGTTGAGCGCCTCGGTGGAGAAACTCTTGCTCTGCATGAGCACATAGCTGTAGAGATAAGGCAGAATAGAACTGTAATAGCGTATACCATCCTCCACAAGAAGTATCATCTGCACCCCACCCTCACGTATGTCGTGGTCGAGATTCATCTTGTCCTCGATGAGCTTTATTATCGAGAGAATGAGGTTTGTGTTGCCGAGCCAGCAGAACACATAGTCGAAAATGGAGAGATCCTCATCCTGCATGCGCCGTGTGATGCCGTGTGAGAACGGTGTCAGCACGACGCAATGGATGTCGGGGAACACGGCTTTTATGTCGCGCGCCACCGAGAAAGCGTCGTTGTCGGCGTTGCCAGGCATACAGATGACAAGGTCGATGTTCATCGTCTTCAGCACCTTATATGCCTCCTCGGTAGTACTCACCTGCGTGAATGTAGGCGGATAGCGCAGGCCCAGTTCCATATACTCATTGTATATCTTCTCCTCTATGCGCCCGTCGTCCTCGAGCATGAAGGCGTCGTAGGGGTTGGCCACGATCAGCACGTTGTAGATACGGCGCAACATGAGATTCATGAATGTCACGTCCTTCAGATAGAAACGGCTGAACTCCTGCGGGATGGTGTTCTCTTCCATAATCAGAAAGATTTTGATGTTATCTTATGAAGTTTGTTTTCACAGTCGGTTCGACGGCCGGTTCAGGCACACCTGCGGCGCGTCCTGCCTCGATGCTCTTCAACAGCCAAGCCATGTTCTGTGCCAGACGGCGCATGGTCTGCAGTCCCTCTGCATCCTGGAGCACCTCTTCAGGCGTGTTGCCGTGCACCTGATTCCAGTACTGACTGGTCACGATGGGCATGTTGCAGATGCCGAAGAACTTGTTTATGTCGTCCCATCCGGCTGACGCTCCACCCCTGCGGCAGCTCACGACACATGCCGCCGGCTTGTTGGCATAGAGCGATGACTTGCCGTAGAAGGCCCTGTCGAGAAACGACTTGAGCTGTCCGCTAACGCCTGCATAATAAATAGGCGATCCGAAAACGAAGGCGTCGGCCTCGGCAGCCTTATCGAGGAAGGCGTTGAGTGTGTCGTCGTCATACCAGCACTTACCCGTACCGATGCACTTGCCACAGGCAATGCAGTTTGCCACGGGCTTTGCTCCGATCCAGAAATGTTCTGTCTCAATGCCACATTTTTCCAGTTCACGTGCCACTTCGTCGAGCGCAGTGTATGTGCAGCCGTGATGATGCGGACTGCCGTTTACCAATATTACTTTCATACTATAAGATTGTTTTTATGTTGATTTTAACGTTATGATGTCATTTTATCACTACCTTGCGGCCGTTGCGTATGTATATGCCGCGTGTGGGATGGTCCACTCTGATGCCCTGCAGATTGTAGTAGTGGTTGTCCTCCACTGTCTGCGGCGCGCTCAGTCCGTCTATTCCGCTCGTCGTGTCATCGCCGAACAGACTCTTCCAGTCGAACACACGGTAGAAGAACGGACGGTAATAGTCGGCGCTGCCGGGGTCGTTGAAGTTCTTCCAGAAGTCGTCCGGATCGCTGTTGGTGGTGAACACGAGCTCGCCCGCACGCGAAAGCGCCGGATGAAGGTTCACCATGTAGAGCCAGTGATAGGCCGTAGGACCCAGCTTGTCGAGCTGTCCGGGCAGCACGAAGAGCAGACGTTTCTCGCCGAACGGACCGTAAGGCGACTTGCTGCGATAGATGTAAACCTCGCGTGAGAAGTATGGTCCCTGCGCCGTCATATAGTAATAGTCGCCATCCTTGAACACCCACGGCATGCTGCAAGCATAATTGTTCTCCATTATCTGCGAGCGTTCCATCTGCTCGGCTGTGGGATATTCGTCCTGCCATACGAAGTCGGAGCCTTCCTCCGGGCGCACGTAGTACTGCCACTTGCTGTAAAGGTCGTGTGTGGCAGTGCGTGCCACGAGCACTCCGTAGCCGTTGGTGCCGTAGAGATAGGTGTGACCGTCGTCGGCCTCGCAGAGCGTAGAGCCGTAGGAAACGGCGTTGTCGTTTATCTGATGAGTCACTTTCTCGCGGTATAGATAGTTACCCTTCTTCGGCAGATAGTCGGGAATGTCGTCCAGATAGTAACCTTCGGGTATGGTGCCGTCAAGACTGTATGTAGCAATACTCGTGCCAAGAGCGCGCAACTCCTTCGATGCCGTTCCCATCCACAACATCTGCAGCTTGCCGTCATAGATTGTTCCGTCGCCCGACCAATACACACGGTCCTGGTCGATGTCGCCCGCCAGTATCTCGTCAACGGTCTTCTCGCCGTCGGGATGGCGCAGGTGAGTGCGGCAATGGAAGTAGCGTTCGGTCGAAGGGTCGGTCCAGTTCACATAGTCGGCAAGCCAGATGAGGTCCTTGTCGGTCTCGCCCAACACGCCGTCGGTGGCCTTCTGAAGCATCACGCTGTTGCGCGGGAAGTTGCAGTCGCCACGCGAGCGGTCGGCGGCATTCACACTGCCATAGAAGCTGTCGTTGAATGTCCAGAACACACTGCCGTCGGGCAGGCCCACGGTCAGCACACCGTCGCCTCCGTTCCAGCCGCGGGTGCGGGTGAACAGTTTGTTATATTTCCAGTCCTTATATGCCAGCGCAGCTCCCGGACGGGTGGCGTCGGGCATCAGTTCGAGGTTCCATTCGGATTTAATGTCGGGTCCGGCAGTGGTATTATCCATTGATCCGTCGGGGCGTGTCACGGTGATGTGAGTATCGGCGAAGGTCACATTGCCGATGTTGTCGCCCGCGAATGTGGCTATGTGTGTCTGGTTGCCGCGCTCCTCACCGCCGATGTCGTCGGCCTTGTCGTAAGAAGCGTGTCCGGCTATATAGTCGAGATAGAATGTACCCGTCTTGTCGTTCGTGCGTATGGAGAATTCGGCGTATATGCTGTCAATCTCCACTTCGGGTGTCGAGGTGTTGAAAAGACTCTTGAAGTCGCGGTCGGTCATGAATCCGAGCCACGTGTATCCGGTCTTAGGATAGCACTCGTTGAGCAGCGCCGTGTATTTCTCGTTTGGCACAAGACGGCGCGTTATCACGTTTTTATATTCGTCGTCGCCGACGTCGGTTGTTGGTTTTGGCACCTGTGTCATCACGAGATCGCCGTCAGCCTGCCACCCCTCAGGCACGCAGATGCCGAACAGTCCATAGATGTGAAGCACCGATCCGTTGTCGCTCGCACCGCTGCGCTTCACGACGACCTTGCCTTTGAACACGCTGTTTGTCGTGGCTTCGTGCGGCTGTTCTATGAGCGTGAACTTGTAGCACGACACGGTTATGAGTGACGCCAGGAACGTAAGTAGAAGTAATTTCAGTTTCATAGTTTTCGGTTATATGTTATATTATAAATTGTGACGTAGTTATATGATATATGACTGCGTGGCTGCGACAGAAGATACTGCACTGAAGGAGCGGTGAAACGACTGTAAGGCAGTATATGTCTTTTCCTGAGCCGATGCCCATTTTTCTACAAAAATAGAGCCAACGAGCGGAAAGAGGACTTGTTCTCAGTTTCCCGAGTGCAGCCTATTTTCTACAAAGATAGCGCAAGGCGAGTGCAGCGACATGAGGGGGAAACGAAGTTTTAGCTATCTTGGCACTGCCGAGCCGCAGCCTATTTTCTACAAAGATAGCTAAAGATAATCTCAATGACAAATGATAGATAAAGTTTTTTCAGATTCCACGTATGCTGCATTTATTCGGCACCTTCATAAAAATACATGACAAAAACTCAAAATATTGGCAATAAAACATCCGGAATGTCAGAATATTTAATTATTTTTACCTCCGATAAAAAATGTTTCACCAATCAAGTATATATGAAAAAGTTTTACGCTTTGGCAGTTTTTACACTATGTGCATTGGCGGCTAATGCACAAGAGAAAACCATGCGTGTGCAGAATACCGACGGCACGTACACCCTTACGAGGGTTGCTGAAATAAGCAGGATATCCTTCCTCAGCGTTGCAGACCGTGGCAAAGCCATGATTGTGAGCACCGTTGATTCCGACCCTGTAACAGTGCTTTTCGAGGCACAACCAGAGGTAACCGTATCGGAAGGCAGCCTTATTATTTCGTCAAAATCCACCGACACCCCGGTAAGAATAGAAATCAATGACATATCCGAAATCCGGTTCGGAGAAGACATTTCTATGTCTATTCCTGTAGCAACCGCCGATATCGTATGTGTGCTTCAAGAGGGTTCAGCTATCTTCAAAGGCATAACAGATGGCATGAAAGTCAACGTATGTACCATTGACGGCCGAAGCGTGCCCGTTCCAGACTGCACAGGTGGCGAACTGCGACTCAGCCGTTCTAATCTCGGCACAGGCATATTCATAGTACGCATAGGCACATTCACTTCAAAAATTACACTCTGACACTTGGTGCCGTAAGACAATTCACACCATTTTATTTTATTTAACAATTCCTAAAACATATCAGACATGAGAAATATATTAGTGCTTGCTACTGTCACATTGGGAACATTAAGCCTCAACGCTCAGAATACAACAATGTTTGTGCACACCACCGACGGCAACGTCACTTCTACCGATATAGCCAAGGTTGACAAGATAACCTTTACCGATGCAGAATACGATCTCAATGCCGACAAAGACAGAATACTTGAGTATAATGAGTTGAACTGGCCGGAAGACCGTCTGCTGCCATTGTTCCTTCCACCCGCTTCCATCGTCAGAGCATTTGACATGAATGAAGCCAAACTCAACGAACAGGAACGTGTGATGTTCTGTGTCATGCAAGGCATCGTCAACCGCACACGTCCACGCATTCTTCTATACAACCACAACGAGGAACCTAAAGACACATGGCCCGGTGCACACAATCTGCGCATTGCAACTGTCAACGCAAACAAACCTTACCAGTTCGTAAAACGCTATGAAAACGAAATAAAAGGACTTGTACTCTATAGCACTGAAAAAAGCGAGCATTATGCCAATGTGGCTGCCACAGTGGCAGGTCTCGAAAGACTGCTCCCCGTAACTGCCGAAATACGCCAGAAACTTATCGACAACGGCATGGACTTTCCTGTAGTGAAAGACCTCACGTCTTTAACAATGACAGCTCCGCATGAAATATACAACTACCTCTACGAGAACTATTGGGACAGATGCAACCATCGCCTGTTGGTGAGTCTCAGACCCAACATTCCATATGTTCACGACATTGCCGCAGCTGCAGGCTCGGCTGTAGTGTGGCTCGACGCACGCAACGACAAAGAGAAAGATGTGCTTGACAAAATGCTGAGCGACATGACCCCAGGGCGTGACATCGTGCTCGGATGGTATCACGAGGAAAGATCTGGAGTGGGAGAAGCCACAAAATACGGACTATCCACGGTGCCTGCCGACTTCTTTGAAAACACCACTGTCTACACAGCCGTCAATAAGCCTGTATGCATTCCGCCTGTACCGAAAAGACCGAAACTTGAAAACAAGGTCTACGCCACGGTATATATCAGCGACGGCGACAACATACAGTATTGCCAGCACGCAATGGCTAAGATTTTTGAACAGAGCGGCAGAGGCAAGATGCCAATGAACTGGACCATAAGCCCGGCTTTGGCTGACTTTGCCCCGCAGATGCTCAACTACTATTACAAGAAAGCTACTGCAAACGATTGTTTCGTATGCGGACCTTCCGGACTGGGCTATGCCATGCCTTACGACGCCCACAACAAACGATGGAACACTTACACCAAAAAAGATTTCGTGCCTTACGCACGCCTCAGCCAGCGCTATCTTGAGAAATCAGGACTAAGGGTGGTCACCGTATGGGACGAGGTGAACAATTACCAGCGACAAGCCTATGCCGAAGAATGCAGCTATCTATACGGACTCACCATCCAGGATTGGGAACGCCAGACTGGTCGCCTCGGCATCAATATTGAAGCCGGCCGTCTGCCGTTCATACCCAACTATCCGTGTTATGCCAACGGTATAAATGTCATTTCCGACTTCTTCAATCGTGACATAAAAGATTTCGACGGCTCAAAACCCATGTTCGTCTCCGGACAGTGTACAGTGTGGGACGTTGGCCCCGACAAACTTATAGGGCTGACCGACAAGCTCGACGCGCTATCTCCTGGCAATGTGGAGATAGTCAGGGCCGACCATTTCTTCAATATGTTCTGCGAGGCCAACCATCTGCCTTTCGATCTCACCATGACAGAAAGCATGCAGGTCACATCGTCGCCTTCCGAAACCGAAGCGGCATTGGCAGCCGACGGCTCTCCATCAGAACCGAACATGTGGGTTTCGTCCACAACCGACGGCAAGGGATGGGTGCAGTGCGATTTTGGCGAGCCTTATCTTATCAGCCGTTATGTGGTGCGACATGCACAAGCCGCAGGCCTCGGCTGTGAACTTAACACCCGCGACTTTATTGTTGAAACCAGTCTCGACGGCAAGACATGGGCTCTTGCCGGAACATATACAAACAATACCGATGCCGTGACCGACGCTTCATTCGATGCCGTGGAGGCACGCTATGTGAGAGTATCGATAACCGATGCCGGGGCCGACGGTGTGGCACGCATCGGCGATCTAGAGGTATATGGCTCACGCTGACACCGTTAGTCTACAATCCGGGACATAAAGACATGAATCCCTCTTGAGAGTAGGACTGTTCTTATCCAAACCTCAAGAGGGTTTCTCATTGACACTGCTTTGTGTGCAATTTATAATTGGAAACAAAATTTCCCGACACAAACCATTGTCTATGAATATACATTCCGCCGTTAATACGCCTGTTGATAACTCAAGAACCGAGACGCCCCACAACCACGTATCATCACATGATAAACATTCCATGCCGCAAAACAGGCAACATGTACAATCATCAGCCAACTGCCATTTTCCATGCTTTTCGCAGATTACGGTAACATTTATTAACACAGATTTAACGCGATTGTCTCTCCAAACAAAACTTTGCGGCGAAATTCGCGAGTTTTGAGGTACTTCATCCATTCCGTTGTGTATTAACGTATTACGCAAAATATCCTTACAAAAAAGATATGACTGTCTTCTGAAAGAGCCCATTTCGACTTACGAAAGAGGCTCTTTCGCACCCCGATAAAGCCTTTATCACACTATGAAATGCACCATTTCGCCATGCAATAAAGCCCATTTCGCAAAACAAATTGCACCGAACGCCATCCCCACCCCGCCTTTACGGTTGCGAAAAGCCCTTAATCGGACGCTGCAATCTTCTAAAACGTGAGTCGGAACGGAGAAAAACACGCACCGTATTTAACATTCAAAATGCACCGTTTCGGGAGAAAAGTGTTAATAAAATTAAACACGAATATTTCCCGACCGTTGGAAAAACACAGCGTGAACGGGCGGACACAACAATGCGCAACCGCATCGGCAAGATGCGCATCGAGGGCGCGACACAATTATGTATGACGCGAAAGAAAAAACACGACCGACAAAACGGCGGTTTAAAATTAAAACACTATATTTGCCATAACAACCATAAAACATAACCGGACAAGCAATCGTAACACCAACCGCCACATGGCATGACGGTCCGTAAACGCCTCATGAAGGCACAAGACTCGACACAGACTAAAAACACAACCGCATAACCAGAAAACAACCACTATGAAACGACTTACACTGATAATTGTCGCGCTGTGCGCATGCATAGGTCTGCACGCGACACACTGGAACCCGAAGACCACCGACTGGGCAAAAAATCCGAATCCGGAAATCGGCGACTGGGGATTTGACAGGCCGGGCTACCCGAAGGGACTGTACATACACGGCGTGACGGTGAAGAAAGGCAAGAAGGTGACAAACCCGGTGATATACGACAACGATGTGTATGACGATGTGTTCGACGACGAATGGATGTATGCCATGACGGCACTGAAAAGAATGAATCTGGCGGCGCTGATAGTGACGCCCGTGCTTACTGACTTCTGGACGTTCTCTCATCCTGACTGGATAAAGACGGCCGAGGAATCGCGCGACTACGCCATGAGAAGCTGCCGCAACACCGACCGCATACCCGGCATAACCATAGGCACCGAGGCGGAAAGCGAAAAGGCGGGAGAGAACAAGCCATCGGAAGGGGCACGGCTGTATGTGAAGTTGATAAACGAACAGTATGAGAAAGCCCCCGAACGGCCCGTGATAATAAACATCGGCGGACAGGCGGCCACGCTGGCGTCTGCATACGTCATGGATCCCTCGATAGCGGAGAAATGCATAGTGTATTATACTGACGCGCGCGTATATAACGGTCATTACGAATGGGCGTCACGCTTAGTGTGCGGCAACTTCAGAGTGGTGAGCTGGGGCGACGACAACTGGTGGATAGGTAAATCCTGTCAGAGCGAGTGGAACGTGCTGCCGCGGCCCGACAACTGCGAGGCGAAGAACAACGACGAAAACAGCGGAGAGTGGAGATTGCTGACCGCCATGAACGTGCCGATGCTGTCGTACATGGTGCATCAGTTCAGAAACCGCAACGAATATTCGGGTGCGGAGAAGAAAGCCGACGGATTCTGCGACGGCACTTTCATGCACGCATGGCTGCCGGACATATTCACCGACGCCGAGATAAGAGAGGTGCGCGGGGGCAAGGTGATGCATGTGACAAAATTCACGGCAGAGAACGAGAAGGCTGTGAAAGACTTTGCCTGGGGTGTACTGCTCGACAGGAAGGCTTACAAATAGCTATGCGGCATACGGAAATACGACATCACGCGGCATCACACTTACATATTATTTTTGTACCTTTGTCCGTCTCTTGTCTGACCGGACAGCGTTCGGCTGTGCAGGCAACACGGAAGAAGGGACAAAAGAAGAAACGACATGGCACGTGCCGGACATATCCGGAAGGACAAAAAGCGCATGCACGTAGAGCGATATCCGGCGAAATGCGATATATAAAAGATTATCTTAATGAACATAGAGAGATTCATAAACAGGCTAAGATATGCTTTTTACATAGTTGAAAAAATTGACTACAGAGCATACAGAAGAGTTATATCTACAGAGGTTGGATTTTTAACCGGAATAGAATGTAACTTATTAAGCATCATCGGATTCAAAAAAATGCTTTCGTTAGGAGTTATACCGATTTCCGCAATCGTGATTACAGCTTACTTACTTGAATTGCTTATTTTGTACAAAATAAATAAAAAAAATCTGACAGACGAACTTTTTAAGAAGTATATACCCATTTTTGAAGAGGAATCGTTCATCAGCAAGACAATATGGCATATATCTGCAATCGCTTTATTGGTAATAAGCTCTGTATATTTTATTGTGAGTATTATGCTTTTCTTCCTTTCATAATGCAGACAACACGGACTGCTTATTTTGCTTCACTACCTGCATGAAGTCATAACGACAGCATATATAGAAACGAAGAAAAGGCATCCGGATAATTAACAAATATAAAATAAAACCTAAAGCCGCGCAACAGTCTGTAATTATTACAGCGTTTTTTATTAACTTTGTCCGCTGTATTTGGATACAGTGATAACAAACTTATAACAAAAAGGACAGAAGTATGAAGAAAAATCTGAAACCAGCCACTCTCTGCGTACAGGCAGGATGGCAACCGAAGAACGGAGAATCGCGCGTGGTGCCGATTATACAGAGCACCACTTTCAAATATGACGACAGTGACGAAATGGCCATGTTGTTCGACCTGAAGAAGGAAGGCTATTTCTACACCCGACTCCAGAACCCCACTAACGACGCCGTGGCAAAGAAGATTGCGGCACTCGAGGGCGGCGTGGGAGCAATGCTTACATCGAGCGGTCAGGCTGCTAACTTCTACGCTGTGTTCAACATCTGCGGCGCAGGCGACCACCTCGTGGCTTCAAACGAGATATACGGAGGCACGTACAACCTGTTCGGCGTGACGATGAAGAAGCTCGGAATAGAATGTACATTCGTAAATCCGGAGGCAAGCGAGGAGGAAATCCAGGCTGCGTTCCGACCGAACACCAAGCTGCTATTCGGCGAAACAATATCCAACCCGGGCTGCAAGGTGCTCGACATTGAGAAGTTCGCACGCATAGCTCACAAGAACGGCGTGCCGCTGATTGTGGACAACACATTCGCGACACCTATCAACTGCCGCCCGTTTGAATGGGGATGTGACATCGTGACACACTCTACGACAAAATACATGGACGGCCACGCCACACAGGTGGGCGGATGCGTAGTGGACAGCGGCAACTTCGACTGGGACGCACATGCCGATAAGTATCCCGGACTCTGCACTCCTGACGAGTCTTATCACGGACTGACCTACACCAAGGCGTTCGGAAAGATGGCTTACATGACGAAGCTCGTGGCACAGCTCATGCGCGACCTCGGCTCGACACCGGCACCGATGAACTCGTTCCTGCTGAACCTCGGACTGGAGACCCTGCACCTGCGTATGCCGCAGCACTGCCGCAACGCTCAGCGCGTGGCAGAGTTCCTGAAGAACGACAGTCGCGTGGCTTGGGTTCACTACAGCGGACTGGAGGGCGACGAATTCCACGAATTGGCAAAGAAGTACCTGCCCAACGGTTCGTGCGGAGTGCTGGCCTTCGGACTGAAAGGCGATCAGAAGACAGCCGTGAAGTTCATGGACTCGCTGCAGCTAGTAAGCATCGTGACACACGTGGCAGATGCCCGCACCTGCATCCTGCACCCGGCAAGCCACACACACCGCCAGCTGTCTGAAGAGCAACTGAGAGAAGCGGGAATAGCTCCTGACCTGATGAGACTGTCGGTCGGCATTGAGGACGCCGACGACATAATAGATGACATCCGTCAGGCATTGGACAAAATAGGATAAAACAGACATCGAGATATGGCGCGCTGCGCCGTACTGCAATAAAGCTTAAAGACTGCCACTGAAACAAACATCCACAGTGGCAGTCTTATTATTTATATATATGGTGTGCATAACATTCATATCGAGACACAGGCCACAATTACACTTATTTGGAAAAGGACTGAGACTTGATAAGGAATGGACATGTGCATAATGTGTAATATTTAGATTTATGGCTTTACCGTCACATAATGAAGATGGATTAAGAGGCATACATGGGAATGAGTGACTGAAGAACGAATGACGATATCAATACAACGGACAAGCGGTGGAGACACCGGCACGATTTATTAATACCGCAACAACAAAGGAATAATATATATAGGATGAAGAACTCAAGATTGACTCACCGGTAGAGAAAGACTGTCACGCCATTCGGGCGCAGCGCTTACAGGTTGTAAGCAAAAGTGGTTGAATTTACATTTGTAAACACATTATCAATAAAAATAGAGTTTTTCATTTGGAAGCAAGGCAAAATAAAGCTATATTTGCGATGTGTAATGACACAAAGACATAAATCGAAAACCAACCTAAAAGAATAATATTATGGATGTCAAAAAAGTTTTGAGCGATCTCGAGTTCAGACATCCCGGCGAGCCGGAATATCTGCAGGCAGTAAAAGAAGTATTGCTTTCAATCGAGGAGGAATATAACAAGCACCCGGAATTTGAACGCGTGAAGCTAATAGAACGTATGGTGGAGCCGGAACGTGTGATAACTTTCCGTGTGCCATGGGTTGACGATAAGGGCGAAGTGCACGTGAACACTGGTTATCGCGTACAGTTCAACAGCGCGATAGGTCCGTATAAAGGTGGTCTGCGTTTCCACTCGTCGGTTAACCTCTCAATACTGAAGTTCCTCGGATTTGAGCAGACATTCAAGAACGCGCTCACCACCCTGCCTATGGGCGGCGGCAAAGGTGGCTCGGACTTCTCCATACGCGGACGTTCGGACGCTGAGGTGATGAGATTCTGCCAGGCATTCATGAGTGAGCTATACAGGCACATCGGTCCTGATGAGGATATCCCGGCAGGCGACATAGGAGTGGGCGCAAGAGAGATAGGCTACCTGTTCGGAGCTTACAAGAAGCTGACCCACACATGGAGCGGCATGCTCACAGGCAAGGGTCTGGAATGGGGCGGCTCACGCATACGCCCTGAGGCAACAGGATTCGGAGCTTTGTACTTCGTCAACCAGATGTTGCAGACTCACGGTATAGACATAAAAGGCAAGACAGTAGCCATAAGCGGATTCGGCAACGTGGCATGGGGTGCTGCAACAAAGGCTACAGAGCTCGGCGCGAAAGTAGTGACAATAAGCGGACCTGACGGCTACATATATGACCCGGCCGGAATAAGCGGCGAGAAGATTGACTACATGCTGGAGCTTAGAGCAAGCGGCAACGATGTCTGCCAGCCTTACGCAGAGGAATTCCCGGAGGCAACATTCTACGAGGGAAAGAAACCTTGGGAGGTGAAATGCGACATAGCACTGCCTTGCGCAACGCAGAACGAGCTGAACGGAGACGACGCCGACATGCTGATGGCAAACAAGACTCTGTGCGTGGCAGAGGTATCGAACATGGGCTGTACGGCAGAGGCTGTTGACAAATTCATAGCTGCCGGACAACTGTTCGCACCGGGAAAGGCTGTGAACGCAGGTGGTGTTGCCACTTCAGGACTGGAGATGACACAGAACGCCATCAGACTGAGCTGGAGCGCAAAAGAGGTGGACGAGAAACTGCACTACATAATGCACTCCATTCACGAGCAGTGCGTGAAATACGGTAAGACGGACGACGGATACGTGAACTACGTGAAAGGCGCCAACATTGCTGGATTCATGAAGGTTGCAAACGCCATGATGGCACAGGGAATAGTATAAAAATAATGTCTCACTTAAACAGGTATTGTGAAATATAGAAGAAGCGTATTATTAATAATATCAATATTCTGCTTTACTCTTCTGTACCCTCAGGCACAGAAGGGTAAAGCTTCGTATTACTCGAAAAAGATGACAGGAGCGCGCACAAGCAGCGGTGAGCGGATACACCACGACAGTCTGACATGCGCACATAAGACCTATGATTTCGGCACTATGCTGAGAGTGACGAATCCGGAAAACGGGAAGGAGGTCATAGTAAAAGTGACTGACAGAGGTCCTCACGTGAGGGGACGGATAATAGACCTGTCATGGGGCGCGGCAAAAGCGCTCGGCATACTGTCGAAAGGCGTGGCAATGGTGGTGGTGGAACCGGTGGACAACTATGTCGTACCGTTCAAACCGGAATCAGAAATAAAGCTGCCGGAAATTGACTTCGGAGAAATAGGTCAAGGCTACACCATACCAGATGAATGGAAGAAGAACCAGAAACAACAGTCTACGTCACGCAAAAGGTCCGCAAACAGAAGCAGGCGCAAATGAGTATCGCGCATCATAAAGACGGACAAGCGAGTAATACACAGACAACAAAAAGCGATGCGGGCAGAGAATGACTTCTGTCCCGACATATCAATAACAGCACAAAAGGATATGCACAAGACACGGCATATCCCTCTATACATTATTTGCTCGTAGCAACAGTGAACTCATTGACCTTTGAGATGGTTGAGTCGCCGTGCAACACCGATACACATATTCTTACAGAACCATTCTTCAGACGGTTGTTTGCCTTCACTATCGCTGTGTAACGTACACCGCGGCCGGGGGCTATATGTTCCACATGGACACTCGGAGAGATGTATATATGCTTGTTTGACGTGGCATCCACCACCACAGGACACACATTGTAAACAGGTTTGTCACCGCGGTTGTATATTTCGAATATCACCTTGCATATCTCACCACGGCTGATCTTGTTGTCGTGGTTCTCGTCAACAAAACGCGCGTTGACAACATCCACGTGTGGCGAATATGAATAATCGGAAACAAGCTCGTCAACGCTCGATGACGAAGGCATCCTGACAGATTGCTCACCGGCACTGTAATCGCCCGTGTAATCGCTGCTATTGAAGTCGTAGAGCCTGTCATCACCCGTGTTAGACGAATCGAAACCGCTCTGAGCGTCGTCGTAACGGTTCTCCTGACGTCTGTTTTCACTCTGCCGACGCACCGTAGCACGACGTCTGACATTGTCATAATCATCGTATGCGGACTGTCGTTGTCTGTCAGCCTGAGCACCGGCAGCGCCACCAAGAGCCGCACCACCGGCCATACCTATAAGCGTTCCTATGTCGCTGCCACGCGGTCCGCCGGCAATGCCGCCGATGGCAGAACCGAGAATAGAACCAAGACCGGCGCCGGCATAAGCGCCATAACCGGATGACGACATGCAGCCGTATAACAAGAAAAGCGATGCTGCCGCAAGAATCAATTCCTTTCTCATATGTCTGAATATTATGTATTAAACACGGATATCTGCACATTCTGAGCGCAATATAACCGCATGTGTATCATATAACACACATGGCAAAGATAGTATAATATGTCTATGAAATGAAATAATTCTGCATAATTTTACTTAATCTGACCGTGATGAAGATATAAAATAATGTAAGCCCGATATGTAACAAAAGACTTATGCCTCGACGATATTCACGAGTCAGATTCTGACAGACAGTTATGCCGGTCGTGATAATACCAGTTCCGGGCCACAGAACAGGGCGGTCATAGCTGTGATACGCTTTTTATCAAGACACAAGACAGACATTTTAGAACATAATATGAGCTATATCTATTTCTTAAAATTTTACATTTATGATATAAAATATTTTGTAATGCTTTCTCTGTAATAATGTTATAAATCTGTCTAAACTATCCAATAATACTTTCACTTTCATCATTATGCTTTTCCTTATTATTCAAAACACATTCTTTGCTCGTGTTTGCATAACAATAGACACATAAATGGCGACATGTATTATACATACCAATATCTTTACTAACCATACATCCGCACATTTTACGTTGTCCAGTATCCTTAATCTTGCACTGCTTCACTGGTATTAGAGGCAAATTTCCAAATATATCTCTTTCTGGCCATTTTAATGTATGGAGATAATATACAAGTTCTTTATCATAAGAAAAGATTCGTTTCATTAATTCACCGTCAATACAGCGATTGTGTTCTATGCCATATGATTCGAGATCAATGTTTTCAGCACAAGTCGCAATATCTATATTCCATCCCTCTTTATGCCAAGCCTCTCTGATTTTACAAATACCATCAACTATCTCCATTCTTTGAGAGATATTAGCCTCTGCACTCCCGATATTATCTTTTGTAAAGAACACCGTTTCCTTAATCAGATTATTTTGAACTTTACGATAGGTGCTTACATCAACAAAACTAAATACAAGTTTATTAGTGTAACCTTTTAGTTTATTACCAATATTCCAAATACGCTTTAACAAATCACGAGGCGTTATGTTTGGTGTTATGATTAGAGGATCAAATCTCCAAATAACTCTTTCTTTTCCAATCATATTTGAAAGTTTTCTAAATGTGTCAACGCGTTCATTAATAGGCGGTACATTTGGCTCAAAATCTTCTTTTACATAATCATTAAGTGTAACTTGAAAGTAGTAATGAATACCCATTTCATCCAAACTATGCAAATAAGGGAGAATTGGTTGAGGATTCTTTGTCCAAAATACAACTACCTTGCATTTTTTAAATGAAATGTACATCTTCTGCTGATTAAAAGGATTATACCAGGCACAATACCCTTTTGCCAAACGGTTAAAAAACCACTTGGTATAAAAGGCAGGGATATCTGTAGAACGACTTGCTGAAATTATTACAGGAGCTATTGCATCAACAACTATTCCAGAGTCATTTTTTATTTTAATCTTATCGTATGCCATAATACTTCAACAATTCTTTCTCTACCTTTTCTGCCATTTCTTTTGTAAATACAGATGTTAAAGAAGTTGGACCTTTTATATTTCCTGAAATTCCCTCCTTTTTACAAAGATTCACAAAATAACGTATATGTTCTTCTTTTTTATCAGAATATTTGGATCCTGTAAATGACCAATTTTGTTCAAGGCGTCTTAATACATTCTTATCCAATCCCATGAAGGAAGGAATACTAGGCAATTGACTTTGATCAGTTGTCATAATAGATTTATTTTCTTCGGGGAATAAAAATGGAGTATCTTGTTTTTTCACTTTTCTTTTATCTTTCTTTTTTGATATATAGCCAAAATGCTCCAAAATGTTATTTTGTACGGTTTTAGACAAATTGGTCATTTTCAAAATTGCGCAAAGATCGTCATGACTTTCTACAGATTGATAAATTTTTAAAGCTAAGCCAACCAATTCTTTTTGTTTTTTAGCTCTTTTCGATAGTGTAGCATTAGTAGCTTCTTCAAAACACTCACTTATACGTTTTGATGAGCCGGACAATATCGAATCCAAATTATCAACAAATAGATTAACATCCTTAAAGTTTATGGTTTTAAGTATAAAAGATAACTCTTCCTTTAAAAATATGCAAGATGGCCTTTCAATTTCTTCTGAGTTACAAATATTAAAAGATTCTGAATTGACAATACTTCCCATATTTTTACCATATAATTTTTCATATACGAGTGAATACGTTGACATATTGAGAATTCCTGATAAATTATCCCTATTCATCTCCATATAACCACACAGACTACCCCATAAAGAAAGAACATAACGATAATCCTCAAATTCTGCTAATTTACATAAAGCCAAACAATCATTATAACTCTGACCTTTTAATATAAATGCCACTATAGATTTGAGTTCAATATTATCAATGCTGTTTATTTTAAAATGGATGGCAGGATCGTTAATAAATGCATGTAAATTATTTATGTATGCTCGTTCTTTAGATTTCTCCCAATTAATTTCACCAATTTGTCCCTTTAATATAGGTACAATAGCCTTCATCGCTCCCATATAAAAGTCAAGGCGATTAGCATATAACTTTTCTGCTGTTTGTTTATTATTTATTATATAATCGATAACAGCATTAACTAATGGAGCATTAGAAATTGAAATCGTATTTCCATTCACTAAAACTTCATTCAAAGTAAACGGAGGAAGACTTTTTTGGAAGACATCAACTGCATATGTCGTTCTTTTTTCAATGTCAGATCGAAGCCTCAAATAATCATCTTTAGTATGTAACTCTAGAGTTTTAGGGAGAAAACAACATCCCCATTGTTTGCATAAAGACGTGAATATATAATCCCAACAATTTATATTCTTGAGAAATTCTATTAAACATCCTTTAAGGAAATAAAATTTGTTTCCCAATTCTTTCTTCAAATTAACTTCAAATTTTTCTGTACTATTTCTCTCTGTTAAATCGATTTTCTTATATTCATCTAACAAAAAAGACAATTTCTCACCAAAAACAGTTATTGATGAGGGAGTAGAAATAAGACTGGTTAGTATGTTGTATATCTCTTGAGTAAGCCTTAATTGTAACGCCAAGTCATGATTGACTGATTTATACTCTCCTAACAGATATGCATATAATACGCCCTTTTGTTTATCTATAAGTTCATCCTCAAATACGCCTATTTCTTCACAATGTGGAACAGGCGTAAGTTTTGGAATTGGTCTTGTTTCAAGCTTATTGGCATTTGGAACTATAGAATAATTCTTATAGTATTTGATGGATTTATTACTTTTGGTATTTACTAAAGTAATTTTATATGCTCGCTCAGAGAAAAAATAGAAACAGCAATTTGTAGGAGTCAGATTTAAAGTATGAGAACAAATACAAACACCATCTTGTATTTCGTTTTCATAAAAATCTTGAGTTTGTACATCATCTTCAAACTCAATAAGCACTGGATAATTATAGCGTCCAACGTCGTTAATAGTAAATTGAACTGGATATTTAAATAATACGATAGCATTAAAAGGACGAAGCTCCTCTATTTGTTCATACGATTTATATCCTGTTAATCGTTGTGCATAATGAGATATAGGCAAAATACATTCAGACTGAAGTAGATTGTCCATATTTAAACTTGATGTCGGTATATATAATTTCATAAAGTATATATTTAAAATGGTCCATTGGCACCAGCATTCCCTGCATAGATATTGGAACCTGCTGCTGGTAATTTGGACGCTAGATTATCAGTATATAAAAGATAAAGATTTTCCAATGGACGTGTTGTCGCAACATATAATGCAGACTCGTTTTCAACCATTGGATCTATATTCCAGTTGACATAATTTCTGAATTCATTAATTCCACAACATGGAATAAATACATCATTAAATTGTAATCCTTTAGCACAGTGCCAAGTAATTATTTTAGGACTTGTTGATTTGAAATCTATATCCATATTATCGCGTGTCTTCCACTGAACAGGTATCCCTCTCGACACAAAATAATTTCGAATTATAGTAACTTGATGATTATAATACACAAGAATACCCACATCGGTTAAACCATTATTTATATATTCTATTATCTTATCAAGTTGCGATATAGTCCGTATTAAACGTGGCTTTGGACCATGTTTGATACATGCAAATGACAAACGAGATGCGGGACGTATATATTCACCAATCTTAGCATTTTCGATTGTGAGACGATGATTAATACACAAATCTTGTGGATGAACTCCTAATTGTTTAGCAGTTTCCTCAACACTTTGGACAGGATGGTTAGGAAATTCCATTATTGATTGATTAGAATCTCCAAAAAACCAGCAATATTTTCCGTGAGCCTTAAAATCAGCAATTTCATCAGCATTAAAGTCCTGACACTCATCTATAAACATATATGTGAATTGCGGTTTTGGAGAACGTTTCCATTCTTCAAAATAATATACATGGCCTTCACTTTGTCCAATTTCAGCCAATTCATCAACAAAAAATTGTTTTAGCGATTTTGTATATACAATAATAGCATAGGAATCAGTGAGTGTTGAAACCTGCTTGGCTTTCTTTAGAAGTGTCAAAGATTTTCCAGAACCTGCAATACCCTTAACTATTGCGGTTCGTTCTGCAGACATATTTATGATTATCTGCTGATAATTATCTGGTGTAAGATTATCTAATGCCATAAATCATAAGGTATATTTTTATCTGCTGATGGATTTATTGCGCGACACATTTTTGAAGTGTATCCTGCCATTATCTCCTGAGCAAATGATTTATTACAAATTATTCTATATGCAATTTTACTTATATCATTAATTTTTTTTCTGTGTGATACATAAAAAATATCTTGCATATAACAACCAGTGCATCGATCCTCATGGTGGTAACATGCATTTGGAACAATGCTTTTATATCGTAGTGAATTCTTTAAAAACTTATTAAGTCCGTTATTCATCATTTGCGGATAATATAGAGTTTCATTATTTCCTTTTGTTGTTACATCAGAAATAATAAATAATCCATTAGCATTAAGCAATGGAGAAAATGTCGAAGCTATCAATTCATATGGATTTCTTTCATTGAAAGTTCTGTGTTGCACAAACTCATTTATAGCCTTAAACGAAATGATAAAATGATACTCTACATTTGAACATTTTATAACATCTTGTATTTCTTGTTCAGATTCAATATAGATACATTGAAAATTGATTTTAACTTCTATTTTTAATTCTGGTACACTTTTTATCGATTCCATAAGATGATGTAAAAAACGTATTGCATCCGGATTTGCATCGTACGCATCTATATATACTTGTTTTAGATTGGGCAGATGATCGCTTAGCGCAACAAGTAAGCCTACAATTTCACCGCCTGTTCCGCAGCAAAAATCTAATATGTTGATTTTTTGTACATTGTACAATGATTGTTTATATTTGTCATTTGTCATTAGAGAGGCTATAATACCATAAGCTTCAGCAAAACTTCTAGGGAAATATGTTCCCAAGTACAATTTTATAAAGTCGTATGGCTGATCTGGATTATAAACAACATCCATAGGACGCGGTTCATAGACAGCCTCAAAATCGTCAAAGATGATTTTGTCAAGCCATTTTGGAAGATTAATACACATTCCCATATTTTATGTATTTTTAGCTGGTAATTATATAATTTGTTGCCATTAATTATAATATTTAAATTTTCTTCAATTTAGTTGAGACTATAATATTAATAATATAGTCTGCGTTCATACTTTCAATTCAAAAATTGTATTAAAAGTGTACCATTATACTTGTTTGAAAATTTTATCTCAATATTTATCATATATGACTTCTATTATTACTAATACTTGAATATTTTACTATAACTGATATTTCTTTAAAATATTTATCACACATTTTGAACATAAAGATACAAAAAAAAAGAAAATTCTTGCATAATATGGATAAAATATACCTTAAAAATTTCGAGAAACAGATTTTAAACTCAAAAACAATTAAAAATAAAACTTATACCTCACCTCAATTACCGATTTAACATTATTCCATTTTGTTTTTAAAGACAGTAATATATCTTAATAAAAGCGAATAGCAGTAATCCATAAAGAGTCAGAACTAAATACATAAAAAGCTGACACAAGTGTTTGCCGAAAACAGCCACTGATGAAACAAAATGTGTGTCTCATACAAATATACACAATAAAAAAAACCGGACCGCATAATATGCAGTCCGGTTGAGATATCAAAACTTGAAGTCTGTCGATTTCCTTATTCAGCCTTAGGTGCTTCCTCTGCTGCAGGAGCTTCAGTTGCAGGTGTCTCAGTTGCTGTTGTCTCTGCAGCTGTTTCAGCCTTAGCAGAAGACTTGCGGCTACGACGTGTCTTCTTGGCAGCCTTAGGTGCCTTAGCCATATTCTCATCGAAATCAACCAGCTCGATGAATGCTATCTGAGCAGCATCGCCCTTACGTGTACCGAGTTTGATAACACGTGTGTATCCACCGGGACGATCGCCGATCTTTGCAGAAACCTCACCGAAGAGCTCTTTCAGAGCCTCTTTGTTCTGGAGATAACGGAATACGACACGACGAGAGTTTGTTGAGTCGTCCTTACTGCGTGTAAGCAGAGGCTCAACATATTTCTTCAAAGCCTTAGCCTTTGCGAGGGTCGTAGTGATTCTTTTGTGCATGATCAGCGAGATAGCCATGTTAGCGAGCATGGCCTGGCGGTGAGATGCAGTACGACCCAGATGGTTGAATTTTTTATTATGTCTCATTTTGTTTGTTTCTTTTTACGATAAACCGGTGCGATTGCGGACACCTGAGTGTCCACAATCTTATATTCCGGATTATTCTTTATCTAATTTATATTGAGAAATATCGGTTCCAAAAGACAGATTCAGACTCTCGAGCAAATCATCAAGCTCTGAAAGCGATTTCTTACCGAAGTTGCGGAACTTAAGGAGATCGGTCTTGTTGTACTGAACAAGATCGCCGAGTGTCTCGACATCAGCAGCCTTAAGACAGTTGAGAGCACGAACAGAGAGGTTCATGTCAACAAGCTTGGTCTTAAGCAGCTGACGCATGTGAAGCACTTCCTCGTCAAACTCCTGGTTGGTCTCATGATCAGGATTCTCAAGCGTAATCTTCTCATCAGAGAACAGCATGAAGTGGTAGATAAGGATTTTAGCAGCTTCCTTAAGCGCATCTTTTGGACTAATGGAACCATCCGTACTAACTTCAAGAATCAGTTTGTCATAATCGGTCTTTTGCTCAACACGATATGGCTCAACAGAATACTTCACGTTACGGATAGGGGTGTAGATAGAATCGATTGGAATTACATTGACGTCAGTGCAGAACTCACGATTTTCATCAGCAGGAACGTATCCACGTCCTTGGTTGATGGTCAGGTCTATCTGCATCGAAGCCTTGGCATCTAAATGACAAATCACCAAATCAGGGTTTAACACTTCAAATCCAGTCAGATACTTACCTATATCACCTGCTTTGAACTCTGTTGAATTCTCTACGGTGACACTAACTTTTTCGTTCTCGAATTCTTCTACTACTTGCTTGAATCTTACTTGTTTCAAATTCAAGATAATGTTGGTCACGTCTTCCTTCACGCCCGGAACTGATGAGAACTCATGCTCTACACCAGAGATACGCACTGTGTTGATGGCATATCCCTCAAGCGACGAAAGAAGTATGCGGCGCAACGCATTACCTATGGTAACGCCGAAGCCCGGCTCAAGTGGACGAAATTCGAACTTGCCGAATTTGTCGTTGGCCTCCAACATTACAACTTTGTCAGGTTTTTGAAATGCTAATATCGCCATTAATTTAATGATTTATTTAGAGTACAACTCAACGATTAACTGTTCCTTTATATTCTCAGGAATATCGGCACGCTCCGGCTTATGCAGGAACTTACCGCTCTTGGTGTTTGCATCCCACTCAATCCATGGATATTTGCTGTGATTGAATCCAGCAAGAGCAGCCTCAATAACCTCAAGAGACTTTGACTTTTCACGCACTCCTACTATCTGGCCTGGCTTAACTGCATATGAAGGTATATTGACTACCTTGCCATCTACAACGATGTGCTTGTGGCCTACCAACTGGCGTGCAGCCGCACGTGTCGGAGCGATACCCATACGGAACACTACGTTGTCGAGACGACTTTCAAGGTTCTGGAGCAGAACCTCACCGGTAATACCGTCTGCCTTAGCTGCTTTTTCAAACATGTTACGGAACTGACGCTCCAATACACCATATGTATATTTAGCCTTTTGCTTCTCTGCCAGCATGACAGCGTACTCAGACTGTTTTCTACGACGACTGTTGCCATGCTGTCCAGGAGGGAAGTTTCTCTTGGACAAAACTTTGTCTGCGCCGAAAATCGGCTCACCGAAACGACGCGCAATCTTAGATTTCGGACCTATATATTTAGCCATAATATTATAAAATGCTTTTTATTGATGTAACTTTTATTGATAGCAGGAAGATTATACCTTACGTCTCTTCGGAGGACGGCAGCCATTGTGCGGCAGCGGAGTAACGTCTACGATTTCAGTAACCTCGATACCACTGCTGTGTACGCCACGGATGGCAGACTCACGACCATTACCTGGACCCTTTACATAAGCCTTCACCTTGCGCAGACCGAGATCGTAAGCTACCTTTGCACAATCCTCTGCTGCCATCTGAGCTGCATACGGAGTGTTCTTCTTTGAGCCACGGAATCCCATCTTACCTGCTGAAGACCATGAGATAATCTGTCCTTCGCTATTTGCTAAAGATACAATAATGTTATTGAAAGAACTATGAATGTGAAGTTGTCCCATTGCGTCTACCTTCACATTTCTTTTTTTGGATGTTGCTGTTTTCTTTGCCATAATTTTTTAGTTAAAAGTTAAAAGTCAAAAGTTAAAAGATTTGAGACCGTACGTCTCCAAACTCTCAACTCCAAACTAAATTTTACTTAGTAGCTTTCTTCTTGTTAGCAACAGTCTTCTTCTTTCCTTTACGTGTACGGGCATTGTTTTTTGTGCTCTGACCGCGAACAGGAAGACCATTACGATGACGGATTCCACGATAGCAACCAATATCCATGAGACGCTTGATATTCATCTGGATCTCTGCACGAAGATCACCTTCAACTTTAAATTCAGCGCCGATAATTTCACGGATCTTGGAAGCCTGATCATCTGTCCACTCGCTTACCTTCAGGTCGCGGCTGACACCGGCTTTATCCAATATCTTTGCTGAACTACTTCGACCTATACCATAAATATAGGTCAATGCGATTTCGCCACGCTTATTCTGGGGCAAATCTACTCCAACAATTCTTATTGCCATTTGTTAATTGATAATTTAATAAAAAATTGATAATTAGTTTATTTTGAGTTAAAGCAAAAAATTTCACAATCTTTGCCTTCAATCTCCTTTTAATTAGCCCTGACGCATTTTATACTTAGGGTTCTTCTTGTTGATAACGAACAAGCGACCTTTACGACGTACAATCTTACAGTCGGGTGTGCGTTTCTTTAATGATGCTCTTGTTTTCATATCTCGTAAGTTTATTTGTATCTGAAAACTATACGGCCCTTTGTCAGATCATAAGGGCTCATTTCCACTTTAACCTTATCACCAGGCAGAATCTTTATGTAGTGCATTCTCATCTTTCCAGAAATATGAGCAATTATCTGGACACCGTTCTCAAGTTCTACCCTGAACATTGCGTTCGATAAAGACTCTACAATTGTTCCGTCCTGTTCAATAGCGGATTGTTTTGCCATAATCTATTATATTCCTTCTTTATTAAATGTTATATTCCTTCGAATGTTGATAAAATCTCAGCCTTACCTCTTTGAATCGCGATGGTATGTTCGAAATGTGCCGCCGGCTTGCCGTCACGAGTACGGATTCCCCACCTGTCCGGCATTAACATTATGTTGCGCTCACCCATTGTGATCATCGGCTCTATCGCTATACACATGCCTGCCTTAAGCAACACCCCATGTCCACGCATACCGTAATTGGGAACTTGCGGATCTTCGTGCATCTCACGTCCTATACCATGGCCTGTAAGCTCACGAACGACGCCGTATCCTCTTCGCGTGCAATAAGACTGAACCGCATCGCCTATATCACCGATATGTTTCCCGGCAACAGCCTGAGCGATTCCCTCATACAGAGACTCCTTTGTCGTCTCCACCAATTGTTTCACCTCAGGTGCGACCTCGCCCACATAGAACGTATAACAACTATCGCCGTTATAGCCATTAAGCAAAGTACCGCAATCGATAGAGATGATGTCACCATCACGGAGTATGGTCTTGTCATCAGGAATGCCGTGCACAACCACATCATTGACAGAAGTGCAGATGCTTGCAGGGAATGGCCCTCCAAATGGATTGGGGAAATTCTTGAAAGTCGGGATCGCTCCGTGGTCTCTTATGAACTCCTCCGCTATCTTATCCAATTGAAGGGTCGTTACACCCGGTTTTATGTGTTTGGCCAATTCTGCCAAGGTCTTACCAACAAGTTGGTTGGCCTCGCGCATCAGCTTTATTTCATCTTCAGTCTTCAGAAATATTTTCATTTCCAAAAGAAAATCAATATGCAGAAATACTGCTATTACGTGTACGTCCTGAGTTCAACAGTCCGTCGTAATGACGCATAAGCAGATGACTCTCTATCTGCTGGAGAGTATCTATAACAACTCCGACAAGAATCAGAAGAGATGTTCCTCCGAAGAATTGAGAGAATTGCTGCTGCACATTGAGCAAACCTGCAAGAGCCGGCATTATAGCAATGAATGCTATGAACAAGGAACCTGGGAATGTGATTCGAGACATTATTGTCTCTATATATTCTGCGGTGTCCTTTCCCGGACGGATACCAGGAATGAAACCATTGTTACGCTTCATATCCTCTGCCATCTGAGTAGGATTCAATGTGATAGCTGTATAGAAATATGTGAATGCGATGATCAATATCACATATACACAGTTATACAATAGGCTGCGGTTGTCCATCAGCGAACGAATCACCCAAGATGAGCTGGTACTCTGATACTGTACAATTGCAAGCGGAATAAACATCAAAGCCTGTGCGAAGATAATAGGCATTACGTTAGCAGCGAATAACTTCAATGGTATGTATTGACGTGCTCCTCCATACTGCTTATTTCCTACAAGGCGTTTGGCATATTGCACCGGTATCTTGCGTGTTCCCTGCACCAAAAGAATGGCTGCACACACAACTGCATATAGAATAAGTATCTCAACAATAAACATCACAAGGCCACCGCCTGCAATCGCGTTAAGACGTGTTGCTACTTCCTGGACGAATGCCTGTGGGAAGCGGGCGATAATACCGATCATAATGATCATTGAGATACCATTTCCAACACCTTTATCTGTAATACGCTCACCGAGCCATAATATGAACATGCTTCCACCAGCGAGTATCACTGAAGCAGAAGCAATGAACACTGACCATGAAAGTCCTGAAGCAAGAGCCTGAGAAGCCTGGGCTTTCAGATTAAGGAGGTATGACGGAGCCTGAAAGAACAATATTGCTACAGTCAGGACTCTCGTGTACCAGTTAATCTTTTTACGTCCGCTCTCTCCTTCTCTCTGCATTTTCTGGAAGTATGGTACAGCTATGGCCAGAAGCTGCATTACGATAGAAGCTGAGATGTATGGCATAATTCCAAGTGCAAATATGGATGCATTGGAAAACGCACCACCGGAGAACATGTCCAGCAATGACATTAAACCGCCGGATGTTTGCGACTGTAATTTCTCCAACATGCTCGGATTGATACCAGGAAGTACCACGAACGAGCCAAAACGGTATATAGCCGTAAACAGGAGAGTAATGAGGAGTCGCTGACGCAAATCCTCAATTCTCCAACAGTTCTTCAGTGTCTCAATAAATTTTTTCATTTACCTAAATTATAGTTGTGTTACCACCAACTGCCTTAATAGCTTCCTCAGCAGTCTTAGAAAAAGCATTTGCCTCTACATCAAGCTTAGCCTTGAGCTCGCCGTTGCCAAGAACCTTTACAAGAACGTTCTTCTTAACGAGATTTGCATCTCTGAGCTCACTCAGACCAATCTTTGTAAGTCCCTTTGCCTCTGCAAGGCTCTGCAGAGTAGAAAGGTTGACTGCAAAATACTCCTTGTGATTGATATTTCTGAATCCTGCTTTAGGCACACGGCGCTGCAGAGGCATCTGACCTCCTTCGAAACCGATCTTCTTCTTGTAACCAGAGCGAGCCTTAGCTCCTTTGTGTCCGCGAGTAGAAGTTCCGCCTAATCCTGAGCCCGGTCCACGACCTATACGACGGCGAGAATGTGTAGAACCCTCGACTGGTTTTAAAGTATTTAATTTCATAATTTTTTCTGCTTAAAGATTAATTATTCAACTACTGTTACCAGATGATGAACTTTGCGTATCATACCACGTATGCTCGGAGTGTCCTCAACCTCCACTACCTGGGAGATTTTATGCAGGCCTAGAGACAAGAGAGTACTTTTCTGCTCTTTATTGGCGCCGATACGGCTCTTTATCTGTTTTACTTTTATTGTTGCCATTGTAATTCTCCTTATCCGTTAAAAACTTTGTCCATACTGATACCGCGAACACCTGCGATAGTGTAAGCGTCGCGTACCTGTGTGAGAGCTTCTATTGTTGCCTTAACCAGGTTATGAGGATTTGAAGAACCCTTTGACTTTGCAAGCACATCCTTTACACCTACGCTGTCAAGAACGGCACGCATAGCACCACCGGCTACGAGTCCGGTACCAGGAGCTGCAGGTCTCATGAAGACCTTAGAGCCACCATAGCGAGCCTCTACTTCGTGTGGGATTGTACCTTTAACAAGAGAAACCTTTACAAGATTCTTCTTTGCAGCTTCAACGCCTTTGGAGATTGCAGCCGTAACCTCGCCTGCCTTACCGAGTCCGTAACCGATGACACCTTTACCGTCACCGACAACGACAATAGCAGCAAAAGTGAAAGTACGTCCACCTTTTGTTACCTTGGTAACTCGATTAATGGCAACCAAACGGTCTTTCAACTCAACGTCACTATATACTTTAACTTTATTCATTGCAATAATCGTTTAAAATTTAAGACCACCTTTACGAGCTGCATCAGCCAGTTCCTTAACACGTCCGTGATAGAGATAACCGTTACGGTCGAAAACAACCGCAGTAATTCCTGCAGCCTGTGCATTTGCTGCTACCATTTCGCCGACTTTAGCAGCCTGCTGGATTTTTGGCATTTTCTCGAGTCCAAGAGAAGATGCAGATGCAAGAGTCGTTCCAGTCAAATCGTTTATAACCTGAGCGTAAATCTGTTTGTTGCTGCGGAAGACGCTCAGACGAGGACGCTCTGCAGTTCCATTAACACGCTTACGAATTCTGTATTTAATTTTTATTCGTCTTTCTACTTTCTTTGTTGTCATAATCGTAAATTTTAAAAGATTACTTAGCAGAAGCTGACTTACCAGATTTTCTGCGGATGACTTCGCCTTTGAAGAGGATACCTTTTCCTTTGTAAGGCTCCGGCTTACGGAAAGAACGAATTTTAGCACAGATAAGGCCAATCAACTGTTTGTCGCATGACTCTAACATCAATAACGGATTCTGGTTTCTCTCACTCTTTGTCTCAACCTTAACTTCTTTAGGAAGCTCAAGGAAGATCGGGTGTGTATAACCCAAAGAGAACTCGATCACATTACCTTGATTGGAAACACGATATCCGACACCTACAAGTTCAAGAGTTTTCTTATATCCTTCACTTACTCCAACTACCATATTATGAACCAAAGCACGATACAAGCCGTGGAAAGCCTGCTTCTGCTTGTAGTTAACAGGGCTGTTTTCGTCAACTTCGAACGTAATCTCGCCGTCTGCTATCTTTACTATAATAGAAGGATCAACATACTGAGAAAGTTCACCTTTCGGTCCCTTTACAGTAACAACCCCGTCAGTCATTGTAACATTTACACCTGCTGGGATTTTAATTGGTAATTTTCCTATTCTTGACATAAATAAATCCTCCAATTAATAAACATAGCAAAGAACTTCACCACCGACCTTAAGTGCAGCAGCTTCCTTGTCTGTCATTACACCCTTGGATGTAGATAAAATTGCAATACCTAATCCATTAATAACTCTCGGCATGTTCTTGTAACCAGTGTACTTACGAAGACCTGGTGTTGAAACACGTTTCAACGACTTGATTGCGTTGACTTTGGTTGCAGGATCATACTTCAATGCAACCTTGATTGTACCCTGAGGACCATCTTCGATGAACTTGTAATTCAAGATGTATCCCTTCTCGAAGAGGATCTTAGTAATCTCTTTCTTCAAGTTTGACGCAGGAACCTCAACGACACGGTGATGTGCCATGATTGCGTTTCTGAGTCTTGTCAGATAATCTGCTATTGGATCTGTCATATTATAAAATGTTTAATTAATCGGGACTACCCCGACAATATTAAAAAATAAATTACCAGCTTGCTTTTTTCACACCCGGGATAAGACCTGCAGAAGCCATCTCACGGAACTGAATACGTGACAAACCGAATTGACGTATATATCCTTTCGGACGACCGGTTATCTTGCAACGGTTGTGTAAACGGATAGGATTAGCGTTCTTCGGTATGGACTGCAGTTTGCGGGCTGCTTCGTATGCTTCAGCAGGATCCTCTGCTGTAGCTACGATTTTCTTAAGAGCCGCACGCTTTGCAGCATAACGGGCAACCATTTTCGCACGCTTTACCTCGCGGGCTTTCATTGATTCTTTTGCCATATTGCTTAATCGTTTTTAGCGTTTTTGAAAGGAAGACCAAATGCCTTGAGAAGAGCATAGCCTTCTTCGTCTGTCTGAGCTGTTGTCACGAATGTGATGTTCATACCCTGGATACGATCGATTGCATCGATATTGATTTCAGGGAAGATGATCTGCTCCTGTATACCAAGTGTGTAGTTTCCACGACCATCGAACTTGCTTTCGATACCTTTGAAGTCACGGATACGCGGCAGTGCGATACGAACAAGTTTCTCGAGGAACTCATACATGCGCTCACGACGGAGAGTAACCATAACACCGATAGGCATCTTCTTACGAAGCTTGAAGTTTGCGATATCCTTCTTAGAATATGTAGCAACTGCCTTCTGGCCGGTAATGGCTGTTATCTCATTGATGGCAACATCGATAATTTTCTTATCCTGAGTTGCATCACCCAATCCTTGATTAATAACAATCTTCTTCAGGACAGGAACCTGCATTGATGAAGAATATTTGAATTGTTCCTTCAATGCCGGAGCAATGCTCTCAACATAGACTTTCTTTAAACGTGCTGTATCCATTATTTGATTTCCTCCCCTGACTTTTTAGCGATACGAACTTTCTTGCCTTCATCGTTCTTCTTAATGGCGATACGTGTAGGTTTGCCACTTTTCGGATCGATCAGACTCAAATTAGAGATATGTATCGAAGCCTCCTGCTTTACGATACCGCCCTGAGGGTTCTTTGCAGAGGGCTTTGTGCTCTTAGAGACCATGTTCACGCCCTCTACAATGGCGCGATTCTTGTCAACCAAGACCTTGAGCACTTTACCAGTCTTGCCCTTATCCTCACCGGAAAGGACATAGACTGTGTCGTTTTTCTTTATATGTAACTTACTCATTTCTTACTTTTTTAATAATTATAGAACCTCAGGTGCCAAAGAAACGACTTTCATATTAACAGCGCGCAGTTCGCGTGCTACAGGGCCGAAGATACGGCTGCCACGAAGTTCACCCGCATTGTTAAGCAACACGCACGCGTTATCATCAAAGCGGATATAAGAACCGTCAGGACGACGGATTTCCTTCTTTGTGCGAACAATCAAAGCCTTAGATACTGCACCCTTTTTCAAATCACTTGATGGGATAACGTTCTTGACAGCAACGACAATAACGTCACCAACACTTGCATAACGGCGGCGTGTTCCACCCAAAACACGGATGCAAAGGGCCTCACGAGCTCCGCTGTTATCACATACAGTAAGTCTTGATTCTGCTTGTATCATAATTACTTAGCTTTTTCAATTATTTGAACTAATCTCCATCTCTTTGTCTTACTCAAAGGACGGGTCTCCATGATGAGCACTGTATCACCAAGATTGGCTTCATTTTTCTCGTCATGTACATGGTATTTCTTTGTCTTCTGGACAAACTTACCATAAATAGGGTGCATCTCCTTGAACTTAGCCGCAATAACAATGGTTTTATCCATCTTGTTGCTTATAACCACACCCTGTCTTGTTTTTCTTAAATTTCTTGTTTCCATCTGGACCATTGTTATTTATTAAGTTCTCTCTGGCGGATTTCGGTTTTCAGACGTGCGATATCACGACGTGCTGCCTTAATCTGTGATGGATTCTCAAGAGGAGATATCGTATGGTTAAGCTTCAGCTGGTTCAAACGAGCAACCTCTGCCTCCAACTTCTCATTCAGAGACTTGCTATCTAACTCCTTTAATTCTTTACTCTTCATAGTTTAAGCGTTTTTATCGTAATCACGTCTAACAACAAACTTTGTCTTTACCGGCAGCTTCTGAGCAGCGAGGCGGAGAGCCTCTTTTGCAACATCGAAACTTACGCCTTCCACTTCAAAGAGGATACGACCCGGTGTTACAGGTGCGACCCATCCTGCAGGATCTCCTTTACCTTTACCCATTCGGACATCGGCAGGCTTGCGGGTGATTGGTTTGTCCGGGAATATTCTGATCCATACCTGACCTTCACGCTGCATGTAGCGGTTTACTGCCACACGAGCAGCTTCAATCTGACGGCTGTCGATCCATTTTGCCTCAAGTGTCTTGATGCCGAATGATCCGAAAGCCAATTGTGTGCCTCTGTGAGCGTTGCCTTTATTGCCACGTCCATCTTGAGGTCTTCTATATTTTACTCTTTTTGGCTGTAACATGATAGTGTCTTACTTTTAACGGTTATTGTTTCTCTTGCGATTACCGCGGTTGCCACGACCGCTATTAGAACCACCATTCTGCTTCTCCTGTGTAAAGTTAGGAGTCAAATCGCGCTCGCCATAAACCTCACCTCTGCAGATCCAAACCTTGATACCAAGGAGTCCTACTTTGGTAAGAGCCTCTGCCTGGCAGTAATCGATGTCAGCACGGAATGTGTGTAAAGGAGTTCTTCCTTCCTTGTACATTTCCTTACGTGCCATTTCTGCACCGTTAAGACGTCCGGTGATCTGAATCTTCACACCCTCGGCACCTGCACGCATTGTATTTTGTATCGCCATCTTGATAGCACGGCGATAAGCGATTTTTCCTTCAACCTGACGTGCGATATTGTTAGCAACGATTGTTGCGTCGAGTTCAGGTTTCTTTACCTCAAAGATATTGATCTGGATGTCTTTCTTGTAGAGTTTCTTGAGTTCCTCTTTCAGTTTGTCAACATCCTGTCCACCTTTACCAATGACGATACCAGGACGAGCTGTGCAGATTGTAATCGTAATGAGCTTCAATGTACGCTCTATTACAATCCTTGAAACACTGGCCTTAGCCAGACGCTCATTAAGGTATTTACGTATTTTCCGGTCTTCAACCAAGTTGTCTCCGAAGTTCTTTCCTCCGAACCAATTTGAATCCCAACCACGGATAATACCTAAACGATTGCTTATTGGATTAACTTTCTGTCCCATTCTGCTTATTTATTTTTCGTCATTAGTTTTGGAATCAACAAACAATGTCACGTGATTGCTGCGCTTGCGGATGCGGTATCCACGTCCTCGCGGAGCCGGTCTCATACGTTTCATTGTAACACCTTCATCAACGAAGACTTTAGAAATATAAAGTTCGCCGTCTTCTGCCTTGCGGTCATTTTTTGCTTCCCAGTTAGCGATGGCCGAGCGTAACAGTTTCTCAACGTCGGCGGCAGCCTGCTTCTTGGAGAATCTCAGTACTCCCAGTGCGCGATTAACCTCCATGCCACGAACCATGTCAACGACATAGCGCATTTTGCGTGGTGAAGAAGGAACGCCTTTGAGCTTTGCGAAGTACAAATTCTTAAGGGCCTCTTTTCTTTTCTCAGCCGCTATATGTTTTCTTGCTCCCATTATTATCTTTTGTTTTAAATGGTTTTAACCCGCTTACTTTCTGTTTCCGGCGTGTCCACCGAATCTACGTGTGGGAGAGAACTCTCCGAGTTTATGACCCACCATATTCTCAGTAATGTAAACAGGGATAAATTTATTTCCGTTATGAACTGCAACAGTGTGTCCCACGAAATCTGGGGATATCATTGATGCTCTGGCCCATGTCTTTACAACAGTCTTTTTGCCACTTTCATTCATGGCAAGGATTTTCTTCTCCAGAGAGACGTTGATGTATGGACCTTTTTTTAATGAACGACTCATAATTTACTCTTGTTAACTAAAATTATTTACTAGCTCTTTCGATGATATACTTGTTAGAAAGTTTCTTCGGTGCACGTGTCTTGAGACCCTTAGCATACAAGCCCTTACGTGAACGTGGGTGTCCACCAGACTGACGTCCTTCACCACCACCCATCGGGTGATCAACAGGGTTCATAACTACACCACGGTTGTGAGGACGACGACCGAGCCAGCGAGAACGTCCAGCCTTACCAGACTGTTCCAGAGCGTGGTCTGAGTTACCTACACTACCTACAGTTGCTTTACAAGCACTCAAAATCTGGCGTGTTTCACCAGAAGGGAGCTTAACTACACAATAACTGCCTTCACGAGAAGTCAATTGAGCAAAATTACCAGCCGAACGAACGAGCAACGCACCCTGTCCCGGACGCAATTCGATATTGTGAATCACAGTACCGACAGGAATGTTTGCCAGAGGAAGAGCATTACCTACTTCAGGAGCGGCTTCCGCACCAGACATCAGCTTTGCACCTACCTGCAGTCCATTAGGAGCAATAATGTAACGTTTTTCACCATCAGCATAAAACAACAAAGCAATACGAGCCGAACGGTTCGGATCGTATTCTATTGTTTTAACTACAGCTGGAACACCATCTTTCTCACGTTTAAAGTCGATCAGACGATACTTTCTCTTATGACCGCCGCCTTTGTAGCGAACAGTCATTTTTCCGGTGTTGTTTCGACCACCGGTAGAGCGTTTACCGAAAACGAGAGACTTCTCTGGCACGGATGCAGTAATATCCTCGAACGTGCCAATAACTTTGTGTCTTTGTCCCGGAGTAACCGGTTTTAATTTACGTACTGCCATTTTTTATTTAAATATTGCTGTAAAAATCAATTGAATCGCCCTCCTTAAGAGTAACGATAGCTTTTTTATACGCGTTCTTCTGTCCTTTGATAAGACCAGCGCGTGTATAACGGCTCTGACGCTTACCAGAGTAACGCATTGTGTTCACGTCAATAACTGTAACATTGTACAGACTCTCGACTTCATCCTTAATCTGATACTTATTTGCGTCCGGGCTAACGATAAAGCCGTATTTTGTCTCAGCCTTTTTCGTTCTGGTCTCACCCTTTACCTTATAAGATTTCTCAACAGAAGACTTGTCTGTCATCTTGGTCATCTTCTCAGTGACCAATGGTTTTATGATAATTGCCATATTGCTATTGTCTCCCTATTATTTTGTTAAGATTCCGTCAATCATCTTCAGAGCGTCCTCTGTCACAACCAGCACATCAGCGTTCAAAACTTTGTATGTATTGAGTGCAGATGCGGTCATAACTTCAGTACCCTGCAAGTTACGAGCTGACAAATATACATTTTTATTTACACCCGGCAAAAGGAGAAGAGTCTTGCGGCCTTCAACTTTAAGATTTTTAGTAATATTTACGAAATCTTTAGTCTTTGGAGCATCCATAGTGAAATCTTCCACTACAACGATGCCATTCTCCTGAGCCTTGTAAGAGAGTGCAGACTTACGAGCGAGAGCCTTAACTTTCTTGTTGAGTTTGAAGCCGTAGTCACGTGGTTTCGGACCGAAAACACGTCCACCACCTACGAGTACCGGAGAGTTGATGTCACCACGACGTGCACCGCCTCCGCCTTTCTGACGACCGAGCTTGCGGGTAGAACCGCTTACTTCACTTCTTTCCTTTGCTTTAGCCGTACCCTGACGCTGGTTAGCGAGGTATTGCTTAACGTCAAGATACAAAACGTGATCGTTAGGCTCAATTCCGAAGATAGATTCGTTCAACGTAACCTTTCTTCCGGTCTCCTGACCATTGATATTTAATACGCTAACTTCCATTATTTATTAATTAATACGGTTGAACCATTGCATCCTGCTACAGAACCTTTAACAAGAATAAGGTTGTGCTCTGGGATAACTTTTAACACTTTAAGATTCTGGGTTGTAACTCTGTCGCCACCCATCTGGCCGCCCATTCGCATACCCTTGAACACCTTTGCAGGGTAAGAGCAGGCACCGATAGATCCCGGTTTACGTGCGCGGTCGTCCTGTCCGTGAGTACTCTGTCCGACACCACCGAATCCGTGACGCTTCATAACACCCTGGAAACCTTTTCCCTTTGAGGTACCAACAACGTCAACGTACTTTGCGTCGTTGAAGATTTCAACAGTAAGCGTATCACCGAGGTTATATTCCTCGTCAAACTTGAACTCGGCCAAGTGTCTCTTAGGTGTTGTACCTGCTTTCTTGAAGCAACCCATCATAGCCTTGGTGGTATTCTTTTCCTTTGCCTCACCAAAGCCAAGCTGAACAGCTTTGTAACCATCTTTTTCGACGGTTTTAACCTGCGTTACAACACAAGGACCAGCTTCGATAACAGTGCACGGTACATTCTTACCGTCGGCACTGAAAACGGATGTCATTCCGATTTTTCTTCCAATTAATCCTGGCATTTCAATTAAAAATTAAATATTAAATAAAATAATACTATACCTTTATTTCTACTTCTACACCGCTCGGCAACTCAAGTTTCATGAGAGCGTCAACAGTTTTTGCCGTAGAGCTGTAAATATCAATAAGACGCTTGTAATCGCTGAGCTGGAACTGCTCACGAGCTTTCTTATTAACGAATGTACTGCGGTTAACAGTATAGATGCGTTTGTGTGTCGGCAGTGGAATAGGACCGCTAACGATAGCGCCTGTAGCCTTAACAGCCTTCACAATCTTTTCTGCAGACTTATCAACCAACTTGTGGTCGTAACTCTTCAATTTGATTCTGATTTTCTGACTCATATTATTTTTTGTTGTTTATTATGTTTCAAAAAGGAGTCTGCCGCTTAAGAGTCATTCGCTAAGTCGACAGTACTCCTGTTTTGCTTTATTTATTCTTTATACGAGATCTGCACGTCCCTTAACCTCTTCAAGCACAGCCTTTGCAATTGCGCTTGAAACCGGAGCGTGGTGATCGTACTCCATTGAGCTTGTTGCACGTCCAGAAGTGATGGTACGCAGAGCTGTCACATATCCGAACATTTCTGCCAGAGGAACCATGGCCTTAACGATTCTTGCACCGCTGCGGGCCTCGTCCATACCCTCAACCTGTCCACGACGCTTGTTGAGGTCACCGATAACATCACCCATGTTCTCTTCCGGAGTAACAACTTCTACCTTCATGATAGGCTCCATGAGCACAGGACCTGCCTTCGGACAAGCATTCTTGTATGCGTTTACGGCTGCGAGCTCGAATGACAACTGGTCAGAGTCAACCGGGTGGAAAGAACCATCGGTCAGAACGACCTTAAGTCCAGTCATCGGGTAACCACCGAGCACACCGTTCTTCATTGCGGTCTCAAAACCTTTCTGAACAGACGGGATGAATTCCTTCGGCACATTACCACCTTTGACCTCGTTTACGAACTGCAGATCGCCTTCCTTGTAATCCTCGTCCTTCGGGCCGACTGTTACGATGATGTCTGCGAACTTACCACGTCCACCACTCTGCTTCTTGTAAACCTCACGCAGTGTGACAGGCTTTGTGATGGCCTCTTTATAGTTAACCTGCGGCTTACCCTGGTTACATTCAACCTTGAACTCACGTTTCAGACGGTCAAGAATGATATCGAGGTGAAGCTCACCCATACCAGAGATGATTGTCTGACCGCTCTGCTCGTCTGTACGAACGGTGAATGTCGGGTCCTCTTCAGCCAGCTTAGCAAGACCGTTGTCCAGTTTTGCAATATCAGCCTGGCTCTTCGGCTCAACTGCGATAGAAATCACAGTATCAGGGAATGTCATTGACTCGAGTACGATCGGGTGCTCTTCGTCGCAAAGAGTATCACCGGTGCGGATATCCTTGAAACCAACACCTGCGCCTATATCGCCGGCGTCGATAGAATCCATAGGAATTTCCTTGTTTGAGTTCATCTGGAACAGACGGCTGATACGCTCTTTCTTGCCCGAACGTGGGTTGTAAACGTATGATCCGGCTGTAACCTTACCAGAATAAACGCGGAAGAATACCAGACGTCCCATGAACGGGTCAGTTGCGATCTTGAATGCAAGAGCAGCTGTCGGCTCGTTCTCAGACGGCTTGCGGCTTTCCTCTTCTTCTGTCTCAGGATTTGTTCCGATGATATCACCTGTATCGAGCGGTGATGGAAGGAATGCGCAAGTGTAGTCGAGCAGCGGCTGAACACCCTTGTTCTTATATGAAGAACCAAGAAGCATAGGAGTAAGTTCCATCGAGATTGTACCCTTACGGATAGCAGCGATGAGTTCCTCCTCGCCTATTTCCTGGCCATCGAGATATTTCTCCATCAAATTGTCGTCGAAGCTGGCAGCGCTCTCAAGAAGCTTGTCTCTCCACTCGTTAGCCTCGTCAACGAGGTCAGCCGGGATTTCTTCAACGTTATATTCAGCGCCCATTGTCTCATCATGCCAGAAGATAGCCTTCATCTTGATAAGATCGACAACGCCCTTGAAGTTCTCTTCAGCACCGATAGGAATCTGGATAGGACACGGATTAGCGCCGAGGATGTCCTTCATCTGCTGTACTGTCTCGAAGAAGTCAGCACCAGAACGGTCCATCTTGTTTACGTATCCGATACGTGGAACGCTGTACTTGTCAGCCTGACGCCATACGGTTTCCGACTGCGGCTGTACACCGTCTGCAGCAGAATATGTTGCAATGGCACCGTCGAGGACACGGAGTGAACGTTCAACCTCAGCAGTGAAGTCAACGTGTCCCGGAGTGTCTATCAAGTTGATTTTATAAGTATTGCCGTTCCACTTCCAGCTACATGTAGTAGCGGCAGATGTAATGGTAATACCACGCTCCTGTTCCTGAGCCATCCAGTCCATTGTAGCAGCGCCGTCGTGCACCTCACCGATCTTGTGTGTCTTACCGGTGTAGAAGAGGATACGCTCAGACGTTGTGGTCTTACCGGCATCGATGTGAGCCATGATACCGATGTTACGTGTCAAATGTAAATCGCGATTTGCCATTTTCTTTTTACCTTATTTAGTCGATTAGAATCTGAAGTGAGCAAATGCACGGTTAGCCTCAGCCATGCGGTGCATATCTTCCTTACGTTTGAATGCGCCACCCTGGTTGTTGTATGCATCCATGATCTCGGCTGCGAGTTTTTCTGCCATGCTCTTACCGCCGCGCTTACGTGCGAACTGGATAAGATTCTTCATGGATATGCTCTCCTTACGTTCCGGACGTATCTCGGTTGGAACCTGGAATGTAGCACCACCGATACGGCGGCTCTTCACCTCAACCTGCGGAGTGACGTTGTCAAGCGCTTGTTTCCATATTTCCAGAGAAGACTTTTCTTCCTTGGCCATTTTTTCCTTCACAACATCAAGTGCTTTGTAGAAAATCTCGTATGAAGCATTCTTTTTGCCGTCATACATCAGATGATTAACGAATTTTGAAACCTTCTGGTCGTTGAAGACGGGATCCGGAAGAATCACGCGCTTCTTTGGTTTTGCTTTTCTCATTTTGTTTTGAAAATTTAATTCTGCTTGGGGCTGTTTATTAGTGTTCTTCAACGTCCGCACCCGGACATTTACTCAACCTGTTTCTTTAACATTTCTCCAGCAAAACGTTTACTAAAATTTTTTATAGTCCGATTAACAACCTATTGTTATTATTTCTTTGCCTTCGGACGTTTTGCACCATACTTAGAACGGCGCTGTGTGCGGTTTGCAACACCTGCGGTATCAAGAGTACCACGAACGATGTGATAACGTACACCAGGGAGGTCCTTAACACGACCACCACGAACAAGCACGATGCTGTGCTCCTGCAGGTTGTGTCCTTCACCCGGGATGTAGGAGTTCACTTCCTTCTGGTTTGTCAAACGTACACGGGCAACCTTACGCATTGCCGAATTAGGCTTCTTAGGAGTTGTCGTATAGACACGAACGCAAACGCCACGACGCTGAGGACATGCGTCCAGAGCCGGCGACTTGCTCTTGTCTTCGAGCACCTTTCTGCCTTTTCTTACCAATTGTGAAATTGTAGGCATAATTTTACTTTTTAAAATTTATATATTTATTTTGTTGTTATCAAACCGTTACAAAAGGGCTACAATGAGCCTTTCGGGCTGCAAAGGTACGAACTTTTATTTGATTTGCCTAATGAAACCTTCAAAGAAAGAAACAAAGAATAGACGAATTAACATTATATAACACACGTTAGACAAAATTACCAGTATTATCGTCCAACATTTACTCTATCAATGACAATCACAGTATGTTCTGAGCCGCTTCCGGACATCAACTAACGACATTTACACACATGCAGAACCACCACCAACAACACATCTGCATCCGACTTTCCCGCATCATTTTCAGTCCGTTTTGCCTCCTTGATTCTTTAATAATGCAGACAAACCGACTGCTCAAAAGTTTCATGAATCCACGTTTTGCAGGGAGCGTCGCTTATAGACCGTCAGCGGCAACAACAGACTGCCACAACTTTCAAATCACAGATAACGCGACCGTCTGCAAACATACATACAAAGCGGCACCAGGCTTAAACAGTGTCAGCCACAAAACAACCTTCTGCATGACGGCACGACAAGGCTATCGGATAAGCAATCTTCCTGTAAGCCCACTCCATAACATAAGTGAGGCCTACAGGAAGACTATGCTACATATCTGTGCTCCGCCACTCTTGCAACGGCAAGAAGTCTAAGCGAACATCAGACGTATATTCAGAACAATTCACGTGCATGCAGATCATGCCTCACCGGTACCACCGTTGAACGGAGCGATGGTGCGGCCCTGCTGGTTCGGTATCTGTATTTTACCGAACGTCTGCTCATATTTATATATATTTTCCTGCAAAGCCTGCAGCAGACGCTTTGCGTGTTCCGGAGCAAGAACCACTCTACTGCGCACCTGAGGTTTGGACATACCGGGAAGCATGCGTGCGAAGTCGAGCACGAAATCGGAACTTGAATGACTGATCAATGCAAGGTTGGCATATTGGCCGAGGGCTGTCTCCGGATTAAGCTCGATGGGAAAGCCCTGTTTCTGATTGTTGTTTTCGTCCATGATAATTTTTTAGTTTTAGATATTACAAAATAAAAAGCGCCGTATCCGCCAGCCGAGGCTGCAGGGTGCACAGCGCATCACATATATACTGCAAAGATAACATATCCGTAGAACATTCCCAAAAATATGCGTCGAAAAATAATTACCTCACGTAATAATAAATTAATGCCGACACGACCGAAAAATCATCAGCGCTATGACTGCACCGACTTTTCGTGCCTTCCATCGGCTTCAATGTCGGCATTTTTAAAGAAAACCCGGACGACGAACTTATAGATTTTCTTGACTTTATTTTGACAAAATAAAATCACGAAAGAAATGTAAAGGAATGTTAAATCGCATATAATTAAGACTCTTTCGTCCCGTACCGTCTTTTCATATACCCAGCAATGCGGTCCGGAATGGTTCATCTTGCGTTCTGATTTTGCCTGTTTCAGGGTCCGATTACGCCCATATCAGGGTGTGACATGGTGCATTTCAGCCCCTGATATGGGCCATATCGCGTGCCCAAACGGTGCTTTTTGCACGACGGGAAAGCAACCGCCGTACATAAGCCGTTGATGTTCAGTATTTTGTACAAACTTCTTATTTCTCGCATATTTGCCTCCGAAGCAAAGTCTGTCCGCAAATTCTCATTTATTTTTTGGGGTAGAACAGAAAACTCGGACAAAAAAATCACAAGATGCTGGAAATCTGTAAATAACCCATATTGTGTTCATTCCAGTAGAGTGGAATAATGCCTGTATAGGCTTGAAGCACCGGTCTCTTTGATTGAAGAATCAAGAGTAAATCTCCACTGCACACTTCCGGTCATACAAAACGACCTTTCCGAGCTTGCAGAAAGACTCTGTCAAGACAACGAGAAAGCCCGTTCTACAAGCCCGGAAAGGCCGCTTCATAAATCAATATCAGTCTGCCCGACATGCGGACAATAAAACATGTCTTAACCCAACCGTCAACAAGCCGATGACGGGAAACATCTACCGTTCGTCTGTACCGACACTTATCACCTCGCGCACAAGATATACACCGTCATATTGTTCGGCGAAGCCATCGTCCCACTTGCCGTTATACTCCACCTTGAGCACAGCCTTCACGGGGCGTCCGTTCTTCTGTCCGCCCGTCACTCTGTCATACATATCAAGCAAGACACCGGTCTTGTCGACAAACCAGTATTCCTTGTCACTGCCCGCCGGTACGAACGAACGCACCTCATGTGCCACACGCAGTTCGCCCTCAAGTGTATAAAGTATGTCCTTTGAGATGCCTCCGGCCTTTGTGTCGGTGAGTTCGATGGTAGTCTCATCAAATATAGGTGCGTCCTGTCCTATTTCCACAAAGACCGCCTTCGACGGGTTGCTGTCGTATATCTCGAAATAGCGCATACCGCTGTTGCCCACTCCCCATCCGCTACATGTGACGGGCACAGGCTCATGACCGGAGATGGCGTCTATTTTCTTGGCATACTCTCCGTCCGGCACAAGTATATATCTGTGCACACCCTTCCTGCCTGAGTCCGTCTCCTTGAAACGGCAGGTCTGGCTTTCTATCCATCCTTTGGAGGCACGGAGAGTATCGAGCAGTCCTTTTGTGCCACGGTTGCCTGTATTGAATATCTGTATCAGTCTGTGAGGACGCACATCGTTGTCTCTCACAAGCACCATGCCCGGCAGCGACGGATCGGCCATGACTCGCATATGTTCGTTCTGTTGTGCGAGCATACGGAGTCCTGCCCCACTCACTTCCTTCCATACAAATCCCTCATAAGGCGGACGCGACGCCTTCAGGCTGTCCGGGCCTACGGTGCCTGCAGTCTTCATGTCGCCACGCACAAAGCGCATGGTGTGTCCGTCTCTGAAAGGTTTCAGTACAAGAGTGCCGCCCTGCAGGCTTACTATGTCGAACGTATCTGCCACAAGACCGTCATGTGCGGTTCCGCTCTCAGCACCGCTCAATATCAGAATTCCGTCACCTGCTTTCCATCTGTTGTATGCTGACAGATGCGTTCCCACTGGTACGAACTCACCGTTTTCCTTCAATTCCATACCTGCTACAAGAGAAGCTGCTCCGTCTGTCATCTCGTTCCATTGGCCGACAAGGCGTGATGCATCGTCTGAAGCACATGCACACAACCCGAATGACAATAAGAAATACAATTTTTTCATAATTCTTAGCTGTTGAAAATAGGAATAATCTGATTTGAAACATAACTGCTGATGCATGCCGCACGAGACCGCTGTACGCATGAGAAACCGATAGCGGAAGTCGTCACAACTGACACATGCATGCCGGAATGCCTCCAAAAATATGAATATTAATTCACCGGACAATTTTTATTGTCATAAAAAAACAAAAACCGCGAATGATGTGCCAATGAAACACAATTCGCATACGGTGAATATAAGAATTATGGTGTAAAAGAAACGGAGACATGCACCTGCGCACATGTCTCCGTTTGTAATTATCATTTCCAATGCCAACAATCAGGCATCAGTACATTCAATATCATTCAGCCGAACCGTTCTCACCGGCAAAGTCGAGCACAGTCTTGCGGTTTGCCTGGATGCGGTCGTACTCTTCCTTCGAGCCAACGATGAGTTTCTCCCACTGGCGGAGTCCTGTACCGGCCGGGATGAGGTGACCAGTGATCACGTTCTCCTTCATACCTTCCAGACGGTCTACCTTACCACGTATTGCAGCTTCGTTGAGCACCTTGGTTGTCTCCTGGAACGATGCAGCCGAGATGAAGCTCTTGGTCTGCAATGCTGCACGTGTGATACCCTGCAGAATCTGTGTAGAGGTTGCGGGGATAGTATCGCGCACCTGAACAAGACGAAGGTCGCGGCGCTTCAGGCTGGAATTCTCGTCGCGCAGCTTGCGGGCAGAGATTATCTGGCCTACCTTCAGAGTTTCTGAGTCGCCGGCGTCGGTTACGTACTTCTTGCCCCAGATGCGGTCGTTTTCCTCTGCGAAGTCGAGCTTGTCCACCATTTCCTGCTCGAGGAATGTTGTATCGCCCGGTTCGTCGATCTGTACCTTGCGCATCATCTGGCGTACGATGATCTCGAAGTGCTTGTCGTTGATCTTCACACCCTGCAGACGGTATACGTCCTGAACCTCGTTGACAATATATTCCTGAACGGCGGTCGGACCCTTGATGGCGAGGATGTCGCCCGGAGTGATGATACCGTCAGAAAGCGGAGTTCCGGCACGTACAGCGTCGTGCTCCTGAACAAGGATCTGCTTCGACAGGCTGACGAGATACTTCTTCTGGTCGCCGGTCTTACTGGTGACGATAATCTCACGGTTACCACGTTTAACCTTACCCATTGTAACCTCACCATCGATTTCTGATACGACGGCAGGGTTGCTCGGGTTGCGGGCCTCGAAGAGCTCGGTTACTCGAGGAAGACCTCCGGTGATATCTCCCGCCTTACCTACGGCACGCGGAATCTTGACAAGTGTGGCACCGGTCTTAACGGTCTGTCCGTCCTCGACAACAACGTGACCACCCACAGGGAAGTTGTATGTTCCGACAACCTCTCCGTCCGGTCCTATGATATCGCAGGTAGGAACTTTCGACTTATCCTTGGAGTCGGTGATGATCTTTTCGGTAAGTCCGGTTGCCTCATCGGTCTCAGCACGATATGTGATACCTTCTATCACGTCGTTGAATTTCAGCGTACCGGCATACTCGGTAACGATGACTGCATTGAACGGGTCCCATTTGGCAATGAGGTCACCCTTCCTAACCACGTCACCATTCTTATAATAGAGTGACGAACCGTAAGGAACGTTGAGGGTTGAAAGAACGATGTCTGTGTGCGGATCTATGAAACGAACCTCTGACAGACGGCTTACAACCATGTCGCAGTTGATGTCTTTCTCGCCATCGTTCTCAACGAACGGAACGACACGGAGCTCATCGAACTCGATGCGTGAATCGTTCTTCGCAACGATCGAGGCGTTGGCAGCTGCGTTGGCAGCCACACCACCGGCGTGGAACGTACGAAGAGTAAGCTGTGTACCCGGCTCACCGATGGCCTGTGCGGCAATCACACCGACAGCCTCGCCGAGCTGTACCATACGGCTTGTGGCAAGGTTACGTCCGTAACACTTCATGCAGACACCGTGCTTGCTCTCGCAAGTGAGCACCGAACGAATCTCGACGCTCTCGATAGGAGAATCCTCTATTGCCTTTGCGATAGGTTCGGTGATTTCCTCACCGGCTGCGACAATGAGTTCGCCTGTTGTAGGATGGATTATATCGTGAACCGATACACGGCCGAGGATACGCTCATAAAGAGTAGAGATGACTTCGTCGCCGTTCTTGAGGGCTGTGCAGACAAGTCCGCGCAGTGTACCGCAGTCTTCCTCGGTGATGATGACATCGTGAGAGACATCGACAAGACGACGTGTAAGGTATCCGGCATCGGCTGTCTTCATAGCGGTATCGGCAAGACCCTTACGGGCACCGTGAGATGCGATGAAGTACTCGAGCACTGACATACCCTCCTTGAAGTTTGAAAGAATAGGGTTCTCAATAATCTGCGCGCCCTCTGCTCCGGCTTTCTGAGGTTTGGCCATAAGTCCACGCATACCTGACAGCTGCTTGATCTGATCCTTAGAACCACGGGCTCCAGAGTCGAGCATCATGAACACAGCGTTGAATCCCTGGTCGGCCTCAGTCATTTCCTTCATGAGGACGTTGGCAAGGTCGTTGTTCACGTGAGTCCATGTATCGATGACCTGATTGTAACGCTCGTTGTCGGTGATGAATCCCATGTTGTAGTTCTCAGTGATCTGACGAACTTCCTCATTACCTTTAGCAACGATAGCTTCCTTCTCCTTCGGGATGATGATATCGTCGAGGTTGAACGACAGACCGGCAACGTATGACATACGATAACCGAGGTTCTTGATACCGTCGAGGAACTCGCATGCACGGGCCATACCAACGGTCTTGATTACATCGGCGATGATACCACGCAGTGTCTTCTTTGATATGATGTCGTTGAAGTAACCTACCTCGTCCGGAATAATCTGGTTGACAATCACACGTCCTACAGAAGTATCGACCATGTGTCTTGTCTTCACGCCGTCAACGACATCGTCAACAACAACCTTTACAGGAGCGTGCAGGTCGCACTTGCCTTCGTTGTGTGCGATGAGTGCCTCTTCCGGACCATAGAATATAAGTCCCTCGCCCTTTGCACCCGGACGAATCTTAGTAATATAGTAGAGTCCGAGAACCATATCCTGTGACGGCACCGTGATAGGAGCACCATTGGCAGGGTTAAGGATGTTGTGGCTCTGGAGCATCAGAATCTGTGCCTCGAGGATGGCCTCGTTGCTCAACGGGAGGTGAACAGCCATCTGGTCGCCATCGAAGTCGGCGTTGAACGCCGTACATGCAAGCGGGTGGAGCTGGATGGCCTTACCCTCGATAAGTTTCGGCTGGAACGCCTGAATACCGAGACGGTGAAGTGTCGGCGCACGGTTGAGAAGTACCGGATGTCCCTTCATCACGTTCTCAAGGATATCCCAGATGACCGGTTCGCGACGATCCACAATCTTCTTGGCGCTCTTAACTGTCTTCACGATACCGCGCTCGATGAGCTTGCGGATGATGAACGGCTTGTAAAGCTCAGCTGCCATGAGTTTCGGCAGACCACATTCGCCCATCTTCAACTCAGGACCTACGACGATAACCGAACGTGCTGAATAATCGACACGCTTACCGAGAAGGTTCTGACGGAAACGTCCCTGTTTACCTTTAAGTGAATCAGACAGAGACTTCAGCGGACGGTTGCTGTCGCTCTTAACGGCTGAACTCTTGCGTGAGTTGTCGAAGAGGCTATCGACAGCTTCCTGAAGCATACGTTTCTCGTTTCGGAGGATGACCTCAGGCGCCTTGATCTCAACGAGTCGCTTCAGACGGTTGTTACGTATGATGACACGACGATAGAGGTCGTTGAGGTCGGATGTTGCGAAACGTCCACCATCGAGCGGAACAAGCGGACGAAGCTCTGGCGGAATGACAGGGATAATCTTCATGATCATCCACTCAGGACGGTTCACGCCACGGCTCGAGCGGAATGCCTCGACAACCTGCAGACGCTTGAGCGCCTCTGTCTTACGCTGCTGAGAAGAGTCGTTGTTGGCACGGTCGCGCAGTTCGTAAGAAAGTGCGTCGAGGTCAAGATTTGCCAGAAGGTCATAAATGGCTTCGGCACCCATCTTGGCAATGAACTTGTTAGGATCAGAATCGTCGAGATACTCGTTCTTCGGATCGAGCTTGTTCTCAATGATGTCGATGTACTCCTCCTCTGACAGGAAGTCCATCTTGTGAGAACCGTTTATCTCAACGCCCTCTGAGTCTGTTCTGCCCTCGAGAGCTCCCGGCTGTATGACAACATACTTCTCATAATAGATTACAGAGTCGAGACGCTTGGTAGGCATACCGAGCAGATAACCTATCTTGTTAGGCAAAGAGCGGAAATACCATATATGTGCTACAGGAACCACCAGCTCGATGTGTCCGCTGCGCTCACGACGTACCTTCTTCTCTGTCACCTCAACACCACATCGGTCGCAGACAATGCCTTTATAACGTATGCGCTTGTACTTTCCGCACGCACACTCATAGTCGCGTGTCGGACCGAAAATGCGCTCGCAGAAGAGTCCGTCACGCTCTGGCTTGTATGTTCGATAATTGATTGTTTCCGGTTTGGTCACCTCGCCATACGAGTTCTCCAGAATCTCTTCAGGCGAAGCAAGAGCTACGGTAATCTTCGTGAAATTATTCTTTATTTTTGTATCTTTCTTGAAAGCCATATTGTTTTATAATTTAGGGTGTACGGGATTAATCTAGTTTGATACTTAAACCAAGGCCGCGAAGCTCGTGCAGAAGCACATTGAGCGACTCAGGTATTCCCGGCGTAGGCATCGGGTCGCCTTTGACAATTGCCTCGTATGCCTTTGAACGGCCGACAGTATCATCAGACTTGATTGTCAGAATCTCCTGAAGTACATGGCTGGCACCGAATGCCTCGAGTGCCCAAACCTCCATCTCTCCGAAACGCTGACCTCCGAACTGAGCCTTACCTCCAAGAGGCTGCTGTGTGATGAGTGAGTACGGACCGATGGAACGTGCGTGCATCTTGTCCTCAACCATGTGACCGAGTTTCAAGAAGTAGGTTATACCTACGGTTGCCGGCTGGTCGAAGCGTTCTCCTGTCTCACCATCATAGAGGTGTGTAGAGCACAAGTGCGGCAGTCCTGCCTTGTCTGTCCATTCTGAAAGGTCATCAAGTTTAGCACCATCGAAGATAGGTGTAGCGAACTTAACGCCGAGTTTCTTACCTGCGGCACCGAGAATGGCCTCGAATATCTGTCCGAGGTTCATACGTGAAGGCACACCCAGCGGGTTCAATACGATATCTACAGGACGGCCATCCTCAAGGAACGGCATATCCTCCATGCGTACGATACGCGATACGATACCCTTATTACCGTGACGTCCGGCAAGTTTGTCACCGACACTGATCTTACGTTTCTTCGCAATATAAACTTTTGCCATCTGCAGAATGCCTGAAGGCAGCTCGTCGCCGATTGTTATGGCGAACTTTCTACGCTTGAGCTCTGCGTCAAGGAGTTTATACTTACGTATGTAGTTCATTATGAGTTTCTGAATGAGCTCGTTGGTGTGAGCGTCATCGGTCCATCCGTTAGACTGTATGCCGTCATACTCAAGGTTCTTGAGAACCGGGGCGGTAAACTTGCTGCCCTTTGTGATGATCTCGGCACCAGAATAATCCTTGACCCCCTGCGAAACTTTGTCCTCTGTAAGAGTAAGCAGCTTCTCAACCAGAATATCCTTCAGGTCGTTGTTCTTTGCCTCGTACTCTTCGTCGATCTTTGCGAGCAGCACCTTGTCCTGCTTCTTCGACTCGCGGGTCTTGATGGCGCGTGAGAACATCTTCTTGTCTATTACGACACCGCTGAGTGACGGATTGGCCTTCAAAGAAGAATCCTTAACATCTCCGGCCTTGTCACCGAAGATAGCGCGGAGAAGTTTCTCCTCTGGTGAAGGATCGCTCTCACCCTTAGGCGAAATCTTTCCGATAAGGATGTCACCCGGTTCTACGCGTGCACCGATACGGATAACTCCGTTGTCGTCAAGGTCCTTTGTGGCTTCCTCGCTGACATTAGGAATATCGCTGGTGAACTCTTCCATACCACGCTTTGTCTCACGTACGTCGAGAGAGTATTCGTCTACATGAACAGATGTGAGGACATCGTCACGAACCATACGCTCGCTAAGAACAATAGCATCCTCATAGTTGTAACCCTTCCAAGGCATGTATGCAACAAGAAGGTTGCGGCCAAGAGCAAGCTCGCCATTTTCGGTAGCGTAACCCTCTGTAAGGATATCGCCAGCCTTTACTCTCTGGCCCTTGTTACAGATAGGACGCAGGTCGATGGTCATGTTCTGGTTTGTACGACGGAACTTCGGTATGCGGTATTCCTTTGATGCCGGCTCGAAGCTTACGAACTCCTCTTCTTCTGTGCGGTCGTACAAAATACGTATGGTTGTAGCATCTACATATTCAATAACACCGTCACCCTCGGCTGTAATCATTGTACGCGAATCTTCACATACCTGTTTCTCCAGACCGGTTCCAACGATAGGAGCATCATTGTGCAAAAGCGGAACGGCCTGGCGCATCATGTTACAACCCATCAACGCACGGTGACCATCATCATGCTCGAGGAAAGGAATGAGTCCGGCAGATACTGATGCGATCTGCTGCGGCGAGACGTCCATAAGATCGACCTGATCAGGTGCTACGACAGGGAAATCTGCATCCTGACGACACTTCACATAGTCACGGATGAATGATCCGTCTTCGCGAAGCGGAGCGTTACCCTGACCTATGATGTGATCCTGCTCTTCCTCTGCGGTAAGATATACCACATCGTCATTATTAAGATCAACCTTTCCGTCAACGACCTTACGATATGGAGTCTCGATGAATCCAAGTTCATTGATTGTTGCATATACACACAATGAAGATATAAGTCCGATGTTAGGACCTTCAGGACTCTCAATAGGACAAAGACGTCCGTAATGTGTATAGTGAACGTCACGTACCTCGAATCCTGCACGCTCACGCGAAAGACCGCCAGGACCAAGGGCAGACAGACGACGCTTGTGAGTAACCTCAGCAAGAGGGTTGGTCTGGTCCATGAACTGTGACAGCGGGTTAGTTCCGAAGAACGAGTTGATCACGCTGGATATAGTCTTGGCGTTGATAAGGTCTGTAGGCTGGAACACTTCGTTGTCACGTACATTCATACGCTCACGTATTGTACGGCTCATACGTGCAAGTCCGATTGAGAACTGATTGCTCAACTGCTCGCCTACAGTGCGTACACGACGGTTAGACAAGTGGTCGATATCATCTACAGTAGCATTTGAGTTGATGAGCTGTATCAGATATTTTATAATCTCGATGATATCATCCTTTGTCAGTACGCGTACATCAGAATCTGTGTTAAGGCCGAGTTTCTTGTTGATACGATAACGACCTACCTCACCCAAATCGTAACGCTTGTCTGAGAAGAACAGATTCTGGAACACCTCACGTGCACTTGCGTCATCAGCAGGATCTGCATTACGGAGCTGACGGTAGATGTAAAGCACTGCCTCTTTCTCGGAATTGCTCGGATCCTTTGCAAGTGTATTGAAGATGATTGAATATTTGTTGGCAGCCTCGGCGTCCTTATGCAGGAGGACAGACTGGGCACCGCTATCTATTATTTCTGCAATATTGTCTTCGGTGAGTTCGGTCTCACGTTCCATTATGACCTCATTACGCTCAATGGAAACAACCTCACCGGTATCCTCGTCAACGAAATCTTCATTCCAGCTCTTGAGAACACGTGCAGCCAACTTACGTCCTATTGCTGCCTTCATGTTCTTCTTGTTCACCTTAACCTCCTCGGCAAGGTCGAATATCTGAAGAATATCCTTATCCTGCTCATATCCTATCGCACGGAGAAGAGTTGTTACTGGCAACTTCTTCTTACGGTCGATATAAGCATACATCACATTGTTGATATCTGTTGCGAATTCTATCCATGAACCCTTGAACGGAATGATACGTGCAGAATACAGCACAGTTCCGTTAGCATGTACACCCTGGCCGAAGAATACACCTGGAGAACGATGAAGCTGTGAAACCACGACGCGCTCGGCACCATTTATAATAAACGTACCCTTACTTGTCATATAAGGGATTGTACCCAAGAATACGTCCTGAATGAATGTACCGAAATCCTCGTGGTCCGGGTCTGTACAATATAATTTCATCTTAGCCTTCAGAGGCACACTATATGTAAGGCCACGCTCGAGACATTCCTCTATTGTATAGCGCGGCGGATCGATATAGTAGTCGAGGAACTCAAGAACGAAATTATTACGCGTGTCTGTAATTGGGAAATTTTCAGAGAATACCTTATACAGACCGTCGTTCTTGCGTTCTTCGGGGGGAGTGTCCATCTGAAGGAAATCTTTAAACGACTTTAGCTGCACATCGAGAAAATCCGGATATGGCATCGGATTGTGGATGCTGGCAAAATTCACTCTGTTATCAACAATTTTTGAAGCCATCAGAAGATATTAATATTAACAATAAAATTTAAAAGACACAAAAAGGTTAGAACCAACCTACCTGGAAGATTCTAACCATATTTTAAAAAGATTCAAATGATGAGAGAACACCCATGCTCTCTCATCACGAATTTATAAGTTATTACTTAAGTTCAATCTTAGCACCAGCTGCCTCGATGGTCTTCTTCAGGTTTTCAGCCTCTTCCTTAGAAAGACCTTCCTTGATTGTTGCAGGAGCACCGTCTACGAGATCCTTAGCCTCTTTCAGACCAAGACCGCAAGCTTCCTTAACTGCCTTTACAACCTGGAGCTTAGCGCCACCAACTTCAGCAAGAACAACATCGAAAGATGTCTTCTCTTCTGCCTCAGCAGCTGCGCCACCGGCTGCAGGACCAGCAGCTACAGCTACAGCTGCAGCAGCGGGCTCGATACCATACTCATCCTTCAGGACTGTTGCCAACTCATTTACTTCTTTTACTGTAAGATTTACTAACTCTTCAGCAATAGCTTTTATATCTGCCATTTTATTTAAATTTTTAATTGTTTTTTATTATTAATAATTGATTTTTATTATTCAGGGCGTTCACCCAAAGTCTTAAGAACACCATGAATTGTGTTTGCACCTGACTGAAGTGCAGAAACGACATTCTTAGCAGGCGACTGCAGCAATGTAACGATTTCGGCGATAACCTCGCTCTTGCTCTTCAGTGCGGCGAGCTCTGCAAGCTTATCAGCACCTACGTATATGCATTCCTCAGCATAAGCGCCCTTCAAAGCAGGGACACCTTCCTTGCTATAGTCTTTGAGCAGCTTGGCCGGAACATTAGCAGTGTTTGTGAACATAACTGCTGTTGTACCTTTCAGAGTGCCATACAGAGGTTCGAAATCAATTTCAGAAGCCTCAAGAGCCTTGTGAAGAAGAGTATTCTTCACAACAACCATCTTTATCTCGCTTTTGAAACATTTGCGACGCAGATTGCTTGTTGCCTCTGCATTCAAACCTGTTACATCAACCAGATAGAAATGAGGATATTCCTTCAGTTTCTGGCCGAGATCATTTATAATAGTATCTTTTACTTCTTTTCTCATTTTACAAAACTTTTAGAGTTACTCAACTGATTTAGGATCAACTTTGATACCCTTACTCATAGTGCTTGAAATAAAGATACTCTTAATATATGTACCTTTAGCAGCAGAAGGTTTCAGCTTAATAACAGTAGCGATAAACTCCTTGGCATTCTGCATGATCTGCTCAGCGGTAAAACTTACTTTACCTATAGAGGTGTGAATAATACCAGCCTTATCAACCTTAAAGTCTATCTTACCTTGCTTAACCTCTTTTACTGCCTTGGCAACATCCATTGTCACAGTGCCGCTCTTTGGGTTTGGCATAAGTCCACGAGGACCGAGTACACGTCCCAAAGGTCCAATCTTACCCATGCACGACGGCATTGTTATAATAACGTCTACATCAGTCCATCCACCTTTAATCTTCTCGATATATTCGTCAAGACCGACATAGTCAGCACCTGCTTCTTTTGCAGCAGCCTCAGCATCAGGTGTACACAAGCAGAGCACGCGGGTAACCTTACCAGTACCGTTCGGGAGTGAAACAACGCCACGAACCATCTGGTTTGCCTTACGCGGGTCAACGCCTAAGCGTACATCTATATCAACTGAAGCATCAAACTTAGTTGTAGTGATTTCCTTAACCAACTCTGATGCCTCCATCAAAGAGTATGCTTTCCCTGCTTCAACCTTATCAGCTACTGATTTTTGATTTTTTGTCAGTTTACTCATTTTCTTAATTGAAGTTATAAATTATTTACCAGGGAAGTCCCCTTTTACAGTTATACCCATACTTCTTGCTGTTCCGGCAACAAGCTTCATAGCTGATTCTACAGTGAAGCAATTAAGGTCCTTCATCTTGTCCTCTGCAATAGCTCTAACCTGATCCCAAGTCACGCTTGCAACTTTCTGACGATTAGGCTGTGCTGAGCCGCTCTTCACCTTGGCAGCCTCTTTAAGCTGTACTGCTGCAGGCGGAGTCTTAAGCTCGAAGCTGAACGACTTGTCAGTGTAGTATGTGATAACAACAGGAATGATCTTTCCTGCCTTATCCTGGGTTCTGGCGTTGAACTCTTTGCAGAATCCCATAATGTTAATACCCTTTGAACCCAAAGCCGGTCCTACGGGAGGAGAGGGATTCGCTGCGCCACCTTTAATCTGTAATTTGATTAATCCAGCAACTTCTTTAGCCATTTTTGTTTATAATTAAATGATTAGTATAAAAGAGATGAGATACACCCGTAACAATGCATCAGCCCTCTTTTTCAACTTGCATAAAACCTAATTCCAATGGAGTCTTTCTTCCGAAGATCTTGACCATTACCTTCAGCTTACGCTTTTCAGTGTTGACTTCTTCAATCACGCCACTGAATCCGCTGAAAGGACCGTCAATCACCTTAACGGTTTCATCGACAACATACGGAATGTTCACATCGTCCACAAGCTCAGTTTCTTCTGCGGTTCCAAGCATACGGTTAATGTCTGCCTGAGGAACCGGAGAAGGGTTGTCCAGTCCACCTAAGAAACCAAGAACGTTAGGCATGAAGCGCAGTGTATGTGCGACATCACCCACGAGCGAGGCTTCTACGAAAACATAGCCCGGAAGAGAGATCTTTTCTTTGATTACCCTCTTTCCATTACGCAAAGAAGCATGCTTCTCCATCGGTATCATAACCTGAGAAACATGTGTAGATAGCAACGTGTTGTGTTTCATTTCAGCCTCGATATATTCTTTTACCTTAGCCTCTTTACCACTGACAGCACGTAAAACATACCAGTTCTTTCCTGTTTCAGCCATTTTCCAATAAATTAACCTGGATAAACCATACTCATGATCCACTCAAAGAGTTGATCCATTGCGAATACGATACATGCTATGACAAGGGAAGCAGATAATACAACCATAGCACTATGCGTAAGTTCGGCACCTGTAGGCCACGTAGTCTTATGCGCAAGTTCGTTGTAACAAACCTTGCAATAATTAACGAATTTCTTGAACATATTATCTCTATTTTGCACGGGATGAGAGACTCGAACTCCCGACACCTGGTTTTGGAGACCAGTGCTCTACCAACTGAGCTAATCCCGTAAAAAATTCCCGCATGCCGCTCATGCGGGAACGTTTATTCTTTTTTCATGATTAAGGAAGTATAAGTTTCCTTCTCACGAGATATTAGTCTTCGTAAACTTCTGTGATCTGACCAGAACCTACTGTACGTCCACCCTCACGGATAGCGAAACGCAGACCCTTGTTCAAAGCAACAGCATAGATAAGCTCTACAGTGATCTCTACGTTATCACCAGGCATTACCATTTCTACGCCTTCCGGAAGAGTGATCTCACCGGTGCAGTCCATTGTACGGAGATAGAACTGAGGACGATACTTGTTTCCGAATGGAGTGTGACGTCCACCTTCTTCTTTCTTCAATACGTAGATAGAAGCCTTGAACTTCTTGAATGGTTTGATCTGACCCGGATGGCAAAGTACCATACCACGTTTGATCTCATTCTTGTCGATACCACGGAGGAGCAGACCTACGTTATCACCAGCTTCACCTTCCTCAAGAATCTTGCGGAACATTTCAACACCAGTTACAACGCTCTTCTTATCCTCACCGAGACCGAGGAGCTCAACTTCGTCACCGACCTTTACACGACCAGTCTCGATACGACCGGTAGCAACTGTACCACGACCAGTGATTGAGAATACGTCCTCAACAGGCATCAAGAACGGTTTGTCGAGATCGCGTGGCGGCTCCTGAATCCATTCATCAACGGCGTTCATCAGCTCCATTACTTTCTCTTCCCATTTTGCTACACCGTTAAGTGCGCCAAGTGCAGAACCACGGATGATAGGAGTCTCATCTTCATATCCGTACTGCTCGAGGATTTCTCTAACCTCCATTTCAACAAGTTCGAGCATTTCCTCATCGTCAACCATATCACACTTGTTCAGGAATACGACCATACGCGGAACGTTTACCTGACGTGCGAGAAGCACGTGCTCACGTGTCTGAGGCATCGGACCGTCTGTAGCAGCTACAACGAGGATTGCACCATCCATCTGAGCGGCACCAGTTACCATGTTCTTTACATAGTCAGCGTGTCCCGGGCAGTCAACGTGTGCATAGTGACGTTTTGCTGTTTCATATTCCACATGGGCAGTATTGATAGTGATACCGCGCTCTTTCTCCTCAGGTGCGTTATCAATCTGGTCGAAAGACTTAACCTCAGAAAGACCCTGCTTAGCCAAAACTGTTGTGATGGCAGCGGTCAAAGTGGTCTTACCGTGGTCAACGTGACCAATCGTACCAATGTTTACGTGCGGTTTCGTGCGCACAAAAGTCTCTTTAGCCATAGCTTTTCTTTTTTATTTATATAAATTGAATTATCTGTTTTTCTTCTGACTTTAAACAAATAAAGAACAGAAGTAGAGCTGTAACTGAGAGTTGAACTCAGGACCTCTTCCTTACCAAGGAAGTGCTCTACCACTGAGCTATTACAGCAAGTTAGAGCGGAAAACGGGACTCAAACCCGCGACCCCCAGCTTGGAAGGCTAGTGCTCTATCAACTGAGCTATTTCCGCAAAACTTCAACTGAAGTGGGTGGTGATGGATTCGAACCACCGAAGGCATCGCCAGCAGATTTACAGTCTGCCCCATTTGGCCACTCTGGTAACCACCCGTCTTGTTGTCCAATAAATTCACTGAGTAAGAACTCCGTCTTTCGACCAGTCTCTTCTTCTCTTCTTTTTCTTGAGCCTCTTGTCGGATTCGAACCAACGACCCCGAGATTACAAATCACGTGCTCTGGCCAACTGAGCTAAAGAGGCAAATCCTTGCAGCCGTTTTGTTTGGCTTTTAATTTAGGACCTGTTGTAAAACGGCTGCAAAGATAGGCATTATTTTTTAATCTCCAAAACTTTTGGGAGTTTTTTTTATCTTTCGCGTTGTTTTTCTTTAAATTTCGCCAATTGCACCCTCATTGCGTCGATGCAAAGGTCAACTCCCTCCTCAAAAGTATCACACGTTTTTTCGACGAATAAAGTAGATCCTGGAACCGATACAGTCATGCTTGTTTCTTTATTTAATGCAGTGGCAGGCTTAACTACTTTCAGTTGCACCTCTACTTTCTTAATATCCTCGAATGATTTCTCAAGTTTGGCGGTTTTCTTTTGGATAAACGCCTGCAGTTTTTCGGTAGCGTCGAAATGAATCGACTGAATTTTTACTTCCATACGTACCTCCTGTTTTAAATTTAGGGTTAAGCCCTCGGATGGGCATTTGAATAAATACGCTTCAACTGCTCAAACGTCGTGTGAGTATATATCTCCGTCGTTGCCAGGCTTTCGTGCCCGAGCAGTCTCCGCACGCTCTCTATTTCAGCATCATGATTGAGCATGGCTGTGGCGAACGTATGCCGCAACACGTGCGGCGAGCGCTTCTTGAGCGAACAGACAGACGCAAGCGCCGTCTTTACCTTCCGTCTCACGACATCATCTTTAAACCTCTCCCCCTTTTCGTTCAGAAAAAAAGCGTCCGACAATTTATGCACCTCAGCATCGCGCTTATTCTTATATATATATAATGCGAGCCTCAGCTCTTCGCCGAAAGGTATTATACGCTGCTTGTTACGCTTGCCCGTAACCTTCAGCTCGCAGTTTGTCAGATCCACCGACACATCATCCAGGCCAGTAAGCTCGGAAAGTCTGACGCCCGTCTCATAAAACACCATCAATATCGTACGCAGGCACACGTCGTCATAATCCTCGGTCCATCTTTCCGGATCGAGAAGCGAGTTCATGTCCTCCTCCCTAAGGAACTGCGGAAGCGGCGCCTCCTTTTTAGGGCCGCTTACACCATACGTAGGATCATGTTCAACAAGATTTCGGGATAATGCAAAACGATAAAGGGAACGCACCGCACTCAATCTTCTATTGATTGAAGATGCTGTGTTTCCTTTATCCATCATACTCTCCATCCAGTCACGGATGATATCGGAGTCAACCGACTCCCAAGAGAGATGATCATCCAAATTTTTGAAGTACGACTCGAATGCCGAGACATCCTCGCCGTAACTTTTCACTGTCAGCGCAGAACGGTTGCGTTCATACTGCAGATAGTTCAAAAATTCTTTTATTATCATCAATCCGTTGCTCAAATCATAATACATTTCGGCAACGAATATACAGAATAAAATTCAAACTACCAAATTTTTGAGGTACTTTTTAGTCCTCAGCTGCGCGCAATTTCTGTACGTAAACGGCGTGTTCCATCTTGAGTCTCTTCAGCACAGACGGTTTGTTATACTGCTGACGCTTGCGCAGTTCTTTCATTACGCCTGTCTTTTCAAATTTTCTTTTAAACTTCTTGAGAGCTCTCTCGATGTTCTCACCATCTTTAACCGGTACAATTATCATGCTGTTTTTTATTTTAAATTATTTATATTATACTTATTTTTCTGGCTACTGCCACAAAATGCGGTGCAAAATTACACTTTATTTTTCATACGGCAAACTTTTCATACGTTTTTTTTATGTTTAAGCCAAAACTTTTATAATCAACCCCTTTCATTTCTCAATATCGGGCCTTTCTTAATATTTTCCGTAAACACATCCACAAAACGTAATAGCTGTACGCCCACCCTTCCAGAGATGATTTCATACATTCATACGGTTACTGGAATGCCATACTTTTTTCTGATCATTTTTTACTGTCATACGTACCGAATGTCTATCCCAAATACCACAGGCAATACCCACTATCATGATTCATGTTATTCACCGATAAGCATATAAGTCTGACTAATAAAATAACGAAATCATATACGATGACAGATATCGTATATAATAAAATGTATGCGCGCACATACACTCGACAACCGCCGACCGTATGCACGCGCCATTGATGTGTAGCCGTCAAAGTTCTGCGTCGTCCATCGGATAATGCACACCCCACTCCTTGCGTAGCGAGTCGAGCATACCCATCACGCGCAGCGTCTCGGCATGCGGCATATCCTCACACTCGAGCTTGCCGTGCTCCAACGCGTCGATGCATGCCTGCACCTCATACTCGTAACCGGTAATCTGCGGTGGACAGCACACCGTGCGCACACGACGATGATCAGCCGAATAAACATCGGCACGCTGCGGATTGTTTATGTTATCCACGATGAAGTAGCCCTTGTCGCCGCTCACAATGCCCAGGCGGTCACCGGCACAGAACACGTTGCACTGCAGAGCAGCCATCTTGCCGTCGGCATATTTTAATGTTATGCTGTCCTGGAAATCGACACCCTCTTCCGACTTTATCGTCGTAGAACATATATCGCTTATATCCGTGCCGAACGCCATGAGCGCGAAGTTCAGGTTATACACACCTATATCGAGCAACGCGCCGCCGGCAAGTTCCGGTTTGCGTATGCGTTCCTTGTCGGCTATGGCATAACTAAGATGAGCCGTAAGAGTCATCGGCCGCCCTATCGTACCGTCATTCACCATCGCATTAATTATCTTCGTGAACGGCATATAGCGTGTCCATATAGCCTCAGTGATGAACACTTTTTTCTCGTGCGCGAACTTCAGCAACGCCTCCGCCTGGCGCAGGTTGGCGGTGAAAGCCTTCTCACACAACACCGGTTTACCGTGCTCTATGCACATGTGAGCGTGGAGATAATGATGCGAATGTGGAGTGGCGACATACACCAAATCCACCTCCGGATCGTTCAGCATCTCCTCATACGACCCAAACGCACGGGCAATGTTATGCTGTCCGGCAAAGCCGCAGGCCTTGTCATACGACCTCGACGCCACAGCATAAGGCTCGGCGCCCTCCATTCTCTCGAGCGTCGTGGCCATGGCATGTGCTATGGAGCCCGCGCCCAGTATTCCTACTTTGTATGTCTTCATATATCGCTTTTCTTTAACTCTTTAAGCACAAAGTTAATCATTATGTCGCTTTCAAGCAAGCATTAACTTTAAAAAAGAATGTTACTCATAAATATACGCCACAATATTCTTTCTGACAGTTTACCGTATTAACATGATTTATTTATACTACGAACATAGAGTTCGTGGATTATTATTAATTTTGTCTAAAAATTTCAACATTAAAGGATTATGGCAAAGTTATCAGTGCATCCACATAAAGGATTTTTAAATACAAAGTTTATCATTCGGTCACATTCTGAAGATTATAACGTAGTTTCAATCTATTCTAAAGTCAAGGATAAAGTAGATAAAGATAATCCTATATCCTTATTATATAAGGAATCTTTGCACGACGGTTATGTTTTTAAAAATCCAGGCCAGTATGTTGTTATGCTTGACAACAATGAAGATAGCGCTGTTGAAGTATATGTGGAAGATGCAATCAAGTTTGGCGGCAGCACGTATAAAAACAGCTATGTCTTTGAAGAAACACCATGGTGTTTTGTTGTCATGAAAGACCGAACTTATTTTTACAACCGTGACACAGATGAACAGTATGTTGAAAGTTTATCTCCTGATGAAATTTCATGCGTAAACAAAGATGTTGTCTTGCTCAGTAACAAGTGTGATGAAAGAACTCTGTATTCCCTTACTGAGCAACGTCCATTAATAACTTATAGCAATGAAATACTGCTAAATAAAGATACCCTTATATTTCACAATGCGGCTGACGGTAAAACCAAGTTAAATGTTGTCCGTTTTAATGATGTATTATTAGACAAGAAAGAATATCTATGTGATTGCTTTTCTTTATGTGACGATGCCGGTGTATTATATTTTTATGAAGATAAAACGATTTATACCTTATCATTAGAAACACTGGAAATTATAAAATCACTCAAAAGAAACTATAGATCTTTTGAAGTTTTTAAATTTATCAAATTTACAAACGAACATTATTTTGTTGAAATTGAATATTTTAGATCTAATGCAAAAATATTAGTCTACGATATGCTGTTAAATGATTCGTGGTACGTTTGGAATTTAAAAAATCCTTTATTTGCATGTGAAGACGTAGATGTAATCGATACTGATGCTGAAAAAGATAAGATTAAAAAGATTATCCATTTAGCGCATGAATTTGATTTATTTAATAAGGAGAAGCCACAATTACTCGGAGGTATTAATATTTCGTATAAATACATAGAGATAAAGAAATTTTATGTCTTATCAAGACAGCTGTATTATTTGATTGAAGAAAATTCATTCACCTTAGAACGTACCGGATTAAAAAATGAGATACGCACGCTATATCTGAGAACGTCGGATAATAATTTTGAAATGGAAATAAGTAATTTAAATAACGTTACGCATGAAGGTGATTACTTATTCATTGAAACATATAGTAAAGGAGAAAAATTAATTGTATTGAACGGCGACGGAGTAGTTTTACGTGGTGATTTTGCCAAATACAGCTTTGCCGGAAGAATATTTCTTTCAGAAAAGGACAAAGATGGCGATGAGAGTATTTATAAATTTCATAACGGTAAGATTACTTACTTTATGAAAGGTAATTTCAAATGGAACTATTTTGAAAAGTATGGAATATTAGAGCAAAGAAAAGATAAAGGGCAATATGTAATATATGCCTTTTCTCCAAAAGACAGTTCAGAATACTCTAAGTTCGAGTTTGATAATAATACAGATTATGGCTTTTGTGAATATACAGAACAAAAATACTTGAAATATGGCAATAAGGAACTGTATTGTTGTGGAGTGATGTTGTGGAATACAAAAGTTGATTTGCCTGAGGATTTAAAGGCTTTATCTGAAGAACTGAATTATGCCATTTCAGTCAAAGGCACGTATGTGTTTTTAGGCAGGATGTCAAAAGCTCAAGGCGGATTCATAAATGTGCCAATATTAGAGTCTTTATTTGATACTTCAACCTATGGCAATGTATTAATGTCAGATGACGGCGAGAACATCGTTTATCAGAAAGGCGATGATTTAATTTTGATGAATACCGACACACAAGAAGAACAATATTTTCCTAATACGAGTTTTATATCTCAGATCAATGGATATCGTCCTTTGTTTAAAGTAGATGGCAGCCATCGTCGTCCGAGAGTCATAGACCCTATGACAAGGCAATACATAAATCAGGACTATATAACCAATTATAGATTTGTCAGTCCTGACGGTAAGTTGTATGCCGACAGTGCATTAAGCAAATATATAAAACATCAAGATAGAATAAATAAAGTCTTTATATCAAAAGAAAAGTTTCGTAATCTGATTGAGAAATATGATTATCAAATTGGCATCAGTAATGAAGAAAAAGATAAAAAGAAAGAAGCACGTAAGGAACTTATAAATATGCATAAAGACTATTTTAAAAACTTGGATATTGAAAATTTGCTAAATTCGACAACATGTTTTACTGATATAATAACAGAAGACTATGGATATGCCACAATACGAAAAGTTGAAACAGATGAAGTATATTGTGAAATAGCATTGGGACACACATTGCGTTACTTAAATTATGTCGCGTTTTCATACGATTCACGTTATGTAGCAATCGTCGGCCGCTATCCTGATCTTTGTTCTTATAAAGGACTGTTGCTGGTCTATGATATGGAAAAACAAAAAGAGATAGAAAAAAATACTACACATTATGCCGTATGGACAGTAGCTTTTACACAAAAAGGCTTTTATGCAGCCTACGACAGTTTGCCAACATTATTATATGGAAATGTTAATGATCATTCAGGAATAAATGAAATCATAGATAGGAATTTTCTAACATTCAGTCCTGACGGTAAATATATGGCTTTGTCAAACCAAGGTTATGTGACTTATAAAGATGAAAATCATAAATGGGGACATCAGCCTTCAACAATGGTTTACATACATTCGGTTGAAAATCCAAACGAACAGATTGTACCGACAATTAGCGATTTGTCTGATGCGGGAGTTGCTGATACTAATAACAGTAAATCAGTGGCTTCATGCTCATTCTCGCTCGACAACAAGAAACTAATGATGGTCGGTAGAGACGGAACTGTTGTGATAAGGAATCTTCATATTGAATAAAAAGAAACAATTATGCCAAAGAATAAAAACGCGTTGACACGCTATAAAATACTTGATGAACTTTTGTCGAACAGGTATCACTGTTATTCACTTGACGACTTGACCGAGGAGGTTTGCAACCGCTTGTCAGAAATAGAACCTGATACCGATGGAGTAAGTCGCAGAACTATAGAGAAGGATATTGAATATCTTGAATATAAAGGTCCGTTTACAGACGTAGATATCGAACGCTATTATATTGGCAACGAGAAAAACGGGCGTAAAAAGATGTGCCTGCGCTACGCAAATCCTAACTTCTCGATATTCAGCAAACCTCTCACCACCGACGAAGAATATCTGCTAAAGGAAGTTATGTCGCTGTTGGGACAATTTGACGGACTGCCAAATCTTGACGGACTTGAAGGTCTTAGGCTTGGACTTGGAGTTAAACATAACGACAGACATATAATATCTTTCACGAAGAATCCGCTTGAAAAATCAAACCTTTTTGGAAGGCTGTTCACTACTATCTCAGAAAAACAAGTAGTTGAACTGCACTATCATAAGTTCAGTGAGCCTGACAATGAGAAGAAAGTAATCATATATCCATATTTGCTAAAAGAATATAACCGCCGGTGGTATTTGTTCGGCTCGGCTGAAAGCGATCTGAAACTTTTGGTCTTTGCTCTTGACCGTATTGATGACATAGTGCCTTTGCCCTCGCATAAATATGTCGACTATGATGGTGATATCAATGAACGCTTTGAAGACATTGTCGGAATAACTCTCTTCGACAATAGTCCGTTATATAAAATAATATTCTGGGCTAACGATGCTGCAAAAGATTATGTCGCAACAAAGCCCCTCCATGAGTCTCAGTGCACACTTAATAACAGCACAACATCTGAACTTAAATCGAAATATCCTGAGCTTCATGGCGGAACATTTTTCCGTATTGACTGCAAGGAAAACTATGAACTGATTAGACTTTTGACCTCTTTCGGAAAAGACCTTATCGTACTTGAACCGACAGAAATTCAAGATAAGATTTGGGAAAGAATAACAGGCATGGAGAAAGAATATATCAAGGTACGAACAAAGAGGACGTAGACCGGTGCAACCTTTGCACCTGAAAAATAAATAAAGGCTTATGGAGAATATTATAGAGAATACTTATGGCGATATAAGAGTTGTTGAGCGTTATGATTATAAATGGGGCGTGATTGATAGTAAAGGAAATATTGTTGTTCCATTCGGTAAATACGACTGGATTGACGGATTTGACTCTGGGCTGTGTAGAGTTAAAATCGGAAATAAGCCATCAACTCTTACCAACAACGGCAACAAATGGGGCATAATAAATGAACAGGGAGAAGAAGTACTGCCTTGTGAATATGATGAGGTCTGGAACTTTTATGGCAAGAACCGTTGTTCAACGAGGGTTGTTAAGGATGGAATTGCCTGTGATGTATATTTTCACAATCTTAATCCTGAATTACCCGTAAAGGAACAGAATGCCAAATTAAATAAACCTAATCACCGCAGGCCTTACTACGCAATACGTGAAACTTATAATGATTACAACGGCACATATGCTCAGGATGTAATGGGATGGAGCGATCAAGACATCGATGATGTACTTGACGGAGAGGCAGACGCATACTGGAATATTGACTGATCGATATAAAAAACAGCAAATGCAAAATTATTCATTATTACGAAAATAGATTTCGCAACAATGATGTAACTTTACAGTCGAAATAAAAAAATAACGCGGTCTTTGACAAGTCTGTAACTGAAACTAAATTTTGAATCTCGTCCTGCGTGGTGCGAGCCTTGCTCTTTTTAGAGTAAATTCGCGGGATGTCTTCTTGCTCATTTTAGCTTGAAGATAACAAAGTCTACTCGTTAATGTAGTTACTTATTAGCTACCAAAATTTTGACTCTATCGAGAATCTTAAATAGATTTAAGATAAAATATTACATAAAGAAAACGACATTTCAGTTAGCAGAAAAGTCAAAGACCGCTTCTTAATTTAAATAGAATGGATAAAATAGAAATTGCAAAATTAGCACACTGCATGTCAAATAAAGACGACATCCTAGACCTTCTCAATCGTATCAAGCAGTATGATATGGCTGAAAATGGGCTTGCGGACAAGTTTTATCCATTTACAATGAAGAATATAAACTTTTACAGCAATCCAAACAATACACATCATCGTTACAGACAATTTAAGATAAAGAAAAAGACAGGCGGATTCAGACTGATTACCGCCCCGAGGAACAGGAGCTTTATGCTGATGCTGAAGTGTGTAAATGAGATCTTCAAAGCTATTTATTCGCCGTCTGATTATGCCATGGGATTCACGGAAGAACGTTCTGTCGTAACCAATGCAAATGTACATAAAGGGCAGAACTATATCCTGAATATAGACCTGAAAGATTTTTTCCCTAGTATTGAGCAGCCTCGTATATGGAAAAGGCTACAGCTAAAGCCGTTTAGTTTTGCAGTACCTGTTGCTAATGTGCTGGCAGGACTATGCTCTATGAAAGAAATGCGCACGATGGATGACGGTTCGAAAAAGGCTTTTTACATATTGCCGCAAGGAGCGCCTACGTCACCAATCATAACTAATATGATCTGTGACACTCTTGACCGTCGCCTTGCAGGACTTGCCAAACGTTTTGGCTTGCATTACTCACGTTATGCCGATGACATAACCTTTTCATCAATGCATAATGTTTATCAGAAAAACGGTGAATTTCGAAAAGAGCTTCTGCGCATAATACAAAGTCAGGGCTTCACTATTAATGAAAAGAAAACCCGTTTGCAGAAAATAGGCGGCAGACAGGAGGTTACTGGCATTATAGTCAGCAACAAACTAAATGTTACTCATGATTATGTGCGCAACATACGCAACATCCTTTATCTTTGGGACAGATACGGCTATGGAGTGGCTTACGCAAAGTTCTTCCCTAAATATCAGGAAGATAAAGGGCATGTAAAGAAAGGTGCTCCCGACTTGGTAAACGTCATTGATGGTAAATTGATGTATATGAAAATGGTAAAAGGAGATGAAGACAGCACTTACAGACGCTTGCACGATAAGTTTGAAAAGCTTGTGGATGATATGCGTGACCCTGTAAAAACGACAGTTCACTCAATAACATACGTCGAAACAACCCCTCTTATCGAATTTGAAAAGAAAAATAATACGGATATAGTTATCAAAATGTCAGACACTGATGAACATTCAGAAAAAACTATAGACGACAAGCCGGTAAAATTTCATCGTTATGCTTATTTTTTGCTTAATAACAAGAAGGTCTTTGCTTCTGTAAGCAAAGATATAAAGCCAGATATGGAAAAACAAAAGGAACATTTGTCCATATCGATATGTCGCGACAAGCAAGATAAGCCTTTTTGGCTGGTTCATTTAAGTAATAAGGTTGTAATGCCTTCTTTGGTGCCTGTTGACGTAGATGAGCTGAATAAGGAGTTGGATGCATTACTAAAACTATAGAATAATGGATGCCAATAAGGAAAAAGCAATAGAAAAGATATATCGTCTTACCTTACAAGATGCAGAATTTGCCACAGCACTGCGGAAGAAACTTGGTATAGTTTCTCCCGCAGATGTCGTTTTAGGTGATAATGAACGTATAAATGAAATTTATGAATTGTGTATAGAGAAAATCACACGTAAACAAGGAACTGAATTTTATGCAGATTTTCCAATAGAGTCTTTACGTTCAGCATTGGCTTACGATTATAATAGAATGGAACGTTTCCGAAGAAAAGATGATTTTGGCGATTTCTGTCTAGCAATGTATCAGCAGATTGAAAATATCACTAATTACATTTGCGCAGACCCGATAGTCAATAGGGTGGCTTCAAAAATGTGGGCTTATCCGGCATATTGCACCGATTCTGATTTGAAAAAACGTCCAGGTGAATATATTATAGCCAAATTACTTTTTACTGGTAATACCGGCGGAAATCCTAATTACTTGATTAAGACAAGTAAACCCTTGTCAGAACATTATGCATGGGACAAAATGCGTAATGTGGTTTATTTTATTGGCTACAAGGCTGAGATGAAAAGCAGTGATTATGACAGCTTTAATGAAATATGCAGTTTGCTTTCGGAGTTGTATCAGTGTCGCAATACCAATCACAGACATACAGGATTGTCTGAGACATCAGAACATTCACGACAAGTTTTGGAAAAAATAAGGCCGTTGAAATCATTTTATTATTCAAAGTTTCACGGACTATTGTCTCAATATGTTGAATATGTGAGAAATGGTTATCCAATGTCAAACAAGTTAATAACTTATGCAGATAGCCTTACTTCAATTGAAATAAAACCACAAATATCACTTAATATAAAAGGCAAAATAGATTTGGATAAAATTCCTAAGAGATGACATATATTTATGTCGTATACAAACAGGTGATTTTTAGATGAGTCCATATATGGATTTTGTTTTTTTCTGAATATACATAGATAGCAGACAAAGAATTGGCAATGAGATTTCGGGAGCGTTATTTGTGTGCGATATTCTTCAATCTGTCGTTGACAGCTTCTGTCAATGCTCTTTCTCAGAGCGGAATTTTGTCGACTACACTCATCAGTGGATTCTTCCTATTGCCTTGAACTTTAATAACAATCTTTCCATTAAGGAAATTATTTTCAAACAGATCTTTCCCCAAATACTTCCCTTGCTGGTAAATAGATTTAAGTATATATATATATTTTGACTTCACCGCATCAAGACCTTTACAAAATTGAAAATCAGCGAAGCCGCATCAACTGCCATACAAAATAAATAATTTTCGGAGACTATAGCTATATTGTTCATATCTTTCTGATTGTCAGTATAATAAAGATACTGACAATTTTCGTTAATCACAAAATTTACAGGTATCTGCAATCCTACTGACTCCCGTCAGATTATAATGGTCACCTTATTATGTTTTCAAGCACTTAAAGCCGAATCGGTCATTATAATTCAGTCCGCATTTTTACTTTATATTGAGCGCATTTTCATTGTTTTTTGCAGACATGGTGGACTATGTCAAGAAAAGCCGAACAAAAGCCAATGGAAAACAAAAAAACGGTTGAAAGCATGAATGTACAAAATAGATAAAACCACATGCGGTCTAATGACCGATTTGAGTTAAAACAAGTCCATAGCATAACGTCCTTATTTTGACAATGAGCTTTATTTTTAACATTTCCGGATAGGGGTTTATCAGCAGTTGAGCGTGATAGCATATACAGAATCGGATAAATGGAAACCTCATGGATCCGGCTTCCTACTAAAAAATAGGTAAATTTTGAAATCTCAGTCTCTTTGTTCCAGAGTTCATTACATACAATAACATTATTTTCAGAATTCGTTGATCTTGAGAAATAATACTTCTTATTATTAAAAACAAAAGTAAATTTTAAAGTATGATGCCCTACATTACGTATAATGTTTTCTTGTTTTGCATATGTACTTCCTCCAAATGCAAAATCTATAGCAAGTAACATAGTTGATTTTCCTATTGAGTTTGATGCAATTTCATCTCCTAATACAACATTAAGGCCATTATGAAATTTAATTATCTTCTTTTTAAATTTGTCACAATATATTTCTTTAAGCATACGTTTTAAGCTTTATAGTTTTATTTTCTATAATAATTTCATTAATAGCATATAAGTAAACTAATATGTCAATATAATCAGTTAGAGACATTGAATTTTTCATTATATTATATAATTCCCAAACATCATAATTTCTCTGTAATAAAAACTTCTTTATTTTTAACATAGAAAACAAAGCGCTTTCTCTCAATGATAATATTTTACTTGGAAAGTTTACCATAAATCTCACAATCTTGAATAAAAAAACACGTAACTATTTTACAAGCATCTTCATCTTCAGATGTTTGACTTTGAATCCAAGAAGTAATAGAATCAAAAATCTGTTTCTCATCATATCCTTTTGCATTTAGTTTCTCATATAAGGATCTTATATGTAAAGCTATACTAGTAAATTCTGAACAATATTCATGATTAAAGAAATCTTGTCACTACTGTCCCGTAAAAGTGGATAATTAGTTCTTTGAAATTATTGAAATATAGTCAATTACGCGGTTTTTTAAAATGAAACGGACTTGATTTTGCAACTTTGCAGTCTAATACAAATGGCTGCTATG
>ERZ857521.172-NODE-172-length-103606-cov-17.262257_pt1 | contig 103606 bp, 69 predicted proteins | sample MGYA00519701_ERZ857521 | MGnify/ENA primary metagenome ERZ857521 (study PRJEB31778, sample SAMEA3449346) | human gut metagenome | biome: human gut; feature: human-associated habitat; material: faeces | place: United Kingdom | collected 2010/2012 ...
CTGCCCTTCGGTAGATAATCCGGCCTTTTTTTGATGTGGTGCAGAACTTTATCAGGGGACAACCCTTGCAGTCTCTTCCCTGATATTTTCTAGGTGATTTGTACTGACGGCGGTGGGGTTAATTGTTTGAACCGGAAGAGTAAGACTTTTACATATTACATGGCTTCCGGTGGGAATTCTATCATACATAATAATGTGAAGAGTATTACCTATGATAAAAAACGTGATCATATATATATAGGCACATATACCGGAGGACTTAGTCGTTACGACCGAAAAAGTGGAAAGTTTCATAATTATCTTGAGGAATTTGAAAAGACAGGAAAAGGTCCGGGACAAATTATCTATCATGTGTTGTTTAACGATGGCTGGTTGTATGTTTCTGCCCGTAATGGTTTATGGAAGATGAATCCTGATACAAATGAATTCCAAATCTTGGATAACGAAAAATTGTTTTTGACGTTTGAGATAGATAAACGAGGATATATTTGGTTGACTACAGGATTTGAACTGTATAAAATAAAAGTGGACGGTGGAAAGCGCTTGGAAGTGAAGCAGATAACTGAACGAAAAGCGAAGATCACGAAAATCATGGAAGCATCCGATGGTACTATTTATATTTCAACATTGGGAAATGGAGTTTATGTATATAATTATGATAAAGAAAAATGGTCGCATCATACCGTGAAATCTGATAACTTATTAAGTGATTTTTGCTATAATATAATAGAAACGCCTAATAATAACATCTTGTTGTCCAGTGATAAGGGATTGTCTATTTATTCTTCTTTCAATCATTCTATTTATTCTATTGAATTGGGACTAAGAGGGGGGATATCGGCTGTGACAGAAGGCTGTGGCTTATGGGCGGCAGCTGACGGTCAGATTTATGTAGGAGGGGTAGATGGAATGATTTCTTTCAGGGAGGAAGATTTATATGTGAAGAATGAGATTGCGTCCCGGCTTTATTTTTCCGAGTTGCTGATAAATGATGTCAGAATTGAACCCGGAGATGGTTCCGAAATATTAGAGGAAGCGTTGCCTTTTACAGGCAAGCTTGATTTGTCTTATAAAGAAAATAACTTGGCGATTCTTTTTTCTAGTTCCAACTATGTGGAGCATGAAAGAAATATGAGGTTTTTCTATAAATTAGAAGGATTTGATGAAGATTGGAAATCTATCGAACAGTTACGTTTAAAATATACGAATTTGCCTTCCGGCATTTATGTCTTGAAAGTACGTGAGTTGAAAAATAAAATGCAGGGGGGAGAATATAATGAGATTGCACTTACTATTAAGATACATCGACCGTGGTTTGCTACATGGGGGGCTTTTGTCTTTTATTTTATTATTGTGTCGCTTATAATGTATTGTATTTGGCGAGTAATAGCCAAGCGCAAGGCTTTGTCCTTGTCCTTGGTAAAAGAGAAAGAAGAGAAAATGCGGATAGAGGAAATGAATAAGATGAAGTTGCGCTTCTTTACTAATATATCACATGAATTCCGCACTCCTTTAACTTTGATTATCGGACAGATAGAGATGATGTTGCAAATGGAAAAAATGTCTTCTGCTGTGACTAAACGTTTACAGGCTGTATATAGAAATGCGATGAATTTGCGAATATTGATAACGGAACTTCTTGATTTTAGAAAACAGGAACAAGGATTCATGAAGTTGAAAGTAGAATGTGTGGATGTAGTTCCTTTTATAAAAGATATATATAGATCTTTTGCAGAATTAGCACGTAGGAAAGACATAACTTTTACATTTGAATCTACGGAAGAAAAGATTGATTTGTGGCTTGATCCACTACAAATGCAGAAGGTATTGTTTAATCTTTTGTCAAATGCTTTTAAGTATACCCCCGAAAGTGGAAATATAAAAATAACTGTCAAGAGGGTACGCCAGATGGTTGAGATTGCTGTGACCGATACTGGTTGTGGAATTCCGAACGAGGCTTTGTCGAAGATATTTGAACGCTTTTACAGAGGAGATGAAGTGTTTCCTGATGCTGTTCAGGGTAGTGGAATTGGGTTGGCGTTCACAAAGGCTATGATAGAGGCACATAAAGGAACGATAAAGGTTGAAAGTGTATGGAATGAAGGAAGTTGTTTCAAAATAGAGTTACTTACGGGAAATTCGCATTTTACCAAGGAAGAGTTGGAGCATGGACGGAATATTCTTTCTTCATTTGATTGGACGGATGTACTTAAAGTTGAAGATTTATTATTGCAGGAAAAGCAGACGGACCTCGTGAGTAGTGATATTATGAAAAAGGAAAGCGAAGCTGAATTAGAAGGAAAACCAGTAATTTTGCTGGTGGAAGACAGTGAAGAGGTGATGGAACTTTTGGTGTCTATTTTTTCATCTGTTTATATTGTTTATAAGGCAGATAACGGCCAGGCAGGATATGAACAGGCTTTAAATATTCATCCGGATATAGTAGTGAGTGATGTAATGATGCCTGTTATGTCCGGCAAAGAGATGTGTTATAAAATAAAGAATTGTTTGGAACTGGCGTACGTTCCGGTTGTGTTGCTGACTGCCCAGACGTCAGATGAACATATTATAGAGGGATATATGTTTGGAGCGGATGCTTATATAACGAAGCCATTTAACGTTAAACTATTATTGGCTTGTTGTAGCAATCTATTAAAAAGTAGGCGCACTTTATTGGATAAGGTAACTCGGAAAGAAAAAGTATTGTCGCAAGAAACCAGGGGATTGAGTGTGTCTGATCAGAAGATTTTGGATACAGCTACGGATATTATCAAAAGAAATTTTGATAATTCCGATTTTGATATGAATATGTTGGCTTCGGAATTGAGTATGGGACGTAGTAAAATGTTTGCCCGCATAAAGGAGGTGACAGGACTGACACCTAATGAATTTGCATTAAAATTAAAATTGGAAGAAGCATTACGGATGTTACAGGAAGAACCTCAGTATAATATTTCTGAGATTTCTTATAGTTTGGGCTTTACTTCTCCACGTTATTTCAGTCGTTGTTTCAAAGCGTTTTATGGAGTACCTCCTTTGACTTATAGAAAAGGTTCTGAATTTTAGAATGTAGATTCTACTTTTGTTCATATAGATTTCTACTTTTGGCTTTTATCTTAAGGTCATGTCCGGATTATGTTTTTTTGTATGCAGTAGTTTTAGTGGTGAAAAGTCTGATTGGTGATTCATTGTCTGATTTGTGGCACTCTTTGTCTGAAAGGATGAAATGTGCTACTGTTCGGATAATATTGTCTCCTTTAGTTGTCTGCTAAACGCTTTTTTTGCAAAAAAATAATAGAATAATGAAAACGAAGATTCTTTTAGTGTTTGCAATTTTATCTGTAATTCCAATTTTGTGTGCTATGCAATCAATGACAGGACAACCGGTTAAGAAAACAAGAAGTGCGACTTTTGTTTATGAGAAAGAAAAAGTGTGGGAGCCGGCAGGCGATGGTGTTACCCGGCAGATTATGGGTTATGACGGGCAGGCGATGCTGGTGAAAGTTAAATTTGAGAAGGGGGCGATAGGTACTCCCCATACTCATTATCATACGCAGGTGACTTATGTGGTGAGTGGAAAGTTTGAGTTTACCGTAGGAAATGAGAAGCAGATAGTGGCTGCCGGAGATGGAATTTACATAGAACCGGATGCTATGCATGGTTGTGTATGTTTGGAGGCAGGTGTGCTTATTGATAGCTTTGCTCCGATGCGCGCTGATTTTCTGGTTAAACCTAAACCTTGAAATAGGTAGTAAAACTGTCCGGTTTGTGGCATATATTGTTTCTGAATACAATTTGTACACCTGTTGGATATTCGGTGGGCAGGCTTTGCTTTTTTATGCTTCCTACATTTGTGATGTTTTACTAAAAGTATTAATTTTTATTTAATCAAAAATCTGTTTATTTATGAGAAACAAAGTTTGGTTATTAGCGTTAACTTTGTTAGTTGTGTATTCGGGCAGGGTCTCGGGAAATGATAGTCATTTTCGGTCAGCCTTGGTTGCACAACAAGTTAACAAAAAAGTTGTGACCGGTGTCGTATCAGACGATATGGGCCCCGTGATAGGTGCAACAGTCTCAGTGAAAGGAACCACAAACGGCGTAGTGACTGATTTGGACGGGAATTTCAAACTGACTGTACCGGTAGGTGCTACTCTTGTGATTTCCTTTATTGGCTATGAAGATAAGGAGATTGTTTATAAGGGCGAACCTCAGTTAAACGTGAAGTTGAGTGAAAATGTGACCGCCTTGGAAGAGGTACAGGTCATTGCCTATGGTAGTGCTAAAAAGGTGACTATTACAGGTGCTCTTTCATCGGTGAAATCGGATGAAATTATGAAATCTCCGGTTGGGAGTATCGCGAATGCTCTTAGCGGAAAAGTGCCTGGTTTATCTAGTGTGCAGTCTAGTGGACAACCAGGAGCGGACGATGCGACGATATACGTACGTGGTGTCGGCTCTTTGTCTACCAATCTCTCTTCCCCTTTATGTCTGGTAGATGGTGTTGAGCGTTCTTTCTCTCAGTTGGACCCTAATGAAGTAGAAGACATTACTGTATTGAAAGATGCTTCGGCTACAGCCGTGTTTGGTGTGCGTGGTGCAAATGGCGTGATATTGGTGACTACCAAGCGTGGAAGTGAAGGAAAAGCAAAGGTTTCTTTTTCTACTAGTGCAGCTTTACAGTTACCGACTCGTATTCCTGATTTTGCTAATAGCTATGATTATGCAAACGCCTTTAATAATGCGCAGTTACGTGATGGAGTTTTGGAGGAAAATTTGACCTTTACTCCCGAAATGCTAGAAGCTTTTCGCACACATAGCAATCCGATAATGTATTCCGATACAGATTGGACGGATATGTTGATAAAGAATTCGGCATGGCAGACACAACATAATTTCAATATATCCGGTGGCTCCAAGCGTGTTAAATACTTTGCATCGTTGGGTATCTATACACAAGATGGGCTATTTAATATGTTTGATACGGGCGATTATGATTCCGGGTTCAAATACAATCGATACAATTATCGTGTCAACATGGATGTAGATGTAACGAAAACAACATCTATGAAGATTAATCTGGGCGGACGATTGACAGATAAGCGAGAACCCAATTATGATAATGGTACTAGTAAAACAGTAGCATATCTTTTTAGAGACGTATATTGGACTCCTCCTTTTGCCGGTCCGGGTATTGTGGATGGAAAATGGGTCACTCTTAATGAAACTTTATATGGAGGTTTTGGGAAAATATACGATGCTCTTAATTCATATTACGGAAAAGGTTATAATACAATTGCCAATAATGTGATTAATTTCGATTTTTCTTTGCAGCAAAAACTGGATATGATAACTAAGGGGTTGAAAGTACATATCAAAGGGGCGTATAATAGTGGGGTTTCCATTACAAAAAAGCGTGAAGGACGTGCGGCAAGATATGAAGCTTTTTTGGGTGAAAATGATGAAATTTTATTGAAAAAGACTCAAGAAACGACTACATTATCATACAATGAGAGTACAGGTCAGTCTCGTGATTGGTATTTAGAGGCTGCACTTAATTATTCTCGTAAGTTTGGACATCACAATGTGTCAGCTTTGGCTATGTATAATCAGTCGATGAAATATTATTATTCTGATAAGTTCCCCGGGATTCCCCGTAGTTACGTTGGACTTGTGGGACGTGCCACTTATGACTATAAGACTCGCTATATGGTGGATTTCAGTGTCGGTTACAATGGATCCGAAAATTTTGCTGAAGGAAAACGTTTCGGCTTTTTTCCTGCAGGTTCTGCTGGTTGGATTTTGTCCGAAGAAAGATTCATGTCATCTTTGAAGCCTTATCTTAGCTATATGAAAGTGCGTGCTTCTTATGGTATTGTAGGTAATGACAGGGTATCCGATGGTTCACGTTTCCTTTATTTGCCTGATTCTTATATTATCAGTTCGGGTAATTATGGATTCGGTTCATCCAATGATTATAAGTTACCCGGGGCTATCGAGTCTAAAATCGGTAATCCGAATGTAACTTGGGAAACAGCTTCCAAACAGAACTATGGTGTCGATATGCATTTCTTTGATGGCCATTTGAAAACCTCTTTTGACTATTTCGTTGAACATCGTAAGGACATATTGCTTACTCGTAAGTTGGATCCGGGTTATCTGGCAGTGAAGTTGCCTACAGTGAACATGGGTAAGGTGGATAATAAAGGTTTTGAAGTTACCGCCCGATGGGAGGATAAAATTCAGAATGTAAGCTATTATGTAGGTACGAGTTGGTCGTATGCTAAAAATAAGATAATCTTCCAAGATGAAATTCCTCAACCTTATGAGTGGATGGAACAGACCGGGCGTCCTGTAGGACAACAGTTCGGATACGTTACTGACGGCTTTTTCTCTCAAGAAGATGTAGAAAAATATGTGATAAATAAAGGTATGGAAGGGGGGATTCCCGACCATAATTTTTCACCTAAGGCAGGTGATGTGAAGTATAGGGATTTGAATGGTGATTACAAGATAGATGATAAAGATGTAGCTGCCATTGGATATCCTAAATATCCGTTACTGACAGGTAATATGTCATTGGGATTTTCGTGGAATGGCCTTGATTTCAGTATGGTATGGTCAGGAGCGTTCAAGACCTCCCGTCTGGTAAGTAGTTTTTATCGTGTTCCGTTTGATACGACAAACAATCGTGCTTTATTGAGCTATATGATAAAAGATGCCTGGACACCGGAGAAAGGCAACTCTTCCACTGCTCCTGCTATTTCTTTCGGAGCTAGTAAAGCTAACAACTATAAAGATTCCGATTTATGGTTGCGTGATGCTTCTTACGTTCGTCTGAAAAATATAGAACTTGGGTATTCTTTTCCTAAACAAATTGTAAAGAAAATGCATTTGGGAACGTTAAGGCTTTCGGTATCTGGATATAACTTGCTTACATTTGATGATATGGGATTCTGTGACCCGGAAAGTAATCCAGACGGTCAAGCTTATCCTTTGATAAAAGTGGTGAATTTCGGTTTGAAGGTAGGATTTTAATAAAAGAAAAAGATTATGAAACAGATAAAGAGACACTTCCATGTCATAATAGTAATGTTGGGATTGATAACGATGATCTCTTGTGAAGATTTAGCATTTGGAGATAAATTCCTGCAAAAGCCGCCCAGTACGGATGTGACGATTGATACGGTTTTTTCTACTGCTGAATATGCACGCAGAGTATTATGGTATACTTATCAGTATCTTCCTTACGGACTGGAAACAACCGGATATTGGACAACAATGTATTTGTCTAATATCGAAGCTTTAACAGATTTATGTCAGTCTAGTATTTATTATTCCGGGGCGAATACTGTGTATTATACAGGTGATTACAATGCGAGCAAAGAAAATGCTCCGCGTGTTTTGAAAACTAGTGCTACTAAACTTCGTTTTAATGATAGTGAGACTCACATGTGGGCAGCCATTCGTCACGCTTGGCTTGTTGTAGAGAATATCGATCGCGTTCCTGATATGGATCAGGAGGAAAAAGAACGTCTGAAAGCGGAAGCTAAGACGATTGTAGCGATTTATTATATTCATATGTTGCGCCATTATGGTGCTTTACCTATTGTGGATAAAGTTATTGCACCTGATGATGCAGATTTTCCAGCTAGAGCTACTTTGGATGAAACTGTAAAATTTATTCTTCGTATTTTGCAAGAAGCCATTGATTGTCCGCATTTCCCATGGAACATTTCTCCTTCCGATTTAGCCAACTGGGACGGACGAATTACTAAAGCTGGGGCCATGGGATTGAAAGCCAGACTTCTGCTTTTTGTGGCAAGTCCTTTGTTCAATAATGAAGAACCTTATTATCCGGGTGAAGCTTCGGATAAAAAAATGACATGGTATGGTGATTATCAGCATGAACGTTGGGGGGATGCGGTTAAAGCTTGTGAAGATTTCTTTAGAGCTTTGGACGAAAATCAATTTTATAAATTGGTAGAGAAGGAAGATGTTACTCCAAGTGAATATCGTTATGCATTTCGTGCCGCTTATTTTGATCGTGGAACTACTGAAACTTTGATTCCCGTTCACCGGAATATATATAAGGCTAATAATAATCGATTACCGAATCAAGCAATCCGCTGGGGAGCTTATAATCCGACAAAGGAATATTTTGATATGTTTCAAACAGCAGATGGGGACGATTTTGATTGGAACAATGAAGAACATCGCCGGAATCCTTTTATCAATAGAGATCCGCGTTTAAGCGAAACATTTATTTTGGATGGAGATATATTCCAAGGTAGAACAGCTGGAGTTACTGATGAAAATCCGGCGGATAAGACTAATTATCCGAAAGGTAGAGATTGGGGAGTCGGCCAGGTAACTGTTAAAAGTTTGTTAACTGGTATTTCTTGTCGCAAATGGGGGCTGGACCGTGCAGGTGAATATAACAATCATGTGATTCAATGGCCGCATTTGCGTATTGCCGAACTCTATCTTAGTTACGCTGAAGCTTTGAATGAATACCATAAAGCTCCTAATGACTTGGCCTACTTTTACGTGAATAAAGTGCGTGAACGCGTAGGAATGAAAGAGCTGAAAAGGGGGTTGAACCGAGAACAATTTAGAGCTGCTGTACTTCGTGAACGTGCTTGTGAATTCGGTTTTGAAGAGGTTCGTTATTTTGACCTGATTCGTTGGAGAATGGATGAGAAATTCTCTACACCTCTGCATGGATTGCATGTTTATAAAAATAAGAATGATCAGTCTTATATATGTGAAGAGTTCCCTCTGTTGGGAACCGAAGGTAGCCGTTATTGGTGGGAACCCGGAAACTATTCACGTAAATGGTATTTGAGCGCTTTCCCTCAAAACGAAGTAAATAAAGGGTATGGCTTGGTACAAAATCCGGGTTGGGAATAAAATTTATGAAAAACATAGATGAAGAATAATATGAGTAAAAAACTTAATATAATATTGGTCGGTATGTTCTGTTCTGCGAGTGTAATGGCGCAAACAGATACATTGACAGCTCACAGAGATAATATGGCTGTGGATTTCGGACGGAATATCGTTCACGATATGAAAGAAGTGACCGGTGCTGTTTCTGTGGTTGGCAGCGGAACGCTTTCTCATAAAAGAAGTATTAATCCCGGCAATCAATTGTTCGGAACATTGTCTGGCTTACAAGTGTTGCAAAACTCCGGTGCAGCGTGGGAGGACGGTCCTACCATGTATATACGGGGACTGGGTACTACGAACTCTAAAAATCCGTTGGTGTTGGTAGATGGTTTCGAGCGTTCTATCAAGGAATTGTCATCAGAAGAAATAGAGTCGGTCAGTGTGTTAAAGGATGCTGTGGCTACAAGTATATATGGTATTCGTGGAGCCAACGGGGTGATTCTCGTGAAGACCAAACGTGGTTCCATGACAGCTCCTCAGATTGATTTCTCATATGAGTTTAATGTCGCTACGCCGAATCGTTTGCCGGATTTTGCAGATGGTTATACATATGCGTTGGCACTCAACGAAGCCTTGGTAAACGATGGTTCGCTTCCACGCTATTCTGCTGCAGAGCTTGACGCATTCAAGAATCAGACTTATCCGCTGTTCTATCCCAATGTAGACTGGATGGATGAGGCTTTGCGAGGTGCCAGCTACGGTGATAATATTTCTTTCTCCGCTAGGGGAGGCGGTAAATTTGTCCGTTACTATACGATGTTGAACTTTTTGGATAATCGTGGTATCTTGCAACCGACGGGAGATAATGACGGATACTCAACACAACTTAAGTATTCCCGGCTGAATATTCGTACCAACTTGGATATCGAAGTTTCACCTACTACTACTGTGCAATTGAATTTGCTCGGAAACTTTACCGAGCACAATCGTCCGGGAACGACATCCGATGACTTGTTTGATATGTTATATCAGACACCTTCTGGTGCTTTTCCGATAAAGACAGAAAAAGGAATTTGGGGAGGTACTACCGTATATGGAAACAATCCGATAGCTGCCATTTCAGCCAAAGGATATGCACGTTCGCAAACTCGTGCGTTATTTGCCGATATACATTTGAAACAGGACTTCTCTTTTTTGTTGCCCGGATTATCAGCCGGTTTTAAAGTAGCTTTGGATAATTCGGCCTCTTATTGGGACAGCAATACGAAGAATTACGCTTACGGTTCGGCTTCACTCGACATGACAACGGGAGCAAAAACATTCAAAGAACTTCGTAAAGAAGGTACACTTGCTTTCTCGAAGAGTGTCGGTTCTGTATTAACGCATTTTAATTTAGAGGCTTATGCTAATTACATGAAGAATTTTGGAAAGCATGCTCTGAACGCCACTTTCATATATGCCATGGATAAAACGAAGTCGAAAGGAAGGAATACCGGGCGTGCTTTTATGGATATAATCGGACAGGTTCATTATACGTATAATAATCGTTACTTGGTAGATTTCTCTCTCTCCGGTTCTGCTTCCAGCATTCTTGACCCGGATAAACGTTGGGGCATATTTCCTGCTATAGGTGCCGGCTGGATATTGTCGGAAGAAGATTTCATGAAACAAGATTGGTTGAATTTCTTGAAACTGAGAGCTTCTTATGGTATATCGGGACGTGCCGATTATGGTGTCAATTTGTTCCGAGACATTTACGGTGGTGGAAATTCATATTACTTCAAGGATTCTCCAGCTTCAATGTCGGGCATGAAACTTAATCAGTTGGCTATAGATGGTTTCACTTACGAAAAGTCTCATAAACTGAATGTGGGGATTGATTTCAAAGCATGGAACAAACTTTCGTTGTCATTGGATGCTTTTTATGACCATCGTACGGATATTTTGGTGGAAGGTGGAAATGCGATATCTTCGGTATTTGGAGTTTCTGTTCCAAAGTTGAATAATGGCGTGGTAGATAACAGAGGCATTGAAGCTTATCTTGGTTGGGATGATAAAATCTCGGATTTCTCTTATCATTTGGGAGGCCAATTCTCATTTGTACGCAATAAGATTATTAATCAGAATGAAGAATATCGTCCGCATGATTATCAGAAACGCACCGGAGGTTCTTTGGGACAGATTTTTGGTTATGAGGTAACAGGTATCTATCAGTCTCAGGAAGAAATTGATAATCGTGAAGTGAAACAATATCTAGGGGATGTACGTCCGGGTGACTTGATGTTCAAGGATCAGAATGGAGATAAAAGAATTGATACATACGATCAGGTAGCGTTGGGATATAATTCTGTTTGTCCGGAAATCTATTATTCGCTTGACTTGGGCGCTGAATACAAAGGCATAGGTGTTTATGCTTTGTTCCAGGGAGTCGGCAATTATAGTGAGATACTGGATACTCGTAGTGTATATCGTCCGATAGTCGGTAATAATACCATATCAGATTACTATTATAAGAATCGTTGGAGTGAGACAAATCCTTCAGGAACACTTCCCCGGTTGAGCTATTCGGGTTCTCCCAATAACTATAACAATAACTCGTTGTGGGTGGCCGACGCTTCTTATCTAAAGTTGAGAACATTGGAACTGTATTATAAACTTCCGTCTAATTTGATGAAGAAAACCAAATTCTTAGGTGGGGCGAAAGTCTTTATGCGTGCACACGATCTTTTCTGCATTGATGGCATTGATATCCAAGATCCGGAGGCAGTGGGTGCTGTCCATCCTACCATGACTCAATATACATTCGGGTTTAATTTGTCTTTTTAAAAAATGATCATATGAAATTAATAAATAAATATCTAACATTACTCTTGTCATTAAGTCTGTTTACGGCTTGTGATTTCATGGATTGTGACGAATCGGACAACTATTCTTTGGAGCAAATTGAAGAAAGTTATGCACGAGTAAAGCAATTTGTGACGAATGTTTACAGTTATTTGCCGAGTAATTTTTGTAATCTTGATGGAGCCATGCAGGATGCAGCTACGGACGATGCAATTCATGTGTATGAAAGCTCAGATATTCAGCGTTTTGTCAACGGGACATGGTCGGCTAACTACACAGTGGATGATAAGTATGCTCATTATTATAATGGTATACATGATGCAAACTTCTTTCTGGAAAATTTGACCAATTTGAAATTTGAAGATTGGCAGTATGGCGATGATTATGAAAATTGGATGAAAGAGTATGCGAATTTTGAATACGAAGTTCGTTTCTTACGTGCTTTCTTCTATTTTGAGTTAGTAAAGCGTTATCAGAATGTTCCGTTGATAGAAAAGGTCTTGACTTTGCAGGAAGCAAACAATGTCGAGCAAGCATCATCTGATGTGATTTTTAAATTTATTATATCCGAATGTACGGAAGCTGCCAAAGTGTTGCCGGCTACCTATGCGGGATATAAAGAAAAAGAGACCGGACGTATTACCAAAGGAGCGGCTTTAGCTTTGAAAGCCCGTGCGGCTTTGTATGCGGCAAGTCGTTTATTTAATCCGAATGGTGATAAGGACAAATGGATTGCAGCGGCAGAAGCGGCTTATGAAATAATCGGTGACCAGACCGCTTTGGGATATGGATTGGATAAGAGTTTCTCCAATCTATTTGGTCCGGAAAATAATAAGAGCAAAGAGGTAATCCTTGCGCGTCCTACTGGAAGCAATAACTCTTTTGAGGCTGCAAATTTTCCTATGGGAGTAAAGGGAGGAAAGACGTCCACTTGCCCGACAGAAAACTTGGCAAGCGCCTTTGAAATGAAGACCGGTGTTCCTTTTGACTGGAACGACGAGAACATGAGAAAGAATCCTTATGAAAAAAGAGATCCTCGTTTTTACATGACGATTGTTCACAATAACATGAAATGGCCGGCTGATAAAAACGTAGAGATATGGGAAGGAGGAGTAAATGGACTTCCGCTCCCTAATGCCACCTCTACTGGTTATTATCTTTGCAAATATGTGAATAAGTCTATTAGTTTTGAACCGGGTGCTCCTACAGCGAATGCTCATCACAATTGGGTCTTGTTTAGATATGCAGAAGTGTTGCTGAATTATGCTGAAGCTATGGTCAATGCTTATGGCGAAAACGGCTTGGAATATACAACAGAGAAATGTGGAATGACAGCTTTACAGGCCGTAAATCGTGTACGCAACAGAGAAGGAGTAAAGATGCCCGCTCTTCCCGCCACCTTGTCTCCTGACGAGTTCTTGAAGCGGCTGAAGAATGAGCGCAGAGTGGAACTCGCTTTTGAGGGGCATCGCTTTTGGGATGTTCGCCGTTGGAAAGAGCTTGACGAGACGGAAAACATTTACGGTGTGAAGGTGACGAAAGTCGGAGCGGAAATGAATTATGAAAAGAGCCGGATAAATACGAATGTGGTTGAAGATAAGATGTATTTTTATCCGATAGCTAATACTGAGCTCTTCAAAAATAAGAAGTTGGTTCAAAATCCAGGTTGGGAATGATGGTATATTTACTGGTTTAAGTGATAGTAGGTCGCTACATCTTCTTTGTAAGAAAGTGGCCTTCTATTAAAAAGTAAAACTTAAAAAGAAGAATGATGAAGAATCTGTTTAAAATATGTCTGGTAGCAGGAGTTGGATTTCTTGCTTCCTGTGGTGATGAAAAAGGTGACTATGTAAAGCCTGTTTCTAAAATAGATGCGGAAACTCCGTCCAATGTGCTTCCTGAAAATTCTAATGCAGAAGTAAGCGGTATACGGTGGAAATTGGAATTTAGCGACGAGTTTAATGATTCCCGTGTCGATTTTAATAAATGGACTATAAATAATGATACGAAAACTCGTACTCCACGCCCTGCTTTAGGTATCAAGGAATGGTTTCACAAACCAGAAAATGTAAGGGAAGTTCAGAATGAAGACGGTGGTATGCTTGTCTTGGAAGCAAAAAAGATAGGAACTGATGTAATGTATTGTAGTTCGGTAAATACCCGGGATAAATATTTTATGAATTACGGGTATGCTGAGGTACGTGTTAAGGTAGCCGATACAAATAGGGCGGTACATACGGCCTTCTGGTTTCAGTCTCCTGATGTGAATTTGGTAGACGGAACAGGTAATGACGGCGCCGAAATAGACGTTTTCGAGTCGGCTTTTGTAGAGGATAAGACCGCATCGACTATTCATATTGATGGATATGGCAATGATCATCAGGAAAATTCAAAGCGCTATCCGGCGGCAGGTCTGCATGGTAGTTTCCATGTCTGGGGAATGTTGTGGGATGAGAATCAGATCAAAATCTATTATGACGGAGAGTTGAAGGCTGAATTCAGTAAAGAGGGCGGTGAAGAAAAATGGATTTCGAGAACCAAGGAATATGTGCAGCTTTCCACAGGAGCTTCATGGGCTAATGAGGGAGATTTCAAGAGTGCTTCTGTCGATTCGCATCTGACCAATGCTTATGTGGATTATATACGCATATGGACATTTGATACTAAGTAATAAATTTTAGGTGAAAAGATTATTAGGATGAAGGTGAAAGTAATATTTTATGCAAGTTTGCTGATGCTTTGCTCGTGTGTAAAGGAAAAAGAGACGGCAATTATGGTAAAGAATGGTTTTGAGCGGGCAGAACAGCAATTGTCCGCTCAATTGCAAAACATTCCCGAACCGACGGAATACCCCCGTACGATCAACAAGCAAGGAACGTTGAAGACAACAAAAAAGAATGATTGGACAGAAGGGTTTTATCCGGGTTGCTTGTGGTATGTATATGAGTACAATAAGTCGGAAGACTGGAAGCGGGCAGCAATCAAGTGGACTGAGGCGCTTGAGCCTTTGAAAAAGTTGACCAATCATCATGACATCGGTTTTCTTATGTATTGTAGTTTCGGGAATGCCTATCGTCTGACAGGCAATGAGGCTTATAAAGAAATTCTGGTAGAATCTGCCCGTTCACTGTGTACGCGTTTCGATGAAAAAACAAGTGCTATAAAGTCGTGGAATTACAGGAAAGCCTGGAATGGTAAAGATGAATGGTTCTATCCTGTAATCATCGACAATATGATGAACCTGGAACTTCTGTATTTTGCGACGAAGGTGACAGGCGACTCTTGTTTTGCCAATGTGGCCAACAAGCATGCTGAGACAACGATAAAGAATCAGTTCCGTGAAGATTATAGTAATTATCATGTGGTAAACTATGATGAAGAGACAGGAGAAGTGCTTCATAGGGCTACTTGCCAGGGATTCTCGGACAATTCGGCTTGGGCGCGTGGGCAGGCATGGGCCATCTATGGCTATACGATGGCTTATCGTGAGACTAAAAGACAGGATTTTCTGGATATGGCAGTTCGTACTGCCGATTTCTGGCTGAATCATCCTAATCTGCCCGAAGACGGAGTACCATACTGGGACTTCAATGCAGGGCAGGAAGGATATGTTCCTGATTGGAATTATGTTCCACAAATGTTTAAAGAAGTGCCACGTGACGCTTCAGCGGCGGCGATTGCAGCTTCTGCATTTTTAGAACTTTCGAATTATATTGAAGGAGGAGAGAAATATGCACAAGCTGCGGAACGTATTTTGCAGACTTTGTCATCACCGGCTTATTTGGCAGAGAAAGGTACAAACTGTAATTTCATATTGAAGCATAGTGTGGGAAGCATTCCTCATGGTCAAGAAATTGACGTTCCTTTGGTATATGCGGATTATTATTATTTGGAAGCTTTATTGAGATATAACAGTAAACAGTAGAAATCAATACTATGAAAATTTTAGGAAAGGTATTTTCTGGAATAGCATGCTCTTTTTTACCTGTTGTTTTATTGGGGCAACAGGTAGAAAAGTCTGATGTTATTACAAGTATAACCCATGAACAGGAAACCGGAATTCCTTATTGGCAGGATATACAGACTGTATCAGTGAACAGGGAAGAGCCCCGAACAGCGTTCATGACTTACGATACTCGTGAAGACGCATTGACGGGTGAGTATGAAAAGAGCAGATTTTATAAGTTGCTGAACGGCGTCTGGCAGTTTTATTATTCCGATTCTCATCGTAAACTGCCGACCGATGTGGTAGATGTGAAAGCAGACACAAAAGGATGGAGTGAAATACAAGTTCCGGGAAACTGGGAAGTTCAAGGTTATGGGATACCTATCTATACCAATCATGGTTATGAGTTCAAGGCAAGCAACCCGCAACCCCCGCAATTACCTGCGGATATACCAACAGGCATTTACCGGCGGGAGTTTGAAGTGTTGAAAGATTGGTTGTCACGCGACATTTATTTGCATATTGCTGGAGCCAAATCAGGAGTTTATGTATATATCAACGGGAGAGAAGTGGGATATAATGAAGACTCGAAGAACCCGGCGGAATTTCTGATTAATAAGTATGTGCATGAGGGAACGAATACACTAGTGTTGAAAATACTTCGCTGGAGTACGGGGTCTTATCTGGAATGTCAGGATTTTTGGCGTTTGAGCGGCATAGAGCGTGATGTCTTTTTGTATGCGCAGCCAAAGACCGCGATCAAAGATTTCAGAGTCATTTCTACGCTGGACGATACGTACGAAAACGGATTGTTTGAATTGGCTGTCGATGTGCGGAACAATGCGTCTGCCTGCAAGGAAGTATCAGTATCTTACGAACTCTTGGATACTGCCGGTAAACAAGTTGCAAGTGCTGTGAAAAAAATGCCGGTGGATGGCTATGGGCAGCATACAGTCTCTTTTGAAAAGAATTTGCTTGCCGTGAAAACGTGGACTTCTGAAATGCCGAACCTTTATAAATTATTGATAACCCTGAAAGAAGGGGAAAAAGTGACGGAAATTGTTCCTTTCAATGTCGGTTTCCGTCGTATTGAGATTAAAGAAAGCAAGCAGTTTGCTAAAAACGGAAAACCGTATGTCTTGCTTTTTATTAACGGGCAACCGTTGAAACTGAAAGGGGTGAATATCCATGAACACAATGAAAAGACCGGTCATTATTTGACGGAGGAATTAATGCGGAAGGATTTTGAACTGATGAAACAGAACAATATCAATACCGTGCGTCTTTGCCATTATCCTCAGGATCGTCGCTTCTATGAACTTTGTGACGAATACGGGCTATATGTATATGATGAAGCGAATATTGAATCTCATGGAATGTATTATGATTTGCGTAAGGGCGGAAGCCTGGGGAATAATCCCGAATGGTTGAAACCGCATTTGTATCGTACGATAAATATGTACGAGCGTAATAAGAATTATCCCTCTCTGACATTCTGGTCGTTGGGAAATGAGGCGGGCAACGGTTATAACTTTTACCAGACCTATTTATGGATTAAAGACAAGGATAAGAAACTGATGGATCGTCCTGTCAATTATGAGCGTGCGCAGTGGGAATGGAATTCGGATATGTATGTGCCTCAATATCCCAGCGCCGAGTGGCTGAGATATATAGGTGAGACCGGTTCTGATCGTCCTGTCGTTCCTTCGGAGTATTCTCATGCCATGGGGAATTCCAGTGGAAACTTATGGGATCAGTGGAAAGAGATTTATAAATATCCTAATCTTCAGGGTGGATATATCTGGGATTGGGTAGACCAAGGTATACTGGAAAAGGATAAAGACGGGAATGAATATTGGGCTTATGGCGGTGATTATGGAGTCGATATGCCGAGTGACGGGAATTTTTGTTGCAATGGCCTGGTCGGTCCCGATCGCAAACCTCATCCGGCATTGGCGGAAGTGAAATATGCACATCAGAATGTGGCTTTTGAAGCAGTCGATTTGAAAACCGGTAGATATAAAGTTGTCAATCGTTTTTATTTCACGAATCTGAGAAAGTACGATGTCAACTATGAATTGCGGGCTAACGGCAGCGTAGCGAAAAGAGGTAAAGTTGCTTTGGATGTGAGTCCGCAAGCGACGGCCGAATTTGTTATCCCGGTTACAGTGACGGTAGGTAAGCCCGGAGTCGAATACTTTGTACATTTTAGTGTGGTGACCAGACAGGCTGAACCGCTAATCCCGATTGGACATGAGATTGCTCAAGAACAATTCCGTTTGCCGTTGGAGACGGAAAAAGATTCTTATGAGGCATCCGGAAAAGCGTTGGGATGGAAAGCGGAAAATGGTAAGGTTGTGGTATCTTCATCGAACGTTTATTTTGAACTGGACAAGGCCACCGGTATGGTAACATCCTATAAGGTGAACGGAACCGAGTTTTTTGATAAAGCTTTCGGTGTGCAGCCGAATTTCTGGCGCGCGCCCAATGATAACGATTATGGCAACAGTAATCCCAAGCGTTTGCAGATATGGAAAGAGTCGAGTCGTGACTTCAAGGTGAGTGATACGGCTGTCAGAGAAGAAGGGGAAACAGTGCTGATGTCTGTTACGTATGATTTGCCTGCCGGTAATCAGTATCTGATAACTTACAGGATATATAGAGACGGAGTTGTCAATGTAAATGTTAAGTTTACGCAGACCGATCGTGAAGCAGAAAAAACGGAGGTATTGGAAGATACCAATCTGGCGACTTTCACTCCGGGTAAGAAAGTGAAAAAGAAAGATGTTTTTGAAGTGCCTCGTATCGGAGTGCGTTTCCGTATTCCGCATGTAATGAATAGAGTGGAGTATTTCGGACGCGGTCCGGTAGAAAATTATGTCGATCGCAATGCCGGCTCTATGGTGGGAAGGTATAAGACGAGTGTCGAAGAGATGTATGTTAATTATGTCCGTCCGCAGGAGAACGGACATCGCACAGATACGCGGTGGGTATCCTTTACGAACACTGTGGGCAGAGGTTTGCTGGTTCTTGCGGAAAAGACTATCGGCTTCAATGCCTTGCGGAATACGGTAGAGGATTTTGACTCTGAAGAATCTTCTCATCCTTATCAATGGCGGAATCGTTCTCCGAAAGAAGTAGCCGGCAAGAATGAGGCGGAAGCAAAGAACGTGCTTCGCAGGATGACTCATGTCAATGATATTACTCCGCGTGATTTTGTGGAAGTGTGCATTGATATGAAACAGCAGGGAGTGGCAGGTTATGACAGTTGGGGAGCTAAAGTGCAGCCTGGTTATACCATTCCTGCCAATAGAGATTATGTATGGGGATTTACATTGATACCGATAAAAAATGTGGGCGATGTCAACAAGTCGCTTCGTTATACTTATTAAAGAAAAAACACTATGATTCAGATGAGATATGTATGTTGTGTTCTTTTGGTTGCGGCTTTGGGAAGTATGTCTTTCAGGGCAAAAGCATACACAGAACGTAATATGTTGCAGAAAATGGCTGATGAAGCTACATTGAAAGATATGTTAGTTTTGAAACAGGCGTGGGTGCCTTATCCTGCATATACAGATCGTGCGGCATGGGATTCCCTGACAGGCTCCAATAAGCAATATCTCATCGAAGCGGGTGAGAAGTTACTTAACTACAAATGGCAGTTGACCCCAGCCACTGCTTATCTGGAGTTTGAACGTGCCGGCAACCGTAAGATTATGGAAGAATCTTATATGGCCAATCGCCAGGCATTGAATACATTAATGCTTGCCGAACTGGCCGAAGGCAAAGGGCGCTTTATTGACCAGTTGCTGGACGGAGCATATATGAGTTGTGAAATGACTTCATGGGTACAGTCGGCACATCTGTCCCGTCAAAGCAGCAAACGTTCTTTCCCGGATTTTCGCGAACATATCATTGATCTAGGATCCGGTGGCTACGGAGCGTTAATGGCGTGGGTGCACTATTTTTTCCGTGCCCCGTTTGATAAGATTAATCCTGTAGTCTCTTTGCAAATGCGTAAAGTGATAAAAGAACGTGTGCTCGATCCTTATATGAATGATGATAAGATGTGGTGGATGGCTTTTGACCGGAAGCCTGGAGGAATTATCAATAATTGGAATCCTTGGTGCAACTCTAACGCATTGCAATGTTTTTTATTGCTTGAAGACGATAAGGACAGACTGGCTGAAGCTGTATATCGTTCGATGAAGTCAGTTGATAAATTCATCAATTATGTAAAAGCGGACGGAGCTTGTGAAGAAGGAACCTCGTATTGGGGGCATGCAGCCGGCAAACTTTATGATTATCTTCAGATTCTTTCGGATGGTACCGGAGGTAAAATCTCTTTATTTCATGAACCGATGATTCGCCGGATGGGGGAATATATATCACGTTCGTATGTAGGTAACGGGTGGGTAGTCAACTTTGCCGATGCTTCAGCACGAGGTGGTGGTGATGCTATGTTGATATATCGTTTTGGTAAAGCGGTAAACAGTGACGAAATGATGGGCTTTGCTGCTTATTTATTAAAAGACAAAAAGCCGTATGTGACAATGGGTAATGACGCCTTCCGTTCTCTCCAGTCTTTACTTTTCGGTCATGAACTGTCGGAGGCGATTCCGAAACATGATGTACCGGATGTGACATGGTATCCCGAAACGGAATTCTGCCATATGAAGAACAAGAGCGGAATGTTTGTCGCTGCTAAAGGCGGATTTAATAATGAAAGCCACAATCATAACGATGCGGGAACCTTCTCTTTGTATGTAAACACGATTCCGGTGTTGATTGATGCCGGAGTGGGAACTTACACTAGAAAGACTTTCAGTGGAGAACGATACACCATTTGGACCATGCAAAGCAACTATCATAATTTGCCTATGATTAATGATGTTCCGCAAAAATTTGGTCAGAATTATAAGGCTGCCAATACGGTTTGCAATGAGAAAAAACGCATCTTCTCCACTGACATAGCCGTTGCATATCCAGCAGAAGCCAAAGTAAAGAGCTGGAAGCGTTCTTACAGTCTTGAGAGTCGTAAACTGAAAATCACAGATGATTATACATTGACTGAATGTGTGGCACCCAACCGGGTGAACTTTCTGACATGGGGAAACGTAACTTTCCCTTCGGCCGGGAAGATACATATTGAAGTACAGGGGCAGAAAGTAGAACTATTGTATCCGGTTCGGTTTAAGGCCGATTTAGAAACAATTGAATTGGATGATCCACGTCTTTCTAATGTGTGGGGTAAGAAGATCTATCGTATTGTTCTGAAAGATGAAAAGCAGGAGATGACTGGAAATTATACATTTACAGTTAAATTATTATAAAACATAGAAGTGGGCTTATCAGTTATAATGAGTTAATATCTAGTTGTCTATGGCTAAATTATTGGATTGTGCTTTTATCTATTTTTCTAACCTAAAGGATTTTTTGCAGAATTACATCGTGCGAAATTATGAAAAGATAATGGAGGTATCATAACAGCAACCAGTAATTTGGGGGACTTAGAGGAGTAAATGGTATCTCTAATAAAAATGTTTTAGAGTTCACTTATTATAAGATCTTTTTTTAAGATAGAAACGGGAAAGGTCGTTTCAGGTTCTATAACGGGAGTTGACTAGTAATTACTTTTGGTGAAATATTTGTATATTAAACTAATGGAATGGTTTATAGATACGCATGCGGATATTCTAACATAACTAAATTCTGTATATAAAAATAAAATATAATAAACCCAATAACAATTATATTATGTTATAGATGGGAATCGGTGGCTTTTTATTGATCACATTACCGGTTCAGGCACAGAAGAAAACAAAAGAGAAACAACCTAATGTAATCTTTATTATTACTGATGACTTAGGTTATGGAGATATGAGTTGTTATGGTGCTTATCGCATTCAGACTCCGCATGTCGATGAGTGGTATTCGTTTCACAGATGCGCACGCGGTGGATTCAACAAGTACCCCATCACGTTATTCTTTATTTACAGGACATTATGCTTGGCGTAGAAATGATACAGGAGTTGCCCGTGGTGATGCAGGTATGGTTATCCGGCCGGAACAAACAACGATTGCAGATATATTTAAATCTACCGGATATACGACTGGAGCTATCGGGAAGTGGCATTTAGGTTTGGGAGATAAAACAGGTACGCAGAATTGGAATAAGAAGGTCAGTCCGGGACCGGAAGATTTGGGCTTCGATTATTCTTGTCTGATGGCTGCTACCGGTGACCGCGTGCCTTGTGTATGGATGGTAAACCAATAGGTACTTAATTATGATCCGTCGGCTCCTATTGAAGTAAGTTATACAAAACCTTTTCCCGGTGAACCTACAGGAAAGAATAATCCTGAGTTATTGACAAATCTGAAACCGTCTCCGAATCACGGTCATAATTTGTATTATCTTCTTCAGAGTTGTTTTTCAATTTGTTATCCTGACCGGCAATTTTTAGGTTTACTCTCAAACTTACCATGGACGCATTTGCCTTTATCAAGGTACTATCTATTGCTTGAGTTCTGCCATCAACTATATCGACCTTTATACACAACTCCAGAATATGGTTGAACACCTTCAAGAAAAGTTCCTCACCATAAGGTTTACGGGTACGAGAAAGCGTACTGTGCCATGGAAGTGGCTCGTCAATATTATAGTTTAAAAAATAGAGCATGTCCAATCTAATTCCTGTCTGTTCCACAATCTTACGGTCGGAAGGTATGTTCTCCAGATATCCAATAAGCATCAGCTTGAAAAAAACAACCGGATCAATGCTGGTCTGGCCCTCTTTTCCATAGTACTCCTGAGTATATTTGCGGATAAAGGACAAGTCCAAAACACCCTTTAAACGGCGATAGAAATTGTTTACAGGAACGCGTTCCGATAAACGGAATGTATAAAATAGTTTTTCTTCGTATGATTTATAACCTTGCATAATTACTTTTTTGTTTCTAATATACTAATAATTAATAATATATGCAACAAAAGAGATTACTCGTTTTAATAAATTTGAGTTGTGTAACAGGCACGAAGCAGCATCTCCTTTTCCAATTCCACCAAGCGGTTGTAGGATACGCGTTTGAGAAACAGGTGCGTCAGGTGTTTGTACACATACTCTTTATAGTAATGCTTGAAGTATCTGAAACCGCCCGAATGAAACAAAATAAAGATAACTATAATTTCCGCATCACTCATCTAGTTAGGCTTGTTACGGTGCTTATACTCCTTGTCGTCAATCATATATTTTCCTGTTACAAAGAAATCATCTGCCATACAATAAATCTCTGTAACTTTGGACTCTGAAAACATAGTGATAATCGTTTAAATGTTATAATTGAACACTATAAATTTAATACTTTTATCACTATGTTACTAATTATCAAACAAATATTTAGCTACTTATATCGAATTCACGTTATGACGATACGGAATTTGATATTCCGGCTCTTTGTAAAGAAGTAGGTGTCGGTCGGTCATTGCTTTATACTAAGTTCAAAGCATTAACCGGCATGACACCCAATAACTTCTTGCTAAATTACCGCCTGAAGCACGCAGCCACTTTATTGAAGCAATACCCTGATCTTCCCATTGCAGAGGTTAGTGACCGTAGTGGGTTCAATGCGCCCGTATATTTCAGCCGTTGCTTCAAAAACCAGTTCGGATGTACACCTCAGAATTACCGGAAAGAAAAGAAACAGGCAGACTGATTCAGGACTGTTTCTTTTTTCCGAAACAATTCGTTCTGCTATTATTCACAGGACGAATGGTGAAGTCCGGCTGAGTACCTTTGGAGTAAATGATTACTTCTTCGCCTTTCTGTAAATCTATTTTGTACATAGATTCGGATAAAGCTGTGGCCGCAAATTGGCGTTTTCCTTTGAAGACAGGTGAAGATATGTCAGTCACTACAATGCAAGGTTCGCCTGCAAGGCTTTTGATAGTGATAAACTCAGTCTTACCGTTTTTCCGGCTGGCAGTGATAAGAAAAGCACCTTCAGCACGGAAGTCTTTATAAGCAATGTCTTTCCAACTGTCGGGAACGGCAGGGAAGATGCGCAGCTTTCCTCCCCAACTTTGAAGCAACATATCATGGATAGACTGGGCGGCAGATAATGGTGTTTCTATGACCGGGCCCGATTCACGATAAAGTGTATTGACAGATAAGAATTTAGTAAACAACTTGTCAAGGTATGTAAGCGCTTCATTGCCTTTACCCAAAGCGGATGATATAGAGGATGCTCCCGTACATGAATATCCCTGATGTGCCCCGGATTTGCCTTGCCAATAGAGGAGTGATTTCTCTATGAGGTCGTATTCTTCGGGATTTTCCTTATTGATGAGATATAGAGGATAGGCAGCCAATAGATGCGAATAGTGGCGGTGCGAGAAAGCATAAGGAACATCCCGTCCTATCATAAGCCCGTTGGCCGGGTCTGTGGGGAACGGTGTAAGTTCTTCCAAAATCGTTTTCCAACGCGGGATAAGCGGATCGTCTATGTTCAGCCGGCCGGTAATCTCAAGTAATGTCCGGCAACCCCAAGATAATAATGCCAGGTCGAAGTTACAATCTTCCGCACTGCCATATTCCGGAGAATATGTTTGGGGCAGATGTATCTTGCCGTCTTTTCCTTTGTAGGTAAAGTGCAGGTAGTAGTTGATAGCTTGTTTAAGTACAGGAAAGAGTTTGTTGCGTAATAGCTCGTCATCCATTTTGTGGCGATAAATCAACCATAAGCTATGGCATGCCCAAGGCAAAAGCCCGACTTCCGCTGCTTTGTCCACACCGGGGATTCCGATTTCGCCGGATTCGCATACCAGATTCGACGAGCGTCCTATTGCCAATGCGTCTTTGCGATAGGCTTCCGGTACGTTTTTCTTAAGGTTTTCTATATTGTTGTAAATAGCATTCTCCAGAGAGGCTGCCAAATCGAGATGATTGGATGCATTGAGTGCCCAATAGGTCAGTTGTACGTTCAAGTTCCACCATGCATTGGGCCATGGAGTGACGGTCAGCCATGGGCCGGTGTTGTCTATTAGTGCACGGTCACCGCGCGTGGCACTGGCAAGCTTATACATCTGTATCCAATAGAAATTCTCTTTCATACCATCCGGTAACGTAAGGAAACTGCTCGGATAGTAATGATTCCACCAGGTACGGTGTTGTTTCTGTAATTTTCCTGTTCCTGTTGCTAATGCCTTATCCAAAATTTGAGCGGCATCCTTTTCGGCCGTGGCTTCGGGATACGAATGGGTTACGGTAATCCAGTATGTGCGTTCATTTTTTTTAGTTCGGGTTTCTTTCCATGCAACGGCTGTTTCACCTCCTGCCCGCAATTTCTGAACGGATACTTCCGGTTTTACTTCCGGTGCCGGGTTAAGAGAGTAGTCTTCAGGCACCTTTATCCATTTTCCTTCTCCTTTTGCATAAAGATATCGCGGGCTTTGGGCGGAGGCAGGTATCCATTCCCAACGGAAGTTTTTCTCTCCATCGGTGGCGTTAGTCTGAACCAGCATTACCATATCATTGGCGTGTACATAGGCGTGCAGACGGATGATTCCTTTTGTGGTGGTTATCTCTGCTTTTGTTTCGGCATTCCAGATGTCAAGATGCATCGTTCCATTTACGATTGTACCTTCAGGATGTAAGGCGAAGTGCCCGGTGAGCAGTCGGGGAATGGCAAATAAGTCCGATCCCGCTTTGTGGTCGTGTACCGAGCAGTTGCCGGTTTCAAACCGGATATAGTTCTGTCCCGGTTCCTTATAAATCATAAGTCCCAACATACCGTTGCCCATATAAGCCGATTCATACCAGTATTCGGGCAATATTTCCCAGATCAAATCTTGTTTTTGCATGAAAGCAGGCCAGTCTATATCCGTTTTTACTTTTTCTGTTCGGGCGGATGCGGATGTATATCCTGTTACTGACAGACAAAGGCATAAAATAAAAAAGCGTATTTTAATGTTCTTCATGATGTTGTATGATTATTATGTCGCAGGCAAAGATGAAAATTATATCTGTATTAATCAATATTTTCCCCGTTGATTTGGATGATTTGGAAAATAGATGCAACTATTGAGGACAATTTAGTCAGATAAGATAAAAATAAATGGTGCTATTTTGCCATACATTAATATCTTAATTAGATGATAGAAAAAATACTTATATTTGTGTTCTCATTATTTTATACAATTATATGTATTCGGTCATTCAGAAAAGGAAATTATTCATTTATAATAAAGAATCTATATCATGAAATTGAAAAACTCTATTCTTGCAGGATGTACTGCTCTTGTGGTAGCCACATCTTGCACCCAAAGAGCTGTCGAGAAACAAACATGGGTTGAAAAAGCTATTGAAAACGCACACGCTCAAATTGGATTGGAAATTGATACTATTGAAAGTAGCGGCAGATTTCTGAATCCGGTGACGCTCAATAATAAGGGTGGTGTCTATTATTGCGGATACGCTGACTGGCGGAGCGGCTTTTTTCCCGGCAGTGTATGGTATTTGTATGAACTGACAGGCGACACTGCTTTGCTTCCGCTTGCCCAGAAATATACCGAGGCTATTAGCGAAGCACAAAATCTTACTTGGCATCACGATATTGGTTTTATCATTAATTGCAGCTTTGGCAATGGCTTGCGCCTGATTGATAAACCCGGTTATAAGGAGGTAATGATCCGAGCAGCAAAATCTCTTTGTACCCGTTTTCGTGAAAAGCCTCAAGTGATTCAAAGCTGGGATGTGAAAGGAAATAGCTGGCAGTCGGAACGGGGCTGGGAATGTCCTGTGATTATAGACAACATGATGAATCTTGAATTGTTGTTTGAAGCAACCAAACTTTCCGGTGATTCTACTTTCTATAACGTAGCGGTGATGCACGCAGACCGTACGTTGAAAGAGCAATTCCGCCCGGACGGAAGCTGTTATCACGTTATTGATTACAGTATTGAGGACGGAACCGTACGTCATCGCCAGACTGCTCAAGGCTATTCCGATGAATCTGTTTGGTCTAGAGGACAAGCATGGGCGATCTATGGATATACCGTATGTTATAGAGAAACAAAGAATCGTACTTACCTTGACCAGGCAATCAAGACTTTCGAATTTATGAAAAATCTTAAGAATATGCCGGAGGACCTTGTTCCATATTGGGATATGGACGCGCCTGATGTTCCTGCTGCCCCGCGAGATGCTTCTTCGGCTTCTGTCATAGCATCCGCCTTATATGAGATGAGTACTTATGACCTGCCGGACGCTGCTTCTTACCGGGCGTATGCCGACAAAATAATGGAGTCGCTTGCATCAGAGAGCTATACTGCCAAATTGGGAGAAAACGGACGGTTTATCCTGATGCACAGTGTAGGTAGTATTCCTCATAACAGCGAAGTGGATGTTCCGTTGAACTATGCGGATTATTATTATCTGGAAGCTTTGAAACGTAAAACGGATATTGAAAAAACTGCCATTTAAAAAGAATGATTATGAAAATGAGAATTGTTTTATTAGCTCTTATTTCTTTTTGTTTCCTGAGTGTAAATGCCGCTGATAAGAAAAAGAATCAACCGGTGAACGACAGAACACAGTGGGTTGACTTATGTTATAAAATAGCGCAACCCGTTTTGGAGAATATGAGTAAAGGCGAGTTGCAAAAGAATATGCAACTGGAGTTGAGTCCTACGTGGGACGGAAGAGACAAGCGGGTGGCTTATATGGAAGCATTCGGTCGGCTCATGGCAGGCATTTCTCCCTGGCTGGAGCTGCCTGATGATGATACGGCAGAAGGAAAGCAACGCAAGCAAATACGTGAGTGGGCTTTGAAGGCTTATCAAAATGCTGTTGACCCGCAGAGTCCGGATTATTTGCTGTGGAAAGGACATCAGCAGCTTTTGGTAGATGCCGCTTATCTTGCGGAAAGTTTCATCCGTGCTCCTAAGGCCACTTGGGGACAGTTGGATGATACGACAAAAGAACGTTATATTGAATGTTTTAAGAAGGTGCGTGTCATCCGTCCTGCCTATAATAACTGGTTACTGTTTCGTGACATGGTAGAGGCTTTCTTGCTTTCCGTCGGTGAAGAACCTGACGGTTATGCCTTGACTACCGGCCTTAATAAAATAAATGAATGGTATCTTAGTGACGGATGGTATTCCGACGGAGCGGAATTTTCGTTGGATTATTATAATTCTTTCGTTATTCATCCCATGTATGTCGAGATACTGGAAACGTGCAGCAAGAACCGTTTTCCTACCCCAATCAGTTATAAGCTGGCAATCAGTCGTATGCAGCGTTTTAATACCTTCATCGAACGTCTTATTTCTCCGGAAGGTACCTTCCCGGCTTTCGGGCGTTCCGTAGTCTATCGTATGGGAGCATTCCAATCGTTGGCATTGGCTGCCTGGAAATATGGCCTTCCTGAAGGACTGACTAACGGACAAGTCCGGAGTGCATTAAGTGCAGTGATGAGAAATATGTTTTCAGTAGATGGAAATTTTGATGATAAAGGATTCCTGGCACTTGGTTTTGCGGGACATCAGCCGGATTTGGCCAACTATTATACTAATAATGGTAGCTTGTATATGACTTCACTCGTTTTCTTGCCTTTGGGTCTTCCTGCCGATCATCCTTTTTGGAGTGATCCGGCCGAGGAATGGACATCTCAAAAGGCGTGGGCGGGAAAAGCTTTTCCAATTGATGGACACCAGTCATTAAAGAAGTGATGTTTCCCCCGTCATTATCCGTTCAACGCGGGTAATGACACATCCTTCTAAAAAATAGATAGTTTAATGGCTTGAAACACTAAATATCGAAAAAGAGGCTAACGTTAGGTCAGCCTCTTTTTCGATATAAGAATTTTTAATTTTACTCTTCCGTGCTTTGAAGCATCTGGAACAGTTTGTCTAACTTCGGAGCCATGATAATCTCCGTACGGCGGTTCTTACTTCTGCCTTCTGCCGTTTCGTTGTCATCGACAGGCATATATTCGCCGCGGCCGCTCGGTTGTATCTGCAAAGGATTCACGTTATAGTTTTTAATCAGAATACGTACGACGGAGGTAGCACGGATCACACTCAAATCCCAGTTATCCTTGAATTGTACAGTGTTGATAGGCTTATTGTCCGTATGTCCTTCAATAAACACATCAATATCCGTCTGTTTGTTCAGTACTTCGGCCAATTTGCCAAGAGCTTCTTCACCACGCTTATCCAGACGGGCGCTTCCTGATTGGAATAATAATTTATCCGACATTGCCACATATACTTTTCCGTCTTTTTCGCGAACGGTCAGTTCATCGCTGCTGAAGCCTAATAACGCATCTTTTACGCTACTCAACAGTTTCCGGACTTTCTCATTCTGTGCATTGATCATCTGCTGCAACTCGTTGATAGTACGCTCTCTTTCGTTCAACTCGTTTTTCTTCTGGTTCAACAGGGCGTTCAGTTTTTCCTGTTCGGTCATGTTCACATTCAGCATACTTTGATACTGGCGGATACTGTTTCCCATTTTTGTTGTATCACGCATGAGGTTTTTGATTTGTACCGACATTTGGTTGCCCGTGTTACGGCAGTCGGTCAGTAGTCCTTGCAAACTATCTTTGCTTGCGGTAGCTGCCAGCTCTGCAAGCATGAACTTCTTTTTCGTTACACATGAAGTACATAATAGGATTGTAAGGAAGGTAAATAAAGTAATTTTCTTCATTGTGTTTTATGTTTTAAAAGGATATATACAATTAGCTTTGTAGAAATTCACATAGTTTTTGCACAGCCAGTGCACGGTGGCTGATTTTATTCTTGATATCATTTCCCAGTTCGGCGAACGTCCGTTCATAGCCTTCCGGTTTGAACACGGGATCATAACCAAAACCCGAATCGCCCCGTTTTTCTCTGATTATCTCGCCCTTTATCACTCCTTCAAAAAGATATTCCTTTCCGTCCAATATCAACGAAATGGCAGTACGGAATTGTGCTTTGCGATTTTCTTTGCCTTCCAGTTCGTGAAGCAGTTTGAGCATATTGGCTTGGGCGTCGTGTCCTTCGCCGCCTGCATAGCGGGCGGAATAGACTCCGGGGGCCCCGTCCAAGGCTTCTACTTCCAGTCCGGTATCATCGGCAAAGCAATCCAGGCCGTAGTTTTTAAAGATAAACGACGATTTCAACAGGGCGTTTCCCTCCAGCGTCTCGGCTGTTTCGGGAATATCCGTATGGCAACCGATATCGTTGAGGCTCAGCAGTTCTATTTGGTTTCCTAAGATAGCGGCTACTTCTTCCAGTTTATGAGCGTTGTTGGTAGCAAATACCAGTTTGCGTTTCATCATCTTATTTTGTTTTTAACGGGGTTGTTCAATACTTATCGGGCCAATCAAAGCTTGGAACCGGTTATTTTACTTTCAGTTTTTCGAATCCTTCGCCATATACTCCGATAACTGAACTTTGGGAGATAAAAGCATTCGGGTCGATACGTTTCACCAGACGGAAGATGTCGAGTGACTGGCGTTTCTTGGCAAGTACTACCAGTACTTTTACATTGGCTTTACTGTACCAGCCTGTGCCATCGAGCACGGTTACTCCGCGATCGGCATCTTTGATGATACGGTCGGCTATTTCGTCATACTTCTTGGAGAAAATGAAGAATTGGACCGATTGGCGTGCACTGTTGATAATCCAGTCGAGCACGACGCCAATGATGAACAGGGTGACGAAACCGAAGATAACACGACGCCAGTCATGGAATATAAAGTAACAGGAACTGATGATGAATACATCGCAAATCATAATCATTCTTCCGAGTGTCACATCTTTATATTTGTTAACTATGGCGGCGATAATATCTGTTCCTCCCGTACTTCCGTTATAGTTGAACACAATGCCCAGACCTACGCCACACATGGCGGCACCGATGATACAGGCCATGAAATCCTGTCCGGGACCGAGCAGTAGCGGTTTACCGTCGGCTGTCATGTCCGGTACTTCCACATAATTGTTGATCAGTAGTTGGAACAACCAGAGCAGGAAAGTCAGCATAAAGATAGCATACGTCGTTTTTATACTGAATCGCGGGCCTAATATCCGGATAGCAAATGTCATCAGAACGGCGTTGATAATGAAATATGACCATTGGATAGGGAATCCGGTTGAGTAGTAGATGATAGCACTGATACCGGTAGTTCCTCCGGTCGTTATCTGATAGGGCAGTAAGAATGCCGCCCAGCCCAAAGAATAGCTGATTAGTCCGAGAGTGATGTAAGCATAATCTTTCACTTCTCTCATTATTCCCGCTTTTGCTAGTTTATGCATTGATTTTAAGTATTAGGTGTCAAAGTATCAGGTATCAAGTATTAAGTATTCACCTTGCGGATATATATTTGAATCATAGCCGTGGTGATACTTAATACTTATTACTTAATGCCTGTTTAAATAACAACGTTTACAATCTTCTTCGGAACGACGATGATCTTTTTGGGAGTCTTTCCTTCGATCCATTTCTGTGAACGTTCGTCAGCCAATACGGCTGCCTGGATGGCGTCCGAAGTTTCATCTGCAGCAAATTCCATATTGAAACGTGCCTTTCCGTTGAAAGAGATCGTGTAGTTGATTGTATCTTCTTTCAGATATTCTTCGTTGTATGCCGGCCATTGGGCGTCGCATACGGAAGTTTCGTGTCCCAGTACGTCCCACAATTCTTCGCAAACGTGCGGAGCGAAAGGAGCAAGCGTGATGACGAGTTGTTCTAGAATCTCTTTCTTACTGCATTTCAGGTTGAAAAGCTCGTTTACGCAAATCATGAATGCACTGATAGAGGTATTGTAAGAGAACTGCTCAATGTCACCGGTCACCTTCTTGATAAGTTTGTGGAGGCTTTTCAGTTCTTCCTTCGTTGCCGGTTCGTCCGTCACCAGATATTCATCCGTGCGGCTGTAGAACAGCGACCAGAATTTGCGGATAAAGCGGTGTACACCATCGATACCGTTTGTATCCCAGGGCTTGGACTGTTCTACCGGGCCGAGGAACATTTCGTACATACGAAGTGTGTCCGCACCGTATTTCTCAACAATCATATCCGGGTTGACAACGTTGAACATTGACTTACTCATCTTTTCAATCGCCCAACCACAGACATATTTTCCGTCTTCGAGGATAAACTCTGCCGTTTTATATTCGGGACGCCATGCCTTGAATGCTTCCAGGTCGAGAATGTCATTGGATACGATGTTAACGTCTACGTGAAGCGGTGTAACGTCATACTGGTCTTTCAGGTTCAGTGAAACGAATGTATGGGTATCTTTGATACGGTATACAAAGTTACTGCGACCCTGAATCATTCCTTGGTTTACTAATTTTTGGAATGGTTCTTCCATTATGGATACACCCATATCATAAAGGAATTTATTCCAGAAACGAGAATAAATCAAGTGTCCCGTAGCATGTTCGGTACCCCCTACATATAAGTCTACATTCTTCCAGTACCGGTCAATTTTCGGGTCAACCAATGCTTTATGATTGCGCGGGTCCATGTAGCGCAGATAATATGCGGAAGATCCGGCGAATCCCGGCATGGTATTCAGTTCCAATGGGAAAACGGTTACATTATCAATCTTTTCGTTTTCTACCACGCATTTGTTCGCTGTGTCCCACGCCCATTTCGTAGCGTGTCCCAATGGAGGCTCGCCTGTTTCGGTAGGCAGGAACTTGGCAACTTCCGGAAGTTCCAGTGGCAGACAGCTTTCTTCGATTACATAAGGCATTCCGTCTTTGTAGTAAACCGGGAAGGGTTCACCCCAGTAACGTTGACGTGAGAAGATAGCGTCACGTAAACGGTAGTTTACTTTCACGCGACCCAGATTATGTTCTTTTACATAGTTCTTGGTTTTTTCAATTGCTTCTTTGATAGTCAGCCCGTTCAGGGAGAGGTCACAGTAAGGAGTGACGTCCGGACGCGGAGAGTTGCAGACGATACCTTCTTTGGCGTCGAAACTTTCTTCGCTGACATCACAACCTTCTACCAACGGGCGGATTTCCAATCCGAAATGCTTGGCAAAGGCGTAGTCGCGGCTGTCGTGAGCAGGTACGGCCATGATAGCTCCCGTTCCGTAACCGGCCAATACGTAGTCGCTGATCCAGATAGGTACTGTTTCGCCTGTGAACGGGTTGATCGCATACGAACCACTGAATACACCGGTAACGCTGCGGTCGGCAATACGTTCACGTTCCGTACGTTTCTTAGTACGGTCGAGGTAAGCGTCTACTTCCGCTTTTTGTGCAGGAGTGGTTAATTGTGCCACCAATTCACTTTCCGGGGCCAATACCATAAAGGTAACACCGAACATGGTATCTGCGCGGGTGGTAAAGATTGTAAATTCGAGATCACTGTCTTTTACCTTGAATTGAACTTCGGCACCTTCCGAGCGTCCGATCCAGTTTCTTTGAGTTTCTTTCAGAGAATCTGTCCAGTCGATAGTATCCAGTCCGTCAAGCAAACGTTGTGCGTAGGCGGATACACGCAGACACCACTGGCGCATCTTCTTTTGGATGACGGGGAAACCGCCGCGTTCGCTGACGCCGTCCACTACTTCGTCATTCGCCAATACCGTTCCTAATTCAGCGCACCAGTTTACCATTGTTTCGCCCAGATAAGCGATGCGGTAGTTCATCAGGATTTCTTGCTTTTCCTTTTCGTTTTTTGCGTTCCATTCATCGGCGGTGAAACTGATTTCTTCACTGCAAGCGGCATTCAGTCCCTCGTTTCCGTAGACAGCAAAGGCTTTTTCCAGTTCTTCGATAGGGCGTGCTTTCTGCTCGTCGTTGCAATAATAACTGTTGAACATTTTTAGGAAAGCCCATTGTGTCCAATGGTAATATTCCGGGTCGCAAGTACGGATTTCACGGTTCCAGTCGAAAGAGAAACCTATTTTGTCGAGTTGCTCGCGGTAGCGGTCGATATTGTTGATGGTAGTGATGGCCGGATGCTGTCCGGTCTGGATAGCATATTGCTCGGCGGGCAAGCCGTAAGCGTCGTATCCCATCGGATTGAGTACATTGAAGCCTTGCAGTCGTTTGTAACGGGCGTAAATGTCCGAAGCGATATATCCCAGCGGGTGTCCTACGTGTAGTCCGGCTCCTGAAGGATAGGGGAACATGTTTAATACATAAAATTTCTGCTTCGATTCGTCTTCCGTAACCTGGTAGGTTTTCTCTTCCACCCACCTTGCTTGCCACTTCTTTTCAATCTCCCTGAAATTGTACTCCATAGTGATAAAGTTTTTATTTATAGTGATTTATACTGTTATTTCTAATTTGAGGCACAAATTTACGTGATTTGTCCCGAACTACCTAATATTTGTCTGGGTATTCCTGAGGGGATTGTCAGTTTGTAGAGTACGTATTGTCTCATATTCAGTTCTCAAAGAAAGGAATTTAAGAACCAAATTAAAGAACCGATTCAAAGAACAAGGCTATGGTAGGACAGGTATTCATTAATGAAATTGTAAAAGCTAGTTTTAATCTACGCCAACCTAAAAGTAAGAGGCCAACTAACATTTATTTGATAGTACGCATAAATCAGAAGCAAGCTAAATTGTCGACTGGAATAAAAGTCTATCCAGGCCAATGGAATATCAAGAAACAAGAAGCGTATATAAGTTGCCGTCTGACGGAATCTGATAATATAAATAATACTATTTTACAATAAAAAATTGTTAGAGTTAAGAAATCAGTTTGAATAATTTAAACGTTATCTTTGCGATAATCCGAGTAAGTTAGAAAATTGCTGGGATATACTAAGAGAATACATATATAAAGATTCTGATATGAGAAGAAGTAAGAAAATAAATGCAATACATTGGTTGCGTAATGCTATCGCTAACGATAAGACAATCAAAACTTCCGGTGAGCGTAAAGGGGCATCAACCATGGAGACATATTTAATAGTATTGAAGGACTTCAATAATTTCTTATTAGAAAAAGGTAGGGAGGTTATTGGTTTTGAGGATATAAATCTAGCCTTAATCAAGGAATATGAAACTTATCTGTTTAACAAAAAAATTAAGGGGGAACGGACTACAGCAACCAGTACTGTGGGTAATAAGTGCGTATAGCTTATTAGTATTATAAAAAGAGCGGAGCCTTATAATTTGATAGACATACATGAATCCAAATATAAACAAGATACATTCTCTGAAACTTTCAGGTAAGGAAGAAATCGTAAAGGATGTCTTCATTCTACAATGTTGGACCGGACAGCGCTTTAGTGATATGCTTTCCTTAAACAAAGGCATTGTTAAGGATACTGATAACGGGCAAATATTAGAGATTGTTCAAACGAAAAGGACTCACAGAGTGGCGATTCCGTTATTTCCTGTAGCTTTAGAAATACTGAAAAAGTATGATTTTAATTTACCCGATATTTCTAAAACAAAATGTTGAGATATTTAAAGAAAATAGGGTTAAAAGCCGGACTTACGGAAGAACATATTGTAACAGAAGATAGAGGGGGAAAAGTTACCAATTCAATCAAACAACGTTGGGAACTGATAGGTACTCATACCGCACGGCGGTCTTACATAAGCAATATGCTCAAACGTGGTTATGATAGTCACCTGTTAATGAAAATCACCGGACATACTACTGAAAAAGCGTTCAAAAGATACGTTTAAGGTCAGCTCGGGGGATGTTGCATCACTAATCCTTAAAACGGAAGCAGACCGGATGCAACATGAACTTCCCAAAGAGCTTTCTCAAGAGAGTAATGTCCCAATGAATAGTAATCAGATACTAAAGGTAATAAAAGAAGGAATCGAAGAAGGTCTGAAACCGCTTAAAAAAGAACTATCTGATATAAAAGGAGTCATGCAGTATATAACCATTAATAAAAGAAGCATACGGCCTGTCAATGTTCGTAGAGTCATTGCTATGGTAGTTTCTTTGAAAAAAGATAATACTCCCGCCCAAACGAACATCAACATGTTAGAGGTATCAGGTATCATAGGCTCAGTTAGTGTTACAATGACAGGCGCCCAATACTTTCCGATGCAGAATATGAATGAACAGGTGCTGAAAGAATTGAAGAGTTTAGCTGTGGAGGAAAAAGACCTTAATAACAAATAGTAATTTCTCCCTTTCTCACCCTCTCAAACTCTTATAGATGAGAATAAATTGAAGCGCAGAGATCGCACTGCTACTAAATGGTGCACATAGCTTCAAATAACATAAAACAATTTCCGGGTTGACTCCAATACTTAGAAGATCATTGGGAGATTCAATTCGAAGGATAGCAGCGGTACCAGTAATAATCACAGCTACAGTCTGGGTAATGAAAGTATGACAGTCTATCAAAGAGCCAAGTCAGGACGAAGAGTCTTGACTATTACATCTTATGTAGAAGGCTAAATGGCTACAATACGATGACATCGCTGTAACAGTAACATTATTCTCCTCTGACAATTATATATTACTTCCTCAAATCATACTCAGACACTTTATTTTGAATAGGAAATTAAAAATTAATTTCTTAAAAAATCAATGGCTCTTTAATAGATACCACTTCATAAAAGATAATCCTTATTTCAGTTTCATTCCTTTATTTAATAATGTACAAAATTATAAGGAATCACGGAAACACGTACTGACTTTTACAAATATATTTCAAATTAAATTTTGAATAAACAAAACGAATTCTGTCACCTGCCGAATAAAAAGAACCCCGATGTAAACTGTTATTCATATCAGGGTCTAAGCACAGCCTTTACTTTATTAATCTAACGATTCATAGCAAAGAACTTTTCAAATTTCCTCTGCGAGAGGTTTCATTATAAACGTAAACGTGAAATCCTTGGGAACAATCGAATATTTCATTAATGGACGAGCCCCCCAAGAATCAATTCCACCGACTCCCATTATCTTATAATCAATGGTCAGGACAGTTTCTTTTCGTGGTTTTAAATCCACATTATGCATAGCTCCCCTGACTTCCTGCGTCAAATCTTCAGGAGTAAAATGCAAAGTAGAGAAATTAAATAAAGGTACTCCTATAAATTCGATTCCTACCCCGCTGCTATTCATTATCTTCAACCTGCGGGTGTCAGTCTTATAGCCATTTTCCTGAGGACTTTCATAGGCAACAAACTGGTTAGTAACCGTACTTTCATATCTATCTACGAAAGCTGCCGCTTTCCTGTCCGGATAATTCTCCATCGGTCCCCGCCCATACCACTCGATATATTCAAAACCTTCCGGCAGCTCCATCAGCATACCGATACGAGGTATCAGCGGTAGCTCCCTACCGCCACTCTTAAAATCATTTCTCACTTGTATTTCACCAGTACCGGAGATGCGATAAGTAGTAAACAACCGACTGCCCGTTGAAGGTAAATCATATTCAAACTCTACCACCACATTATCCGATTCATCCTTTGCAGCATTCGCCTTTCTCAATAATTTACTGCTACCTGCATGACGCCATACAGCATACTCCTTATGCATTTTATATCCCAAATCATTATCATTAGGAGCTTTCCAAAAATTAATTTCCGGTCCTGCACTGATTAATTGGGTTCCCGCGCTCACGAATGAAACCAACTTCCCTTCCAATAGGTCAAATTTTACAAACATCTTTCCGCAAGTAACCGATGCATGTTTCTTTGTCTTCTCTAATTTTACTTCCGGAAATCCGTATGTATGATTATTCACCGATACACTTGTCTCATTCGGAAGAGCTATCTGCTCGGTTGCCAGTTCAAAAGCTGCCGGAATCAAAGGTTCCTCCCGAATCGTTTCCGCCGAAAAATGAATAAAATATTCTTTCCCCGGTTCTTTTTCAAGATTCTCCAGCCCTAATTCATAAGACTTTGTTTCTCCCGGGCTAATCCTCTTCGGGAAGAAATGCCCGGCTAAAACCATTTCTCCGTCAGCTTTCACGACCCAATTAATTTTAAAATTATCCAGTGTAATGAAGTCATATAAATTTGTCACATTTACACGAAAACAGTTCTCATCGGCCGCCTTGATTCTTATAAACTGATGCACTTTTTTTACTTCGGCAAGGGCAGGATGAGGAGTACGGTCGGGGCTCACAAGACCATTCATGCAGAAATTCCGGTCGTTTGCATGATTTTCCGCACCCAAGTCACCACCAAATGCCCAATATTTTTGTCCTTTCTCATTATAAGCAGCAATTCCCTGGTCAACCCAATCCCAGATAAATCCTCCCTGCAAATACTTATATTTTTCAATAGCGTCCCAATAATCCTGAAAATTACCCAAGCTGTTCCCCATCGCATGAGCATACTCACACTGAATCAACGGGCGTTCCTGCGGGCGGGATACATAAGCCAACATAGAATCAAGTCCGATATACATAGGGCAGACAATATCCGTATGAGCCCTTTCCCCTGCCCGTTCATACTGAACAGGACGCGAAGGGTCACGCTCCCGAACCCATTTTGATGTAGCTTCGAAAACAGGTCCGTCGCCGGCTTCATTTCCCAACGACCAGATGATAATGCTCGGATGATTCTTGTCCCGTTCAACCATACGTTCCGTACGGTCCATATGAGCACCTAACCATGAGTCTACTTTTGCCAGAGTTCTCTCACCATAGCCCATCCCGTGGGATTCGATATTCGCCTCATCCACCACATAGAGGCCATACTTATTACATAATTCATACCACATCGGGTCATTGGGATAATGACATGTACGCACCGCATTGATGTTATTCTGTTTCATCAGGCGAATATCTTCCAGCATTGATTCCACAGAGACTACATGACCTTCGAACTCGTCATGTTCGTGACGGTTCACACCTTTTATCAAAACCGCCTTCCCGTTAACCAACAACTGTCCACCCTTCACTTCAACCCTTCTGAAACCAACATCGGCCGAAACCGATTGCATCACAACACCCTTATCATCCTTCAATGTCAACAACATTTTATAAAGATTAGGTATTTCCGCACTCCACAGTCTGGGTTCCAGCCTGCCGCCCGAAAAGCGAATTCGCTCGCGCTTGCCCGACATCTTAACTTCTTTCTCCTGCATCCACACCACGTTATTGTCATCATACAACTTAGCCTGCAAAAAATAAACACCCTTTTTAGAAGTATGATTTTTAAGCTCCACATCAATGGCCGGAGAAGCATTGATACAGTCCTCGTCCAAATTGGGGCGGAAGAAAAAATCCCTTATGCGAACCTTAGGAGTAGAATATAAATACACATCCCTTTCAATACCACTGAGACGCCAAAAATCCTGGCATTCGAGATATGAACCGTCGCTAAACCGATATACTTCAAGAGCAAGCGTATTCATCCCTTTTCTGATATACGGAGTTATATCAAATTCGGCAGGTGTCTTGGAATCTTGGGAATATCCCACTTTCTTTCCGTTTATCCAAAGATACATAGCTGATTTCACAGCCCCGAAATGAATAAATACCTGCCTTTCCCGCCAATTCTCCGGCAAATAAAATGTATGCCTGTACGAACCGACCGGATTCCAGTCTTCGGGCACGTACGGTGGTTGAGGATTCTTTGGCTCAAACTCATAACGGGTATTTATATAAATAGGAATTCCATATCCCTTTAATTCCCAGTTTGAAGGTACTTTTATCGTTTTCCAGGCAGAAATATCATAATTCTCCTTATAAAAATCGACCGGACGGTCCGTCGGCTTTCTGACCCAGTTGAACTTCCAGTCTCCATTCAGCAGCATATAATACCCGGAAGACGACGGTTCATTCTTGAAAGCTGACGTCTCATCCCCGTAAGTATAAAACGTCGAATAAGGGTTCTCTTTATTTATAGCAAACACTCTTTCATTTTCCCAATCATTCTGTTGAGCGTGCACGACAGAAAGGAAAATAGAAAAAAATATGATTAATCTAAGTCTCATAACTATTCATTTTAATATAAATCCACAATCAACAGATTATCACCGGCTACTTAATCTCCTCAACAGGAAAATTAATATCTCTTGCCGTCCAGTTTGTACTATAATTTTTCAATCGCACCAGAAAATCATCATAATCGCCCGCACCGGACCAGGCTATCTCGGAAGCAGCCGCAATACGTGGAAAAGTCTGATATTCCACATTTTTGTAAGTGGGTTGCCATTCCGTCCACATCTGCACACCAACACCTATGATATTCTTCTCATACTGTTTCTCCAGCCCTTCCGGAATCGGTGAAAACTGATACATATGCTTCAACGGTGATTTCTCATAATCATAATCGAGATAAGTGTCCGTATGAAGAGAGTTTACTATTTGATAACCCTTCTGCGCCGCTTCCGTGATAAGCTCCACTTCACCCCGCCAGAAATGAATGACAGTCTTTTTCGACAAAGTAGTCGCCACCTGTCCATAATCCTCCGTATTCTCAAAATTGTGCACATTCTTCCCCATAATTTCATTCCATCCCATCATACGCTTACCTTTGCTCTCCAGATAATTGGACATGTCATTCGTAAATTTAATCTGTGCATCAGCCGGACTGTTTAATCCGTTTTTCTTCATATAACTCTTCATCTCCTCCGACGCACTCCATGTGGCAAAAAGCACTTCATCACCTCCCACATGAATTACTTCGGAAGGAAACAGTTCGCATACTTCATCCAACACATCCTGTAAAAAAGTGATCACTTCCGGAGAAGCTATATTATAACTATCCTTATGCTTGCCGAATACCGCCGGAACTTCCTTCAACTCACCCAAAATCCCTAACCAAGGATAAGCGGCAATAGCGGCACTGGCATGTCCCGGCATTTCAATTTCAGGAATCACTTGTATATGCCGTAAACGCGCATATTCAATAATCTCCTTAATGTCATCTTGTGTATAAAAACCACCATGAGGCTTGCCCGAACGTTTGCCGCTCTCCCAAGTCCCTATCTCGGTATCATTACGGAACCCACCAATTTCTGTCAGTTTCGGATATTTTTTAATCTCGATTCTCCAACCCGCATCGTCTGTCAGATGCCAATGAAACTTATTTATTTTCAATGCTGCCAGCTCGTCCAACATCTTTTTGACGAACTCTTTCCCATAAAAATGACGGGCCTCATCCAATAAATATGAACGCCAGCCAAAATCAGGATAATCACAGATTTTCACTTGTGGAAGAGTTAATACCCCATTGTCCCTTTTAACCAATTGCCGTAAAGTCTGAATCCCATAAAAACAACCTTGAGGAAAATTGGCTTTAATCATTATCCCCGATTTATCCACAGACAACTCATAAGCTTCCGGATTATCGTTCCCTATCTTATCTAACGCCAATGAAACCGGTAATGCTCCCGACTCATCCAGTTGTTTATCTTTGCATATATATTCGTTCCATTCGTCAACAAAGGCAGCCAGATAAGCAGATGTCTCATCCAACTTTTCATCCGTAACTTCAATCTTGAAACCTGACTTTACATTAAAGCTGTTTTTACTTCCTTCTAGACTTTGAGGTTTTGGCAACAGACTCACTTCCTGCGGAACACATCCGGCAAGTACTGGCAATAAGATTGCAAATGCCCATACATACTTTATACTACTATACATAATAAAAATGTTCTGATTAATATTTATTTTCACTCGAAGCGGACTATTGCATATGGTACAGTTTTTTCAACGAACTATCCAAATACTGCTTCGTCAGTTCATCCGAATCCCCATATTTTTCCCGTAAACGTTCCAAACGTAAGTGGAGTTCCTTCTTTACCTCTGCATAGCTCTCGTCATCGTAAACATTACACATCTCATCCGGGTCTTTTTTCAAGTCATACAATTCCCATTCATCCACATCATAATAAAAATGAATCAGTTTATAGCGCTCAGTAGTAATGCCATAGTGTCGTTTGATCATGTGCCAGCTCGGGTATTCGTAATAATGATAATAATGTTCTCGGCGCCAATCTTCCGGCGTCTTTCCCTCAAGCAGAGGAAGCAGACTTTTTCCTTGCATGTCTTTCGGTACTTTTACTCCCGCCATTTCAAGAAAAGTCTCTGCAAAGTCCAGATTAGACACCAAGTCAGTGTTCACCGAACCCGGTTTAATTACCCCCGGCCACTTGATAAGCAAGGGTGTCTTCAACGATTCTTCATACATAAAACGCTTGTCAAACCAGCCATGCTCACCTAAATAGAAACCTTGGTCGGATGAATAAATCACAATCGTATTTTCGTCCAACCCTGTTTCTTTAAGGTATTCCTGAATCTGCCCCACACTTTTGTCCACCGAAGCAACACAAGCCAGGTAATCCTGCATATACCGCTGATACTTCCATTTCAACAGTTCTTTACCTTTCAAATCTTTAGAATGGAAGTCCGCAATAATCGGTTCATACACTTTATCCCAGGCAGCCCTTTGTTCCGTATTGAAACGTCTGATAGCCTCCGTCCCTTCCTTACCGTATATTTTCAAATCTTCCGCCAAACGCAAAGTTTTTTCTAACGACAAATCCTGCTCTTTAGCTGCCCTGCCTCGATTTTCATATTTATCAAACAAGTTTGCAGGTTCCGGAAATACCACATCTTTGTAGAGTGACAACTCATTCGGTCCCGGCTTCCACTCCCGGTGAGGAGCTTTATGCTGCATCATCAACATAAACGGCTTATCGCTCTTCTTTGCCTGTTCGATCCATGTTTTTGCTTTTTCAGTAATAATCTCTGTCACATAACCTGTTTCCGTATATTCTCCACTCTCTTTCAGGAAAACCGGATTATAATAATGCCCCTGACCTACCAGTACTTCCCAATAATCAAAACCCGTAGGTTCCGAACCTAAATGCCATTTTCCTACTATTCCCGTCTGATAACCATTTTGTTGTAATAACTTCGGAAAAGTTTGTTGCGAACCGTCGAATACTCCGCCGTCTTCATTCGACATGAAACCGTTCAAGTGACCATATTTACCTGTAAGCACAACAGCACGCGAAGGTCCTGAGATTGAATTTGTCACCAGGCAACGGTCAAAGCGCATCCCTTCCGCACCAATCCTATCAATATTAGGGGTAGGAGCATAGTCTTTCAGCCTACCTCCATAAGCGCTAATGGCTTGATAAGCATGATCGTCGCTAAAAATAAAAATTATATTGGGTCTTTTTTCCTTTTGCTTTGTCTTCTTCTTTATATTACAAGAAACCAACGAAGCCGTTATCACAACCAACGTTATTGATTTTATCATATTCATCGTCAATTCAATTTTTATTATCTTTACCTACTATTTTATTCTTACATAATCCACCAGAATCCACTCATCCTTTACCTTGACAGCGTTCTCCACAGCCAATGTAATATCTTTCGAATCATTTTCACGAGTATTAATAACAGCTACAGCCAACTTATATTTTTTACTCTCTAGCTCTGAAGTATCAAAGGCATTTGAAACGTTTATCTTTTTTCCATTTACCAGCTCACTCACCTCTATATTTTCCGAAAGCCACTTCCGGACTAAATTATTCTCCTCGTCAAATAAAGCAAAAGCTACCTTATATTTGAAGCCTAAGTTCCTGTTATTATTCGGTAATACGCCGACTCCCATATTAGTCCATGTATGGTCAACATCCAGTGTTCCTTTTTCCACTGAGAAAGAAATTGAAACAGGTAATATCCGATACCCGCCATCACTCAAGAATTTCTCCGCTTGTGCCGGAGCATCTTCCAAATAACGCCTGGTTTCAGCAACAGTACGCATATCCAGATAATTGGCATGTGTCTTCAAAGCCAGGTTGACCACATCTTCATAATACTCCGCCCATGTATTCCATAGCTTCCTGCCTTCCTGCTTAATATGATAACTGATGTCATTATCGCCCCAATAACAAGCCTCCGATACAATAACTTTATCGGGGAAATACGTAATCAGAGCTTTCTGGTCGGCTTCGGTAAACCATTTGCTGGCATAACCATCCCGACGCGGTGAAAATCCCAACTCATCATATACCACTTTCTTTTGCCTGTCATCACGCACCCCGAAGTTAACCACATTAATAACTTTATCAAATGCTTTGGCATAAGCCTTTACAATCCGGTCATGCGTTTCATATTTTTTATCCGGATCTTTATATTTGATATTATGCTCTTCACCCCACCAGCCAAGACCGTAGCTGTCTATGTAATCGACAATGGACGGATCATTAAATTTCTTTCCGAAGGCTTCGATAAACTTCGTATATTTTTCAAGGAAATACTCATCGTCTGCATAAGGTGTCTGTTTTCCCCAATGCTCGTATGTCGCCGCTTTCTCCAATACATATTTTGGGGTACCTGTATGCACAAATGCTCGGAAAGCCAATCTCAAATTGCGGTCCAACGCACCCTGTATAAGATTTATAAAAACAGAATCACACTCCCATGCATACTTTCCTTCTTCGGGTTCCAGATCCTCCCACTTCCAACGAAGATAAAATACACCGGCATACTCTCTCGCAGCCCTATCCTGATGTATCCAATACTCTTTTCCGTCAGTATGACGCTTTCTACCTTCCGAATAAAGCGACCAACCCATATACGGGTTTTTAAGATTATGAGTAGTATCTGGTATATAATTTGTCGTTTGTTCTTCTTTATTGAAAAAAAAGCTGCAAGATGACAGATAAATGCAGCTGATGATCACACATATATGTTTTATCATATTTTTTACAATTCTTGTATATTGAAAACTATAAAAGGAGGATATATGGCCAATAATTCATTATCAGCCATTCCCCCGTCAGCACGGATATATTTCTCCGGACCATGACAGGAAACGATGAATATTATTCTATAACTTATTCACTAATTTGTCCCGACAAGAATATTATCTTCCAATAATACCCACTCATCTTTAATAAGCTTGGGACGTTTGATAGCTAGTTTTATATCCTTCGAATCATTCTCTCGCGTATTAATTATAGCAATGCCCAGTTTATATTTACCTTGGGGTAGTTCGGAAATATCAAATGTATCCAATGCTTTGATTTCTTTTGAATCCACCAACTCACTTACTTCAATTCTATCAGAAATCCATTGTTTTACCATTTGATTGTTTTCATCAAACGCGGCAAATGCTACCTTATATTTATATCCCAAATGTATGTTGTTGTTGGGTAACACCCCATTTGCCACATTTAACCAGGTGTGCTCAACGGTTAATTTATCCGACTTTATCACCGCACTGACTGTTTTCGGGTAAATACGATAACCGCCCTGTGACACGAATTTTTTCACCTCATTTCTCGCATCAGACAAATAACGCGCCGTTTCGGTAGGTGTCCGCAAGTCCAGATAGTTGGCATGCGTTTTTAAAGCCAGCTCTACAACATCTTTGTAATATACTCCCCAACTACTCCATTTACCGTTTTCTACATTTCCAATAATCGTTCCTCCCCAATAACAAGCTTCAGCGATAATAGGTGTTGCCGGAAAATGAGCTACTAATTGCTGCTGCTGTGAAACAGGAAAATATGAACTTGCGTAGCCATCCCGTCTCGACGTAAATCCCAGCTCGTCATATACCACCTTTTCCTGTTTGTCATCACGCACTCCGAAATTAATTACATTGATAACTTTATCAAATGCTTTCTCGTATGCTCTCACAATACGATTATGACTCTCATACTTCTTGCTTACGTCCTTGTATTTTATATTATGTTCTTCGCCCCAGAAACCCAAGCCGTAGCTATCTACATAGTCTACAATAGCAGGGTCGTTGAACTTCTTCCCAAAAGCTTCGATAAACTTCGTATATTTCTCAAGGAAAAATTCATCATCCGCGTAAGGAGTCTGATGTCCGGGCGGCACTTCATAAGTTTCAGCCCCATCCAATACATAATCAGGGGTAGCTGCCCGCAAATTGTCACGTCCGTTTACATATATTCTGAAAGCCAGACGCAATCCGCGTTCAAGAGCACCTTGCACCAATCCTTTAAAGTCTTCATTATGCTCCCATGCATATTTTCCTTCTTCAGGTTCCAAATCCGACCAACGCCAACGAATATAATAGACACCTGCATATTTTTGTGCTGCTTCGTCCTGCAGTGCCCAATAAGCAGCCGGCCTATCAGTCACTTGCCCGCCTTCCGAATAAAGCGTCCATCCCATGTAGGGATTTTTTAGATTACTCTCTGCATCTAAATCGAAATTTACCACAAAATCAGCATCCGCTCCTTTTATTTCTTCACCGTCGTCATCACTGTCACACGACATCGCCGACATCACTAATGCAGCAATAAATAGAGTTCTTATAAAAATCTTCTTCATTTTATTCTTATTTTGAAGTAAACAATAAAAGTTGATATTGAATATTTTAATGAGAAATTGGGCGGAAGAATGTTTATTACATAATTGGGGGTACACTTAACAAAACATTCTCCGCCCATAGCTAAACAATATATTTCTAAGTTTATATCCTGAAAAAACTTTTACCTAGAAAATAACAGTTACTTTTCTTTCTCTACATATTCATTAAGTTTGATAGTGAAAGGCACTTCACCCGGAGCCGGAGCCTGACCGACATAAGCCCAAGAATCATCTCTAAGCCAGATATACATTCTGATATATTCATCGGACACAGTGGTTGCAAATTGAGAGAAGTCAGAAATACTTGGTACTTGGAATACCTCATTATTAGTCAAGACTTGCGTTCTTGCATAAGTTAAATCCAATTTCCATTCCATACAGATTTCATCTCCGACAACTTTAGAAACCCATTCTATCCAGCCATCCTTAATCCAGTCCCATCCTATTTTCTGCTGTTCGGCTCTCCAGCCCCATACGTGGAAGCCTGCTATTTCCTGCATTGCATCCGCTCCTGATTTACCATCCTTATAGCGTGACTCAGGAAATCCTGTATCAAGATTATAATCCAAGTCTAACGCAGCAGTAATTTTTCTAGCAGTAGTGTACAATTCCTTATCTCCTCTTAAATGCACATACAAAGTATTATTTGTAGCCGCGGTTTTAATTTTCTTCAAACCTCCGTCCAGAGTAATATCATCCCGCCAGGGAATATTCTCCCAATCATCGAATTCATTGTCTATCGTAATACTAATTTCCGGTTTGGAAAGAGCCACCTCAACCGTACGCGTTTTATCCTTATAATTTCCCTTAGCATCCAAAGCAGTTAATGTCACAGAATAATTGCCCCCTTTGGCATACGTATAAACTGGATTCTTTTCACTTGAGAAACCCTCATCTTCATCACCGAACTCCCACTCATATTCTGTGGCATTAGTAGATTTATTTGTGAATGTAACTTTTCCTGTTCCTTCTTCTACTACAAAATCAAAATCTGCAGTCAACACAGAACCGTCTCCATCACCGTTTTCGCCGTCGTCAGTGACAGCATCGTCTCCACCACATGCTACCAACGCAAATGTTGCAAATACAAAAAACAAACCTTTCAAATAATTCCTTTTCATGATACTAAAATTTAATATTAAACATTTATTTAATTGATATTCAGATTTATATATACTTATTTCATTAATAACCCTCATTCTGTTTCAACACTCCTTTACTTTCCACAATTGCTTTGTTCGGAATAGGATATAATACATGATGCGGCTTTGCATTCTGTTGAGGATTTTTAGGTCTAACTTTTCCCATACGGTCTGGATCATTGGCATATTCAATGAATTTTCCATGCCTTATCAAATCTTCCCGACGGTTACCTTCAAAATAAAGTTCCCAACCTCTTTCCTGTAAAATATAATCCCGCAAAGATTCTTTATCGGGGAAATCTTTTAAAGCAATAGGCTTATCCGGTTCAAAGGCTCTTTCTCTCACGTTATTAATCAGGTCAATAGAAGATTGTGTAGGTCCGTCCAATTCGTTCAATGCTTCGGACAAAGCCAACAATACATCTGCATACCGATAAACTACATAATCGACTCCCTGATTAACTCCCGTACCTGCCGGGTCTTCAGAATATTTCAAAGGTAAAGCCCCATACAATGTCTTCCGGGCATCCACTGTCTCATCAATCGTATTCGTATAGTAACGCACTAATGTTTCCAACCTTTTATCAGCTGGGTCAAAAGTGTCATAGAACTGCCAAGGCACTTTATACCCGTTCCATCCTTCACTCGCATATCCGTTAGGCGATTTCCAGTCCGGTGGCAAAACATGTGCCCTGAAATTATTAGCCACTCCTTCAGGAGTAGGTTTACATGCTAAAGCGAAAATGATTTCCGCATTTCTTTCATTGTCAATAGACCAGATGCTTTTATAATCTTTCTGCAATTCATATACATCCAATCCAATAATTTTCTCTGCATATTTCTTTACGTTATTCCAATCTTTCTCATGAAGGTAAAGTTTGAGCAGACACATCATAGCCGCTCCCTGTGTAAGACGCCCGAACTCACTATCCGCACATTTCACCGGCAATGTGTTTATGATTTCCTCTGTCAAATCGGCCTCAATCAACTTCACCATTTCTTCATTCGTAGGGCGCGGCTGATATTTGTAATCATTAATATTAACAGCATCTTCTTCTTTGGTAATCACCGACACAGGACCATAAAGATTATACAAATCATACATAAAATAGGCACGAGCCACCTTAATTTCGGCAATATAACGCGCCAATACATCAGGATTTAAGACATGAGACATTTTGCGCAATTGGGCAATAGCAGCTGTGGCCGTGGTTACAGCAGGCACAAAAGCATAATACATGTCCGAAAAAGGAAACTCATCAGGACGCCAGGTAAAATAAAATGGGCTTCCCCAATAACCCGGCCAATGGCAAGTAAACTCATCCGTAGCCATCAGTCCCTGTACCAAACGAGAGTTATTAGCTGAATTATACCTGTTCCACTCCCCCCCTCTGAACTGGTAATATACCGAATAAACCAAGGTAGCGGCATCCTTCTCTGTCATAGGAAAATTATCTTCAGTCAGCTTATCATATATCGAAGGTTCTAATGCCCCCTCACATCCACTTAGAAAAAGTGACATTAATGCAAATAACGATATATATAATTTATTTTTCATGATTTATTTATATTTGATTTTTTTATTAACGGCAACATTATATATTTGTCAAAATCCGAGACTAATCCCAAATGAAAATGTTTTCGCGTTCGGATAAGCACCTAAACTATCCATTTCAGGATCTACACCCGAATATCCGGTAATTAAAAATAAGTTTTGCGCATCCACGTAAACTCTCATATTCAATTTATTGTTAAAGAGTTTTTTAGGGAATGTATACCCCAAAGTGACATTTTTCAACCGGATAAAAGAAGCGTCTTCAATCAAATAATCACTGTTTCCCTGATAAGGGTTAGGCGCAATACCCGGATATGAATTACTCGGTTTTGTAGAAAGAAAAAGCTTACTGACATCAGTCATCATATTGCAGTCGCTGGACGGTAAACGTTGGGCATCCAGCAAATATTTATTTTTGTTTGAATTCATCAAAACACGGTCACCCATACCATAGAAAAATATATTTAGGTCGAAGCCCTTATACTCGAATGTATTGCCAAATCCGAATGTGAAACCAGGATCAGTACTTCCCAGAAATACAATATCGGCATCGTTTATCTTACCGTCAGGCTTTCCTGTCAATTGATGATTTTCATCAAAACCATTCACATCTTTGTAAATTAGGTTGCCCGGCAGTTCGCCTTCCATATGAGGGACATCTTGCCCTACTTGTACGATTCCTTCCGTCTGGTATCCATAAAGCGAACGGATAGGGTCGTGTACGCCCTGCCAGGGATTAAGCACTACATCCGGATTACGCTTCCGCCAACGGTCTGTGTAAGTAGAAATATTAAAATCGGTTTTCCATTTAAACTTTCCGTCAAGATTGACCGTATGCAGTTCAAATTCGAAGCCGCTCAGTTGTGTTGATCCTATATTATCGGCTACTGTTCTTAGTTCACTGTAAATAGGAAGAGTTCTATAAGCCAATAAGTCACTTACCACTTTATTATAATATTCTATAGAACCGGAGATTCTATTTTGCAAGAATCCATAATCCAACCCAATATTAAATTCGGTAGTCGTCTCCCATTTCAGTTTGCTGTTTGGCAACTGAGTTTTATTGGCAGGAACAACGATTGCATCTCCAAACATGTAAGGAAATTCCGTCGGTCCGTAATATGCGTATGCCCTGTCACCTATTCCGCTGTTACCAGTTTGTCCGAAAGAAGTCCTTAGTTTCAGATTACTGATAAAATCAAGCGGTTGCATAAAATCTTCCTGTATCACACGCCATGCAAGAGCTATCGAAGGAAAGAAACCCCATTTATTTCCGGAGCCGAAATTGGACGAACCGTCACGGCGTAATGTTAATCCTGCAATATACTTCTCATTATAATTGTAAGACATACGTGCAAAATATGAAGCCAACGTATTTCGCGATTTATATGATTTTACAGTCGGTGTACCCTCTGCGGCACCCAAGTTATTACTTCCAAACGCATCGGTAAATATATTCGAAGCCAAAGCGCTGAAGCCGTCATAACCGAATTCCTGATATTCGTATCCGACCAGAACCCCCAAGCTATGTTTTTTATTAAACACAACATTATAGTTTGCTGTCAAATTGAATAAAAGGTCCATATTATTTTTAATTTCTTTAGTTGCTTTTCCATTCGCAGCCGCCCCGTGCAGGAAAGTAGTGGGCAGATAACTACTGCGCAAACCCGATTTATTATCGATTCCTACATTCGTCTTAAATGTCAGATTCTTGATCGGACTGTATTCTGCATAAGCGTTAGCCAACAGACGTTTCTGAATCGTATTATCATCTATCTCGCGATACGACACCGGATTAGGAAGAGTGGCGTCTTTCGGATTAATATAATAACTTCCTGTTGCGTCATATATCGGTGCGACCGGACTCATCTGCAAAGCTGCCACCAACACTCCGGATGCCTGCCATTGAGCCTCACCCAGTTGTACATTACCATTATCGATATACGAACCGGTTGCCGAAACTCCAACCTTCAGATTATCAGTAATTTTATGATCCAGATTCAGGCGGGCTGTAAAGCGTTCAAATTCCGAATTTACTACCAGACCTTTTTGATTAAAATAATTCGCTGAAATCAAAAAGTTAGTTTTATTGCTTCCGCCGGATATTGAAAGATTAACGTCATGAACATTTCCTAACCGAGTCACTTCGTCCCACCAATCAGTTCCTTTTCCAGCTTCCGCTATCTCCTTCGCCTTATAAAGAGGCTTGTATCCTGAGAAATTCTGTTCCAACGGACCATAAGGATACATATTGGATGAAATCAGATATTGTTCCTTACCTAAAATATTGGAATATTCCATGAATCCTTTGGCATCAAGCATATCAAAATAGCGTCCTACCTGCTGGACAGAGCCTGTATATGAAAAATCGACATTCGTACGTCCTTCCCTGCCTCTTTTAGTCGTTATCAATACTACACCATTTGCAGCCCTGGCTCCATAGATGGCAGTTGACGCCGCATCTTTCAAGATTTCAATTGATTCAATATCATTCGGATTTATCGAGTTCAGCGGATCTCTTTTACCGACACTATAATCTCCCTCTGTAGGTTCTACACTACTGTTATTTACCGGAAAACCGTCAATCACATACAATGGTTCGTTCCCGGCTTTATCAGACCCCGCTCCTCTGATAACAATGCTGACACCCCCCCCAGGTTGGGCACTAGTCTGAAGTACTTGTACACCCGAAGCTTTACCGGATAACATATTATTTACAGAAACATTGGCAGCTTTAGGCAAATCTTTGGCTTTCACGCTTGTGATAGAACCGGTAATACTACTTTTTTTAGCCACACCATATCCGATAGCCACCACTTCATCCAAAACAACCGACTCTTCAGCCAAAGTAACCGTCAACTGGCTTTTGCCACCTACCGCCACTTCTTGTTTTTTAAAGCCTATAAATGAAAATATTAATGTTTCATTGGGAGTATTCAGATCTATCGAGAAATTACCGTCAAGATCAGTAATCACTCCTCCTTTCGAGTCGCTTTTCGGAATGACATTCACTCCGGGAACAGGCTCTCCAGAAGTATCCACAACAACTCCTTTCACCTTCTTCGTCCCTTTCGATTGGGTTGGCTGTGCGGCAGTATAAAGAACTATGCTACTTTCATCCATCCGATACTTCACATTTGTTCCCAGAAACAATTTATCAAGTACGGCATTAATCGTTGCATTCTTTATTTTCAGGGTTACCTTTCGCTCCACATTAACCAGCCCCTCATTATAAAAGAACTTATAATCACTTTGGCTTTCTATTTTCTGCAAAATCTCTTTGACCGGTTTATCCACTTCATTAATGGTTAGCTTGCCGCCTTTAACTTGCACGCCCGCCACAGCCACCAAATTAAAAACCAAACTGAACACTAACAAAGAAAACACCTTTCTTAATCGTTGTACATTTCTAGTGTTAATAGACCTGTTACAAATGTGCTTTTGTTTTTCTTTCATGATATATTTTAAAGATTAATTATGTTTGTATCCCCCCCCTCAAGGCCTTTTCTGAAGAGAATTAAAATTATTTCCGCGCTCTGTTCCATACTTTAATCACTCTCTTTTCATCACTCTTTTCCGGTGATGATTCAAAAGTAACCGGAGTAGTCAGTTCTATGAATTCCAATACCTTATCCAAACTCTTATTAACAAAAGTTCCGGTATAAACATGCTTGCCATCCAACTTTCCTTCTATCTCAAAATCAACATTATAACGGCGTCCCAGTTGCTCCAGGACATTTGGCAAAGGCTCGCTTCTGAAAATCAACTTGCCCTCTCTCCATGCGACATACCGGTCAATTCCGCTATTTTCCTGTTGGGTTATCTTGTTTTCAATACAGTTATATTTTACCGTTTGCCCCGGAAACATACTTATCAATTTATGCCTTCCACCCGACGTTTCTTTCAACAAATTCACTTTTCCTTCAAGTAACGAGGTTACTACTTCCCCCGACTCCATTTTCAAAACGTTGAATGATGTACCTACCGCTTGTATTTCGATAGTATTGCATTTCACAATAAACGGCATTTTCTTGTTAGTTTTTATTTTGAAAAAAGCCTCACCATCCAATTCAACAACACGTTCATCTCCGCTAAAAACCAACGGATATTTCAGTTTGCTACGCCCGTTCAACTCAACAACCGTGCTGTCCGGCAACATTATTTTGGATATTAAACCATACGGAGTACGTACTTCATTCCATACAACTTCAGATTCCTGCGACGGCAACAAGTTTTGGTAAACAGAAAAAAGAATCAAAGGAATGATAAGAACCGCCGCCACTCTCTGCCAGACATTCAGAATCCGCTTCCATTTGAATTCGGAATCAATCCGTCGTTTGACAGCTGCCAATGCTCCGTTACTATTAATCTGCTCCATCACTTCCAGGCGTTTGCAATCACCGGCTATCTGCTCAATCTCCTTGAGAAACAAGTCATTTTCTTCAGACTGAGTTTTCCATTCGTTCAATTTCTCAATGTCTTCGTCGGACAGCTCGCCATTAACGAATCTGCCTAGTAGTTCATCTTGTATTTCATCCATTTCTTTCATTCCGATATGTTTTTTTAACTCGTAATCATAATAAGGACGTGGCGGAATAAAAAAATACGTGCTCTCCACGCATCTTTTTATTTCACTTTTTTATAATAAGCTGTATATGTGGCAAATAGATAGATATTTTCTTATCGTTTACTCCAGTCAGGTTAGCAATAAGGCAATAAGGGTTGCCGGCAAATAGGGTTTCAATTCCTTCCGCAAAAGCTTATAAGCCTTGCCTATATGTCCTTCAACGGTTCTGACGGACACCCCTTCAAGTTCTGCTATTTCGGCAGGTTTCATATGTTTAAAGCGGTTCATTATAAATATCTTCCGACACTTATCCGGCAATTTTCCAATAGCCATATTTATAAGTTCCCGCAAATCACTTTCGGCAAGATGATCTCTGTCGTTGAAACCCTCTTCACTGTCAAGCAACAGCATTTCTTTTGCTTTTTCTTCCACCTTTTCGTGCCGGAAATAATCGTAACACTTATTTTTTATAGAAATAAAAAAGTAATTTTTTAATGATTCGGTGATGGAAAGTGAATTTCGATTTATCCATAGTTTGATAAAAAAATCCTGAACGATATCTTCGGCAGCCGCATTATCTATCCCTTGTTTGATTACATAAGCCACCAGCACCGAATAATAGTGCAGAAATATATAGTCGAAAATTTTAGAATTTCCTTCGACTAAGCCTTGAATCAATATTTTATCTTCTAGATTCGAATGCATTTTTCAAATTATGATAAATAAGTATCAGAGTCTATATATATATGTTATTCCATCTATTAATAATTCTAAGGTCTGCCGCAAAAATAATGATTAACTGGATATATATTGCATTAATCCCCCAAAATATTCGTCTTATACATATTATAAAATCAGAAATAATATTTCCCCTTAGTTTTTTGTATAACAAAATATTAAAATCTATTTTATCTAGCAATAAGCATTCGCCTTTACTTCCACTTTTGTAACCTTCTCCAGTTCCGCCTTCAACATTTTCACTTCATTCGCAGTCGGTTCGGGAAGGATAATATCATACCGTGAGTTACGACCGATATTCACCTGCTGTGGCGAACACATACCGACCAGTTCCACCAATTCTCTCAAATCGAATTTCATTAGAGGTTCACAAGTTACGTAGGTTGGGATGCCATGACTAGCAATTTCTCGCATAGCAACCGCACGTTCCTGAGGTACCGGAGCATTCCTCATTATATCCGGATAAAAACAGTTCGTCTCAATGGTAGTGCAAAGGACGGACTTCTTTGACTGGAAAAGATACCTGTTATCAAAATCGTCACAATAGTCCAGCACCTGTTCAATCCATTCTGATGGGACATTAGCCGCCCATTCATCTGTACTGCTGCCTACAAAAATAAAGTTGCCTTCACCCAGATTCACTTTCAATTCCTTCAGCTCCAGACGCAAGGGAGGAAGAGGACGGTTACGTTTCATAAAACAATACGTACAGGAGTGCTCACACATTATGCTTTTTAAAGAAAACACTCATTTCAATACATTCATTGGATTCTAGTAACGCACTTTTATTGTACTCTTATTTAATTGTGTTATTAAAATAATTATATTTGTCACGAGTTCTTTGAGACTGGTGAAGAACCGTAGTAAATAACAAAGAAAGTAAGTCCTTGATAATCATATATGGATGAAATTTTACGTGTTTATTTTCAGATAACCACGCTTTACCTATTGACTTTCTCGTTTTTATTTCGTATATTTGGGGAAATTAAAAACAGAAAAGTAATCATGAAATATATAAGTATTATTACATAGGTTCAATAGGTGAATGTGCAAAATTGCATATGAGGATAACGAATGGGCAAGAAACTGTGAAGGTTCTTGCCCATTTTTGTTGCAATAATTCGATTTGAGTAACTGAAAGTGCCTAAAAATAGTTTTTAATAAACTTGGGAACCGTTTATAATAAACTATTTCATTATTTATTAAAAACTCGAAGCGGGTTTATGCAATATCGGTGATAAAGTGTAAAGAAGAAATATCGTGAGGATTTGCCGATTTTTAGTTTTTTCCTTATTTGGTAAGATTTGTTTATACAATGAACCCTTTGCGTTTATTGGTATTTTATTTGACAGTGACCGGGTGCTTCGGCAGGAAGTGACTATTTATAGTTTTGTTTAGTCGAGATTCTGTCTGAAATATATTCATAAGAGTCGGTATATATTTTCGTGATTCCCTGTATCTTTGCGGCATTATTAAAAGTATAAGTATGAAACTGACGCACGGATACTATCATCTGATTGCCATACTGACGGTTGCTATCTGGGGGCTGACCTTTATTGCAACGAAAGTATTGATTAATCACGGACTCACTCCTCAGGAAATTTTCTTTTATCGCTTTTTGATAGCCTATATAGGTATTTGGGCGATTTCTCCAAAACACTTGTTTGCCGATAATTTGAAAGATGAGCTTTGGTTGGTGGCGGGAGGCGTATTCGGCGGATCGCTTTATTTCTTCACAGAAAATACAGCTTTGGGGATTACCCAAGCCTCCAATGTTGCTTTCATCATTTGCACGGCTCCTCTGCTGACTACGATTCTTTCCCTGCTCTTTTATAAGAGTGAGAAGGCTACGAAAGGGCTGATCTATGGTTCGCTGTTGGCCCTGATTGGCGTAGGGCTGGTCGTCTTTAACGGAAGTGTGGTGTTGAAGCTTTCTCCTGTGGGTGATTTGCTCACTTTGCTTGCGGCTCTGTCATGGGCTTTTTATAGTCTGGTAATAAAGCGGATGACGGGACGTTATCCCACGGTATTTATTACCCGTAAGATATTTTTCTATGGGGTATTGACTATTCTTCCCGCTTTTCTTCTTCATCCGCTGCAACCGGATTTTGATGTGCTTCTGCAACCGCTCGTATTGTCCAATCTCTTGTTCCTGGCAGTCCTGGCTTCTTTGATCTGCTATATTCTTTGGAATGTGGTTTTGAAACAGCTGGGAACGATGCGGGCCTCCAATTATATCTATTTGAATCCGTTGGTGACGATGGTGGCTTCGGTGCTCATTCTCCACGAACAAATCACATGGATTACGTTAATGGGGGCGGCTTGCATCATATTAGGGGTTTATCTGGCGGAAAAGAAGTAGGATCATTCCATCTTTTATCTGCCGGGAAACTTAGAACAAATATTGATATTGTGTACCCAAGAACTTCCGGATTTGTTTCAGCGCTTTCGTGATTTGTGCCTCTACTGTCTTGACAGATATATCCATTGACTCCGCGATTTCCTGGTTTGTCAGGTTCTTCGTGCGGCTTTGCAGAAATACCTCACGACATTTTTCGGGAAGTGACAGGATAGCCTCTTGAATTAAATTATTCAGTTCTTCTGTTTCCAGTGAATCGGTGATGCTTACTTGCGGAGTGTCCTGTCCGTTGATATCGTCCAGTGAGACAGTAGCCTTTCTGTCCCGTATAGCGTTCAGACACCTGTTTTTGGCAGCCTGAAAAAGATAAGCTTTGAAAGTAAGCCTGATTTCAAGTTTTTTTCTGTTTTCCCATACGGACGCAAAGATGTCACTTGCTATATCTTCCGCTTCTTGTGTATCTCCTAAATACAAATACATAAAGCGGCAAAGAGCAGTGAAATAAGTATCGAAGACGTACTTGAACGCCTGCTTATCACCATTCTTTATCAATTGCAAAAGGAACATATCGTCCATAGTGTTTGTAATTAGGTTAGTGAGACGTTGCAAAGTTAAAGAATATTTTTTTAGTAGAAACTAAAAAAATGCTTTTCTGAATAAGGGTATGATTCGTTTTTTGTGTCTTAGTATCGGTAACAGTTAAAAACGACAGCGAAGCATGAAAAAAGAAATACCTTGGGAGTTAATCATTTCCGACCTGAAACAAGACATCTCCGATGCTGATAAAAAGCACTTGGAGGAGTGGGTGTCTATCGATGAGAACCGGAAGGTGTATGAAGAACTTCGGGGAGTTTGGGAAAAGGTGCGTGCTAAAGTTATCAATTATACGCCGGACGTAGATTTCTACTGGAAAGAGTTGATGCAGCGTATGGAGGAGTGTGAGGAGGCTGAACGGAGACAAGCTGAAGATATGGAAAGGTCTGAAGATAAAGTTGAAGTGAATCTCAAAGATAAGGAACAACCTGTTCGTTTGTGGGCTTTCCCCCGTTTTCAACGCTATGTTGCGGCTGCCTGCGTAGTTGTGGCTGTCTTCCTTTCTGTTTCTTTATATATAGGTATAAAGATCGGTCAGCCGGAAATGGCGCAACAAACCTATTCCAATTGGGGAGGTAAATCGGAAGTAGCTCTGCCGGACGGGTCGAATGTATGGATTCATTCGGCTACTTCGCTTACTTATAATACGAATTATTATTCGAAAAACAGAAATGTCCGGTTGAATGGAGAGGCTTACTTTGATGTGGCCCACGATAAGGATCATCCTTTCGTCGTTGAAACCGAAGGAATGAAAATCACCGTACACGGTACAAAATTCAATGTAGAATCCTTTCCCGGTTCGGAAAATACATTTGTCAGCCTGAAAGAAGGTTCGGTGTCGTTGGAGACGAAAGCGGAAACCCGTTTTCTGCATCCGGGAGAAGTCGGTACTTTCAACAAGCGTAACGGACGGCTTCAAATAGAAAAAGGAGATATCGAGTTGGCTGTCTCGTGGGCAAGCAATCAGATTGTATTTAAAAACAGGCCGTTGGATGAGATTTGCCCTCTTCTGTCCAAATGGTATAATGTGAAGATAAATTTGTCTCCGGAATTGCAGGAACAGTACAGATACACATTCACCTTGCGGCACGAACCGTTGGAAGAAATCATGCGAATCATGTCGCGCATTCATCCTATCAACTATGAATTTAATGATGAGAATATGTTGACAATTTTACCGAAGCAGAAACAATAAGTGGTAACACACAATGCAAATATCCGAGTTCAATATCGGTAAAATGATTTTTTTGACAAATAAGTAAGAGAGAAAGGCGAGCCTATGATATAATGAAGATATAGAATAAATAAGGGGGAAGTTCCGCTTCCGGCTTTCCCCCCTACCAAATCAAGTTTTTTATTAACCGAAGAAAGTGAGTGAACATTAAAATCTGACCCATTTTAATGCAGCCTCCTTACAGTTAACTTTTAATATCGCAAAAATATGAATTTAAAAAAGCATTTTGCACTTTTAACGCTATTATTTTTTAGCGTTGTACTTTCTGCACAAGTAAAAGAGAAGATGATAACGATAAGCTTCTCGAAAATTCCATTGTCCGAAGCTATGGCACGCATTGAGAAAACCAGCGGCTATACTTTCTTTTATGATGCAACACAAGTAAATGTGAAACAGGAAGTCAGCCTGAACGTGAAACAGGTTCCTGTATCCAAAGCGGTAGGAGAAATGTTGAAAGGCATTGACCTGTCATTTGAAGTGACCAGCACACAGATTGCCTTGTTCCCCAAAAAGAGTACTCCGGCACAGACGGGCAAGGCGACTACAATCATCGGTAAAGTTGTAGACGAGAACGGAGAGCCCATTATCGGAGCTAATGTTTTGGTAGCCGGCACAACGACCGGTGTGATTACCGATATTGACGGTAACTACAAACTGGAAGCGCCTTTCGGATCTTCGCTTCAGATCTCGTATATCGGTTATACGACTCAGACGGTGAAAGCCGGGCAGAAGTCTATCATCAAAATGAAGGAAGACTCCAAGACACTGGAGGAGGTCGTAGTGGTAGGTTACGGTGTAATGAAGAAGAAAGACCTGACCGGAGCCGTGGCATCCTTGAAAGCCAGCGACCTTGAAAAAGAACAACCGAAAACTGTTCAGGATATGCTCCGCACGGGTGTGGCCGGACTTTCGGTAGGTATCGAAACCGATACGAAGGGTAACACCAGCATGATGGTGCGTGGTAAAAACAACCTGCGTGCAACGAGTACGGATAAATCTTCCCTTGAGCCTCTGATTGTATTGGACGGAGTAATCTATTCGGGACAGATGACCGACATCAATCCTAACGACATTGAGCAGATAGACGTATTGAAAGACGCCAGTTCCACAGCCGTTTATGGTGCGAAGGCAGCCAATGGCGTTGTGCTGATTACTACCAAGAAAGGAACAAGTTCAACGAAACCGATTATCAATTTCAGTGGTACATGGGGACTTTCAATGGTGAACTCTTTGCCGGAAGTATACGAAGGAGAGGATTTCATCAATTTCCGCCGGGATGTGGAAGTTAGCAAGAATCCTTCAAAAGCAGCTACCGGATATTTCGACAATCCGGCACACATGTCCAATGCGGACTTGGCAAACTGGATGGGAAACGATAAAGGCGACCCGACAAGTATCTGGCTGACACGTCTCGAATTTACCAATACGGAGGTCAACAACTATTTGGCCGGACGTCTTGTAGACTGGCGCGATGTCATTTATCAGGATGTAGCGTTACGTCAGGATTACACGGTCAGCGTGGCAGGAAAGAAAGACGAAATGTCTTATTATTCATCTATCAACTACCTGAAAAACGAGAGTAACGTGCGTGGCGGAGGATACAGTGCTATCCGTGCACGTATCAACCTGGAGAATAAGATACAGAGCTTCCTTACTTACGGTGTGAACGCACAGTTTACTTCACGTGATGAGGGATATATCAGTAGTTCATCCGGCAATTACACTACTCTTTCACCTTTCGGAAGCCTTTACGAAGACGATGGAGTGACTTTGAAACAATACCCTACCGGTAACAATAACCAGAGCAACCCGTTGCTTGCTCCGGCTTTCCAGAATAAACGCAATGACATCGAGAACTTGAATGCAGCTCTTTATCTGAAAATCACCCTCCCTTTGGGCTTTTCTATCCAGACTACTTATTCTCCGCGTTTTGAATGGACAAACTATCTTTTCCATAAGGCAGCCGCTTCTCCCGACTCCGGTTCGCAGAACGGCCGTGTGGAACGTACGCATACGAAGGATTTCTATTGGCAATGGGATAATATGCTGAAGTGGAACAAGACATTCGGCAAGCACGCTTTTGACTTTACTTTCCTTGCCAACTGGGAGAAGTTCCAGCGTTGGCATGATGAAATGACGAATGAAAACTTCCTGCCTACCGACGAACTGGGTTATGGAGGTATCGGTTTCGGTACCAGCCCTAACGTATCCAGTGATGATGTCTACCGTACAGGAGACGCCTTTATGGGACGTCTGCACTATGTATACGACCAGCGTTACCTGATTACCGCTACTGTACGTCGTGACGGATATTCAGCTTTCGGTCTTGCCAACCCGCGTGCCACTTTTCCGGCTATCGCATTGGGTTGGGTGTTCTCTGAAGAGAAATTCCTGCACCGTCCGGATTGGTTCGAATATGGTAAACTGCGTCTCTCATGGGGTAAGAACGGTAACCGTGCCGTAGGTACTTATGCTGCATTCATGCAGTTGGCCCCGCGCAAATACATTTATGTGGATCCGGCAACCGGCAGTCTGGTGACCGCCAACACTTTCTATGCTTCTACTATGGCTAACCCCAACCTGAAATGGGAATCAACGACTTCATGGAATATCGGTACGGACCTGACTTTCCTGAAAGGCAGACTGAGCGCGAACCTAGATGTATATAAGAAGATTACGACCGACCTGCTTGTCAGCCGTGAGTTGCCCAGCCTGATCGGTTACAGCTCCGTGATGTCTAATATCGGTGAGGTCCAGAATACCGGTGTCGAGCTTTCACTGAACTCTACCAACATCAGAATGGATAAGCTTACATGGCGTACTTCTTTCAGCCTGGCTTATAACAAGAACAAGATAACTCACCTGTACGGAATCATGGAAGATGTGAAAGATGCGGACGGTAACGTTATCGGCCAACGTGAAGCGGACGATATCAAGAACAAGCGTTTCATCGGACACGATATTGATGAAATCTGGGATTACAAGGTAGTAGGAATCTGGCAGGAAGAAGAACGTGAAGAAGCTGCCAAATACGGTCAGCAGCCGGGTGACGTTCATCTGCTGGATAAAGACATGAACTACAAATATGACAATACGGATAAGGAATTCCAGGGAACTACGATGCCGCGTCTGCGTTGGAGTATGCGTAATGATTTCACGTTGTTCAAGAACTTCAATATCTCGTTCAATATGTACTCCTATATCGGACATAAAAAGACATTGGGACGTTTTACCAACGACAATGCTTTGCTGAACGTGACGAACCAGATTAAACGTGACTACTGGACGCCGGAAAACCGTAACAATGAATATCCGCGTCTGGCCAACAAGAAGCCTGCCGGCGTTTCGTATGCCATTTACAAGAACGCTTCTTTCCTGCGTTTTGATAATATCTCAATCGGATATACTTTCCCGAAGAAGCTGATAGAGCCGCTGCGGATTCAGAACCTGAACGTCAATGCTACGATGAAGAATGCAGGTTATATCTCCGGTTGGCCCGGTTACGACCCGGAAAACAGTGATGCAAATACCCCGAGAGTAATTTATTTTGGTATTAACTTGACTTTATAATATCTACAGACTGATGAAACTAAATAATAAGAAAACAGGCATTGCCTGCATGATTGGAGTAGCTGTATTAGCAAGTAGTTGTTCGGATTGGCTGGACCCGAAGCCACTTTCATTCTATACGCCGGAGATTTCTTTTACGGATTACAACGGCCTGAAGACCGGAACGGATATGTTGAACCGTGACGTCCGTTACTTTGATTTTTATCCCACAGGAGGCTCTATGGACCCTTGTATCCTTTCCGAATATTTCTTTTCGGATATAAGTGTCAACGGACGTACTGACGCGGCAAACTCTCCACAGGATCTTGTTCGACAGATTACTCCCAGTGCTTCTCTGACAGGAAATGCAAGTCAGATTAATAACTATTGGACCTATCTGTATAAAGGTATTAAAGACGCCAATACATTGCTGACCCGTTCGGAAACGGCAGAGTTTGACAATGAAGACCAACGTAAGGAAATTGAAGGATTGGCATGTTTCCATCGTGCTTATCGTTATTACCGTCTGGTGAATCAGTATGGGGATATACCGTTCATCACAGAAGAAATCACCGGGCCACGTTATGATTTTTATTCAACGAAGCGTGAAGCAATCTTGCGGTATTTGAAAAACGATTTGGACCGTACGGCTCCTTATCTGAAAAACAACGTTTATATCGGTATGGTGACTCAGGCTGCGGCTTATCACTTACTGACAAAGATCAATCTTGCATTGGGCGAATTTGACGATGCAATCGAATCAGCCAATAACGTCATTAATGACGGAGTGCACTATCTAATGACAGAGCGTTTCGGTGTTGACAAGAATGACGCTACCAAGAATGTGATTTGGGACTTGCATCAGTCTGAGAATAAATCCTTGCCTGAAAACAAAGAAGTACTTTACATGGTGCTCGACCGTTATGATGCCGGTGAGGATATTCGTTCGGCAGCCGGACTGGAAATCAAACGGCAGGTGCTTCCCTGGTTTGCAAAAGACGGCGAGATTAAAACTCCCGACGGCAAAAACGGATTTACCGATAACGATGCAAAGAAAAATCCCTATCTTGAGCAATATGGTCGTGGAGTATGTACAGCACGTTCTACCTGGTATCATACGCACATGATCTGGACACTGGATGACACAGATCTTCGTCATGCTCCGGGCAACTGGATAGAAATGACCGACCTGACCTACAATAATCCTGAACTCAAAGGTACGGAATGGTACGGACAACCGGTTCGCTTTAAAGACGATAAAGGAAACATCCTGGTAAACGATACCATTCGTGACTGGGTGGGGTGGCCGCATTATAAGACCAACGTTGCCGACCAGAAAGATAAATGGTGGCGTGGTGGTTGGGCCGACTGGTATATTTTCCGTATTGCCGAAACGTATCTGTTACGTGCTGAGGCATACATTTGGAAGGGGGATGCAACCAGCCTCCAGAAAGCTGCCGATGACGTGAACAAGGTACGCCGCAGAGCGGGAGCCGATGAACTTGATGCTGACCAGATGACTATCCGTACGATTCTGGACGAACGTGCCCGCGAACTGTATTACGAAGAACCGCGTAAGACGGAGTTGACCCGTATCGCATTTATCTATGCTAAAACCGGCAAGGCGGACGATAAGGGACGTACCTACCGTATGGATAATTTCTCCGAGAAAAACTTCTTCTACGACCACATTATGGATGTAACGGATTTCTATAACAAAGGGGTGAAAACGCCGATTGGAAATGAATATACCATTGCTCCCCACAATGTATTGTGGCCGATTGCATTGAATGCTATTTCGACAAATGTGCAGGGACATATCAATCAGACACCGGGATATGCCGGTTCGGAAAACAATATCGAGCCGTTGGACATTGACTTCAGCAAGTAACGTTTTCTTAATGGTATAACGTACCATTAACTTCCTGTTTATTGGGCATATATATCCACCACGCTGGGCATATATGCCCAATATGTTGAATCTATATATCCACCATGGTGGATATATATTTCCAATAAATCCCTCAATTATATCCGATATTTGGCGTATATTTGTACTTTGTCGGGTATTGGAACCAAAAAACTACCGAACTTTCATAATTTTTTAAACGATAAACGAATGAATCTAAGAACAAAAATCGGGGTCGTAGCAGTGCTGCTGTCTACCCTCACCGTGCAAGCACAAAACATTCCTTTCCGTAAAGCGGAAATAAAAGAAACGATGAAGAAAGTTGCCGACTGGCAAATAGCCAACCCCAACAAGGGCGCCGAACATGGTGACCTGAGCTGGACAAACGCCGTACTATATGTCGGTATGCTCGACTGGGCGGAATTGGCGGAACGTGAAGACGGTAACAAGGATTATTTTAAATGGCTCACCCGTATCGGAAGCCGTAACGGCTGGCAGCCGGACAAGCGGATGTATCATGCCGACGACATCGCTGTTTCACAACTCTTTATCGACCTTTACCGGAAATATAAGAACAAATATATGCTCAATCCTACCATTGCCCGCACGGATTGGGTGATGAAGAACCCGCCAACGGACGATTTCAAACTGGATTATCGCAAACCTGAGACACTGGAACGCTGGACTTGGTGTGACGCCCTCTTTATGGCTCCTCCGGTCTACACTAAATTATACGTCCTGACGGGTGATAAAAAGTATATCAAATTCATGAACCGCGAATACAAAGCTACGTATGATCACCTTTTCGACAAGGAAGAGAATCTTTTCTATCGCGACTGGCGGTATTTTGACCAACGCGAGGCCAACGGCCGGAAGGTTTTCTGGGGACGCGGCAACGGCTGGGTGCTCGGCGGGCTGGCGGAGATATTGAAAGAACTGCCTGCAAAGGACAAGAACCGGAAGTTTTACGAAGAACTGTTCGTGAAGCTCTGTACCCGTGTCGCTAAATTGCAGAATGCGGACGGATTCTGGCATGCAAGTCTGCTTGATCCGGCTTCTTACCCGTCACCCGAAACAAGCTGTACCACGTTTATTGTCTATGCTTTGGCTTACGGAATCAACGAGGGACTGCTGGACAAGGATACTTTCCTTCCTATACTGGTAAAAGGCTGGAATGCACAGGTTTCTGCTGTCGATGCAGACGGTAAATTAGGTTATGTACAGCCTATCGGGGCCGATCCGAAGAAGGTGACGCGGAATATGACTGAAGTATATGGCGTGGGTGCTTTTTTAATGGGCGGATGTGAGATTTATAAAATGGCCAGATAAACAAGAACTCATAATCTAATGGTAAAAAATATGATTGTATTTCTGCTCCTGTTATTGGGAGCAGTTATGAATGATACGTCCGCACGTGATGTCATTTCTTTCAATACCGGCTGGCAATTTAAGAAAGGGCCGTTTTCTACGGACCCTATGCGTGCTTCCGCACAATGGGACGGCAAGTGGGAGGAAGTGACAATTCCCCATACCTGGAATGCGAAAGATATGCAAGTGAAAGCTGATGCATTCTACGAAGGTGTAGGTTATTACAGAAAGAAACAGTTTTTCGGAAATGAGTTGGCGGGTAAACGTGTATTCTTGCGTTTTGAAGGAGTAGGGGCTTGCACAGAAGTCTATGTCAACGGAAAGTTGGTGGGAACGCATAAAGGCGGGTATAGTGCCTTCGCTTTCGAGATAGGCACTGCCTTGAAACTGGGGGCTGAGAACGAGATTATCGTGAAGGCTGACAATACGGCCCGTCCCGATGTGATTCCTGTCAATCACAGTTTGTTTGGGGTGTATGGCGGTATTTACCGTCCCGTATGGTTGATTACTACGGAGCAGAATAATATCACAGTGACCGATTGCGCCTCTCCCGGTGTGTACATCACTCAGAAGAATGTATCAAGACGTTCGGCGGATATAACTGTTAAAGTAAAGCTGGATAATGGTAGTCTGGCTCCTGCGCAGCTTGTTCTGGAGAACAGTATTTATACGCAGGAAGGGAAAAAGGTGGTTTCCCAACGTCTGCCGCTTGAGTTGACTCCGCAAGGAACGCAAAGCTATGTATCAACATTCAAACTAAAGAATCCTCATCTCTGGCAAGGTAGGGAGGACCCTTATCTTTACAAAGTAGTCTCCTGTCTGTTGGCAAATGGTGAGGTGATTGACGAGGTCACGCAGCCTTTGGGTGTTCGTCATTACGAAATTGTTGCCGGAAAAGGTTTCTATCTTAATGGAGAGAAATATCCGATGTATGGTGTTACCCGTCATCAGGACTGGTGGGGCCTGGGGAGTGCGCTGACCAACCGTGAACATGATTTTGACCTGGCTCAAATTATGGATGTCGGTGCCACGACCGTGCGTTTTGCTCATTATCAGCAGTCGGAATATCTTTATTCGCGTTGTGATACATTGGGCTTGATTATCTGGGCGGAAATCCCCTTTGTCAACCGGGTGACAGGCTACGAATCGGAGAATGCGCAGACACAACTCCGCGAACTGATTCGTCAGAGTTTCAATCATCCCTCCATTTATGTGTGGGGGTTGCACAATGAGGTTTATCAGCCTCACGAATACACAGCGTCATTGACTCAATCTCTTCACGATCTGGCGAAGACGGAAGATCCTGACCGCTACACGGTTGCCGTGAACGGTTACGGTCACGCCAATCATCCGGTGAATCAGAATACAGATATACAAGGCATGAACCGTTATTTCGGCTGGTACGAAAAGAAAGTGCAGGACATCAAACCGTGGGTGGAAGGACTCGAAAAAGACTATCCCTGGCAGAAATTGATGTTGACCGAATATGGAGCCGACGCCAACCTTGACCATCAGACGGAGTATCTGGGCGATGCGTTGAACTGGGGAAAGCCTTACTATCCGGAAACTTTCCAGACCAAGACGCATGAATATCAGTGGAGTGTGATAGCTGAGCATCCCTATATTATTGCTTCTTATCTATGGAATATGTTCGACTTTGCCGTGCCTATGTGGAGCCGTGGCGGTGTGCCTGCCCGGAACCTGAAAGGGCTGATGACCTTCGACCGGAAAATAAAAAAGGACTCTTACTACTGGTATAAAGCGAACTGGAGCAAGTCTCCCGTACTCTATCTGACGCAACGACGTAACACGGACCGCGAACGGAAGCAGACTTCCGTCACTGTTTATTCAAATATCGGAACTCCCAAAGTTTACTTGAACGGCAAAGAACTGACAGGCATTCGTAAGGGATATACGGATGTACATTATATCTTCGACCAGGTGACACTTGAAAAAGGAAAAAACAAAATCAAGGCTGTTGCGGTATATAATGGAAAAGAATACGTTGACGAGATCAAATGGGATTATCAGAGTGAAAAGAAACGTGATGCGGATGCGCACGAAAACAAAAATGAACATGCCGGGTGGTAAAACCCGGCTTATGGACATAAAAAAAGGAGCAACGCCTTGCTCCAACCTTTGTTAACCTTAAATCTAATACTATGAAAAACACATTGCAAAGATACGGACTCTTAGGAAATTAGCAAATTATCCAAGTAAAATACTATGTTTTATAACACGTTTTAATAGTTTTCTCCTGTTTGTTAAGAAAAACGCCGTTCTTTTTTAAAGGTATGCAACACTAATTTTGATAATTGAATCGGTGGATTCCGTTGATTCTCTGCCGAAAAACCGTTATCTTTGTTCCGATAATCACAGTATATACTCAATAAAAAAAGAAAAGGAGAGAACCGTGAACGAAGAAGAAATCGTGCTCACCCCCATGATGAAACAGTTTCTGGATTTGAAGGCGAAACATCCGGATGCGGTAATGCTGTTTCGTTGCGGTGACTTTTATGAAACATACTCTACGGACGCCATTGTTGCAGCCGAAATATTAGGAATCACACTGACAAAACGTGCTAACGGAAAAGGAAAGACGATTGAAATGGCGGGATTTCCTCATCATGCGCTCGATACTTATCTTCCGAAATTGGTTCGTGCCGGAAAACGGGTGGCTATCTGCGACCAGTTGGAAGACCCGAAAATGACCAAGAAACTGGTGAAGCGCGGCATTACCGAATTGGTGACTCCCGGTGTCTCTATCAATGATAATATATTAAACTATAAGGAAAACAACTTCCTGGCCGCCGTACATTTCGGAAAGGCTTCCTGCGGGGTTGCTTTCCTCGACATATCTACCGGTGAATTTCTGACTGCCGAAGGACCTTTCGACTATATAGACAAACTGCTGAATAACTTCGGCCCGAAAGAAATTCTTTTTGAACGTGGCAAGCGCCTTATGTTTGAAGGCAATTTCGGTAGTAAATTCTTCACTTTCGAACTGGACGACTGGGTGTTTACGGAAACTACTGCCCGCGAAAAACTTCTGAAGCATTTTGAAACAAAGAATCTGAAAGGATTCGGAGTAGAGCATTTGAAAAACGGTATTATTGCTTCGGGGGCTATTCTTCAATACCTGACAATGACACAGCATACTCAAATCGGGCATATTACTTCATTGGCTCGTATTGAGGAGGATAAATATGTCCGGCTGGATAAATTCACGGTGCGCAGCCTCGAATTGATTGGCAGCATGAACGATGGAGGAAGCAGTCTGCTCAATGTGATTGACAGGACGATCAGCCCAATGGGAGCACGTCTGTTGAAACGTTGGATAGTTTTTCCATTGAAGGACGAGAAACCGATCAATGAGCGTCTGAATGTGGTGGAGTATTTCTTCCGTCAACCGGACTTTAAGGAGTTGATCGAAGAACAGTTGCATCTTGTCGGTGATTTGGAGCGTATCATCTCCAAAGTGGCTGTGGGACGTGTGTCACCGCGTGAAGTGGTTCAGCTGAAAGTGGCTTTGCAGGCTATCGAACCGATCAAACAGGCTTGTCTTGAAGCGGATAATGCAAGTCTGAACCGTATTGGTGAGCGGTTGAATCTTTGTGTTTCTATTCGTGACCGGATTGCCCGGGAAATTAATAATGATCCTCCTTTGCTGATAAATAAGGGCGGAGTGATTAAAGACGGTGTGAATGCGGATTTGGACGAATTGCGCCGGATTTCGTATTCGGGAAAAGACTATCTGCTTCAGATACAGCAGCGGGAAAGCGAAGAAACGGGTATTCCGAGTTTGAAAGTGGCTTATAATAATGTATTCGGCTATTATATCGAGGTTCGTAATGTTCATAAGGACAAGGTCCCTAAAGAGTGGATTCGCAAGCAGACGTTGGTAAATGCGGAACGTTATATCACACAGGAACTGAAAGAGTACGAAGAAAAAATTCTTGGTGCCGAAGATAAGATTCTTGTGCTGGAAACGCAGTTATATACGAATTTGGTACAGGCATTGACGGAGTTTATCCCCCAGATACAGGTTAACGCCAATCAGATTGCCCGGTTGGACTGTCTGTTGTCTTTCGCTAATGTGGCGCGTGAGAATAACTACATCCGTCCGGTTATTGAGGATAACGACGTATTGGATATTCGTCAGGGCCGTCACCCGGTAATTGAGAAACAGCTTCCGATAGGAGAGAAATATATTGCCAATAATGTGATGTTGGACAGCAGTACGCAGCAGATCATCATAATAACCGGTCCCAATATGGCGGGTAAGTCAGCGCTTTTGCGTCAGACGGCATTGATTACGCTGTTGGCTCAAATCGGTTCGTTTGTCCCTGCGGAGAGCGCCCATATCGGGCTGGTGGATAAAATATTCACTCGTGTGGGAGCAAGTGATAACATCTCCGTAGGTGAATCTACTTTTATGGTGGAGATGAACGAAGCGGCGGATATTCTGAACAATGTTTCTTCCCGAAGCCTGGTACTATTTGACGAGTTGGGGCGTGGTACCTCTACGTATGATGGCATCTCTATTGCCTGGGCGATTGTGGAATATATCCACGAACATCCGAAAGCCAAAGCACGTACTTTATTCGCCACGCATTACCACGAATTGAATGAAATGGAAAAATCTTTCAAGCGTATCAAGAACTATAATGTATCGGTGAAAGAGGTGGATAATAAGGTAATCTTCCTTCGTAAGCTGGAACGTGGTGGTAGTGAGCACTCTTTCGGTATTCATGTAGCAAAAATGGCGGGTATGCCGAAAAGCATTGTGAAGCGTGCGAATGAGATTCTGAAGCAGCTTGAATCTGATAATCGCCAGCAGGGAATAGCAGGCAAGCCGTTGGCGGAAGTAAGCGAGAACCGTGGTGGTATGCAGTTAAGTTTCTTCCAGTTGGACGATCCGATACTCTGTCAGATTCGCGATGAAATATTAAATTTGGATGTAAATAATCTCACTCCTATTGAAGCGCTGAACAAGTTGAATGATATAAAGAAGATAGTCAGGGGAAAATAGCGGATTATTAACGTGTTCACAAATAGTATATAGAACGTTTTCTGAGGTCTGGAAAACGATTTGTAAGTATAAAAGGCGTTTCCTTTAAGTGATTGGAGGAAACGCCTTTCTAGTATGCAGTCGATTTTTATATATCAGGTTCAGGCTACTTTTTTCTTCCGGTCGTAGAAAAACATGAAGTAGATGCCGACTATAACGAATGGAATACTTAGCCATTGTCCCATGTTGAACATCATGTTGTTCTCGAAATCCTCTTGGTTCTCCTTCAAAAATTCGATGAAGAAACGGAAGACAAATATGTAGGTCAGGCAGAGCCCGAAGAAGAAGCCGCGATGCAGTTTCTTGCTGTAATTCTTATACAGGTAAATCATGATGAAGAACAAGATAAGATAAGCGATCGCTTCGTAGAGCTGTCCCGGATGACGGGGTTGCATATCTACCCGTTCGAAAATGAATGCCCAGGGTACATCAGACGGCTTGCCGATGATTTCGGAGTTCATCAGGTTGGCAAGACGGATACAGCAGGCGGTAATTGGAGTAGCTACGGCAATCATATCCAGCACGTCCATATAATGAAGTTTTGTTTTGCGGCAATAGAGCCACAGAGCAATAATCAGTCCAAGTGTCCCCCCGTGGCTGGCAAGTCCTTCATATCCTGTGAATTTCCAACCGCCGGCAGGCAGGAATTTAATAGGTAACAGCATCTCTACAAACCCTTTACCGCTTGTCAGATACTGTCCCGGGTCGTAGAACAGGCAATGCCCCAGACGTGCTCCAATCAGAATACCGAAAAAACAATAGAAGAAGAGGGGGTCAAATTTCTTCTCATCTATTTTTTTATCGCGATACTGGTAGTGAACAATGACGTAAGCCAGAAAAATTCCTACTGCCCACAATAGCCCGTAGTAACGGATAGAAAGGCCGAACAGGTTAAATAGTTCGGGATTCGGATTCCAGTTGATAGATAATAATAAGGTATTCATATTGGATAACGGTTTACGGTTTGGTGAATTAGTGTTTAGTGAATTTTTCGGCTACCATCCGGTAAGTAGGAATATCAATCCCTTGTTCTTCCGCAGCGGTAATCATGTCGAATAACAATCCTTGTATCTCCGAATCATGTCCCCGTGCCAGGTCTTTCTGCATGGAAGCGGTACTTTCCGGGTCGAGTTTGTCGATGACTTTCAGATTATAGCTTATCGGGTCTTCGGGAAATTCTACACCCAGTTTACGTCCCAGTTCGGCACTCTCCGTAGAAAGTCCGATGAAGGTATCGCGCACCTTTCCCGGTTTCTGTACCTCGCCCATGGGGACGTCATAGTAAGCTCCGGTGACAGCCATTGCCGAGATGAACGACCATTTAATGAAGGTATCCCGATTGATATCCGGAGAGATTTCCGCTTTGATTCCGCTCTCCTGAAGATCTTTCTGAACGGCTTCCAGTATTCCCGGGGCAACCTGTGTCCCTTTGTGGGCTCCGTACACCAGGCGGAAAATTTTTCCCATTTGAGTGATCTCTCCTGTACCGGATACGAATCCGACAATATAGATGCAACCGTCGAGTACCGTCACTCCCGGAACGAGACGTTGGATACGCGGTCCTGTTCCGTAAACATTCAGAATAGGAATGACGATTGTCTTGTCATGTGCCGCCCTCTTTATCAGTTCGGTAATCGAGTCGACAGAATATCCCTTGACGCAGACAAAGATTACGTCTGCCTTTCCATTGAATTCTTCTGCTGTTGTTGCCGGGATAGCAAGCGTGTGCTCTCCCTTCAAGTCCGATTTCAATTTCAAGCCGTTTGTCTGTATTGCCTGCAAATGAGCTCCGCGGGCAATACAAGTAACGTCTTTTCCGGCAAGCGACAGAAATCCTGCTATACTACCTCCAACGCCTCCGGTTCCTGCAATGAGATACTTCATAATAATTACAATTTGCTGATTACAAATGCAAGGTTATCGCGATTATACGTTGAAACGGAAGTGCATGATGTCACCGTCCTGCACGACGTATTCTTTGCCTTCTACGCCCAGTTTTCCGGCTTCTTTCACTGCTGCTTCCGAACCGTACCGGATATAATCATCGTATTTTATCACTTCCGCACGGATGAATCCTTTTTCAAAATCAGTATGGATCACACCGGCACATTGCGGAGCTTTCCAACCTTTCTCGTAAGTCCAGGCACGCACTTCCTGTACGCCGGCAGTGAAGTAAGTTTCGAGATTCAGCAATTTATAGGCTGATTTGATAAGACGTGCTACGCCCGATTCCTCCAAGCCTACTTCGGCGAGGAACATCTGACGGTCTTCGTATGTTTCCAGCTCGGCGATGTCCGCTTCTGTCTTGGCTGCAACAACCAGTATTTCAGCATTCTCGTCTTTTACGGCTTCACGTACCATATCTACGTATTTGTTGCCGTTTACTGCACTTGCTTCGTCTACATTGCAGACATACATTACCGGTTTGCTAGTCAACAGGAACAGTTCATGTGCAATCTTCTGTTCATCTTTTGTCTCAAAAGTAACGGTACGTGCCGATTTGCCTTGTTCCAACGCTTCTTTATATTGAACCAGTACATCGTAAGCCTGTTTGGCAGCTTTGTCGCCACCCGTTTGTGCTTGTTTCTGTACCTTTTGGATACGACTCTCGATCGTTTCCAAGTCTTTCAACTGAAGTTCATAGTCGATGATTTCTTTGTCGCGGACAGGATTTACACTTCCGTCTACGTGTGTCACGTTATCGTCGTCGAAGCAACGGAGTACATGGATAATAGCGTCTGTCTCACGGATATTGGCAAGGAACTTGTTTCCCAATCCTTCACCTTTACTTGCACCTTTTACCAGTCCGGCGATATCTACGATTTCTACGGTTGTAGGAACAATCCGTTGGGGATGTACCAATTCTGCCAGCGCATTCAGACGTTCATCGGGAACGGTAATTACACCTACATTGGGTTCAATAGTACAGAAAGGGAAATTTGCCGCCTGTGCTTTCGCATTCGACAAACAGTTGAAAAGTGTCGACTTACCCACGTTCGGTAGTCCAACAATACCACATTGCAATGCCATATTAATCTATTATTTCTATTATTATCAATAGGATACATATATATGAACAATGATTTGGAGGCAATACCCGGATAAAAAAGAGTGTTTGTTACCAAGTTGTTCATTTTTAGTCTGCAAAGATAATCATTTTTTGAGCTAATAAAGGAAACTTGGTATACTTTCTGTCTTTTCCCCTTATTCCGGCTTACTTTTAGTATGGAAAGTAAAGTCACAGAATAAGGGGATTTTAGTATTAATTATTCGTAAGGCGGCACTTCGGAAATACTACCATACCGGTGATATTCGAAAGAAATGCTTTGTTCCTTGAAGTAGCGAATAAGTTCGATGCGTCCCTGTTTCATAGGAGGCGCTGCCACAATATACATATTGGTTTCCGCGGCACGTTCATACATACATTTGGGGATATTCGGAGAACAAGTACGTACTCTTTCATAGTCCGGCATCACTTTCAGGAAGTCCTCCAGCGATTCCTTTCGAAGCGGCCAGCCATATTGGGTAAGTGCGGCAGTACGGTCATCCGAGGGGTCGAAGCTGATAGTGAGAGGTGTTCTACATAGTTCCGAGGCGTATGAGATCATATTGACCTCTCTATCTGTGTCTTCCGGAAAAAGACGTAGAATCATGCTTTTCAAAGGTAAGTAACGGAAGACATTCTGTTCTCCGTATAGCTTATTAACATCCCTCGGGTCCATAAATTCTTCCTCACAAGCATCGAAATAACTGTCTATGTAATCAGTCTGGCTGTCCGGCTTGTCTGTGATTTCTACAAAACAGGTACAATAATTGGGACCTCCCGCTTTGATACCGCCTCCGAAAGCAGACAGTTTCATTCCACCGAATGGCTGGCGGTTGACGATTGCTCCGGTGATTCCCCGGTTGATATACAGGTTGCCTGCTATTACGGAGTTTTTCCACAGCTTTTGTTCCTCTTCATCAAGACTCTGTAATCCCGAAGTTAACCCGTAATCCAGGCTATTGACTAACTTAATTCCTTCTTCAAGGTTCTCGATGCAGGCAACACTCAGCAGAGGGCCGAATAACTCGGTTCGGAAAGAGAAGTTTTCCGGTTTCACTCCCCATTTCACGGTCGGAGCCAGCATATATTCTTTCTCATCGATGAAACGGGGAGGAACCAGCCACGATTCTCCCGGTTCGAGGTTGAAGGCTTGCAGCAACTTGTCGTTCTTATTGGTAATCATCGGACCGACAATATTTCCGGGATTCCAGACACTGCCTACTTTCAGGCTCGTTGCCGCATCTTTCAGTTTGCTTTGGAAGTTCTTGTCTTCATAGACCGAACGTTCGACCAATAACAGAGAGCAGGCGGAACATTTCTGGCCGGCATTACCGAAGGCGGAAGCGACGATGTTCATGATAGCATGGTCACGGTCGCCCGATGCAGTGAGGATAATGACGTTTTTGCCTCCCGTTTCGGCTGATAGCGGAGTTACCGGATTGGCTCTTGCGATATTCTGGGCGGTGTCTGTTCCTCCTGTCAGAATGATATGCTTGATTGCAGGGGCGGTAGTCAGCACTTTCAGCGCTTCCCGGTTGGTGATGATGACTTGTAAGGCCTCTTTCGGTACACCTGCATCCCAAAAAGCTTTGGCGAACATCCAGGCAACCGGAGCCGCTACGGTGGCAGGTTTCAGGATAACGGTGTTTCCTCCCGCCAGTCCGGCTACTATACCGCCTACGGGAATGGCACACGGGAAGTTCCACGGTGAAATGACCAATATGGTACCTTTCGGTTTTATCTCTATATCATCTAATGCGGCGAATTTCTTCATCGCTGTCGTGTAGAAACGGGCATAATCTACCGCTTCCGATACTTCTACATCACCTTCAATGACAGTTTTACCGGTTACGGCACACATACAACCTATCAGGTCACCCCTCATATCAGCGAGCCGGTTGGCTGCTTCGTACATAATCCGGTGGCGTTCTTCCAGTGTGGTTTTTCTCCACCCGGCAGGATCTGTCTCGGCAATTTCGATAATCTTTTCCACTTGAGCACTGTCCGCCTGTGACATTTCACAGATACAGACCTCGTCATTCTGGCAACGGTCGAGGTATTTGTAGCGGTTTTTGCATACTACTGTTTCCGCACCTATCTGTAAAGGAATGATTTCCGGTTCTTCCGTTCCGCTTTTCTTCCATTTGGCAAAGATACGGCGCACCCATTCCTGATTTTGTGACAAGTCGAAGTCCGTATCCGGTTCATTCTGCATTGTGTCCGATGGGGCGACGGGAGTGTACGGAAGATTACGGTTCTGAACGCGTGGAGACACATGCGTGAGGTGATCTTTCATAGCATAGGCTTCTTCAAACTGCTTTGCGAGGAAGTCCCACTCTTTTGTATCCGGTTTCAGATTGAAGGAGTGAGTCAGGAAATTGTCGGGTGCTGTATTTTCGTCCATGCGACGGACAAGATAAGAGACGGCGTTCAGGAAATGTTCGTTTTTCACTACCGGAGTATATAGAATCACCCGGTTGCCGAGCATTGACTGCGCTCTCCAAAGATGATTCGCCATTCCTTCGAGCATTTCGAAGGTCATATATCCGGTTGTCCCGTACTTCTGAGCCAGCAGATAAGCATAAGCGATCGAGAACAGATTATGAGAAGCAACCCCGAGATGTAAAACCCGGGCATTTTCGGGCATCAGTCCACGTTCCAACAGGCACAGATAATTGGCGTCAACTTCTGTTTTGGAAGGACGAATCGGGTTCGGCCAGCCTTTCAGGGAGGAGATAACCGTTTCCATTTCCAGATTACAGCCTTTCACCAGACGCATTTTGATAGGAGCTCCGCCTCCGTCTACGCGGGCTTTGGCAAATTCCAGCAACTCGGTTTGGAAGTCGTATGCATCCGGCAGATAAGCCTGTACGACGATTCCTGCCGAATAGTTCTTGAATTGCGGCAGGTTGAGTACTGCTTTGAAGAGGCGCAATGTGAAGTGGGCGTCTTTATATTCCTCCATATCCAGGTTGATGAACTTGGAGCGTTTTATTCCGTCTTCGTCCGTATAAGGAAAATCAATGGCTTTCTGATAAAGCGCGGACATTCGTGAAACGAGTTCCGGGAAACTTTCTTCGTAGTTCAGAGCGTGTGTCTGCGCGTAGATTCCCGATATTTTCACTGAGATGTAATTAATGTCGGGTGATTCAAGAGCTTCCAGATAGTGATGATAGCGGTGATCGGCTTCTTCGTTGCCAAGCACCACCTCGCCTAAAAGATTCACGTTCTGCCCGATTTTCTCTTTGAAGCGGGTAGCCAGATGCTTCGTGAGTTGCGGGCGTTCCTCATTGATAATAACTTGCGAGGTATCCATGCGCAGGCGTTTTTTGATAATCGGGATAGCGATAAAGTCGAAATGATGTCCGAATGCCTGATACATTTTGAATAAGAAAGCATCCCGTTTGTTCAGAAATTCGGGGACACCGTACTGGTCAAGGAGAGTCTTGATACGTTTGGCGAGTATCTTCCGGTCGCGGATTTGCGAGGATTCGTCGAGCATCTTCACGAGGAATTTCTTGTCTTGCGGGCGCTGCACCATGACGGCATATTTATGCTGTTCCAGGCGTTCGGCTTTCGTAATCGTTTGTTCACAAGTATTATACAGTTTAAGTACCCAATCCTGTACTTCGGTAAGGGTCGGTTGATATTGTTTGTCCATAAGAATCTGAATTATGTAAATGGAGAAAATGTGAAAAAAGAATCTCAAATTGCAATTTATATAGTACGGAGGGTAGGACTAAACATAACAGCACGGTAGCGATGCAGGGTTTGCAACGCTTGCTGCGAGAAGCAGTCGAACAGATACTGTTGTTTCATATTCGTCGTTTTTGAAGGTGATTAGAAACGAAAGACTCACACTTCTCACAAAGATAAAAATAAATTATTGATTTTCAAGTAAAAGGGGAAGAAAATGCAATTGTGATAAATTCTAATATGTATGGTATGAGTTGATACAAGACGCGAGCGAAATAAATTAATCTTAATCTCTCTAAGATTTAGTTGTTCGGATACTATTAATTAGTACTCGTTATGCATGACTTTATTAACTATGAGGAGTAAATATGTGCTAACTTTGAATTAGTTACCTCCTTTAGTATCTGGCCTGATATTTCTTATAAAAAATCAGAAACAGGATGAATCCGGTCAGTGCGAAAGGAACACCTGTGAGGGCGGGGTAACGATAGCCTTCACTAACAGTCAATCCCCCTGCATAAGCGCCAATGGCATTTCCCAGATTGAATGCGACCTGTACGCAGGCAGCCCCCAACATCTCGCCGCCTTTTGCCACACGGATAATCAGTATTTGTTCGGGGCTGGATACGGCAAACAACCCTGCCGTGCAGAGGCACATCAGTATAGCAGCCGTCCATTTGTAGGGAGAAAGGAAGAAAATGAGAAGTAGCATAAGGCATATTAATGCTTGTGCGGCAGTTCCCACTTTTCCGGGTGTATAGCGGTCGGAGAGGCGCCCGCTGATAAGATTTCCCATGACCATACCGAATCCGGCAAGAATCATCAGCGGAGTAATACTTTCGGTGGAGAAACCGGAAATATTCGTCAGCATAGGGTTGATATAGCTGTACCAACAGAATACGCCACCGTTGCCTAACGCCGTAGCACCGAGAATGAGCCAGGGAGCCGGAGTCTTCAAGAAATGGAATTGTCCTTTAAAGCCGGTATCCTTCAAGCCTTCTACGTGAGGTACCCAGCGCCAGATGTAATACAGGATAACGATTCCCCAGATGCCGACCAACAGGAAAGTGGCACGCCAGGAAAGCATAGTGCTGAGAGAAGTTCCCAATGGGACACCGAATAGGTTGGCAATGGTCATTCCGGCAATCATAATCGAAACGGCTTCCGAACCTTTCCCTTTATCAGCCAGTCTTTCGGCAACAATGGAGCCGACGCCGAAATATGCTCCGTGCGGTAGTCCGGAGATGAAGCGCGCAGCAAGCAATATCCAATAATTGGGAGCTGTTGCAGCACAGATATTACCTATCATAATCAGGGTAACCAATACCAGCAGAATATGTTTCAACGGATATTTGCGGGCTAATGTCAACACGGGGGCACCCACACAGACGCCTAATGCATAAGCGGAAATGAAATGTCCCGCCATAGGGATACTGATCCCTAAATCTTTTGCCACATCGGGCAAAATACCCATCATTACAAATTCGGCAATACCTAATCCCAGGGTGCCGAACGCCAATGCGATAAGACTCTTTTTCATACCAAACTTAACCTGATACCTGTAACTTTTTACCTTTTTCTTTTTTGCGGGTGCAAAGGTAAAACAAAATCGGGCAGAGTGAGTTCGGTGTGAAATATTTTGATTTAAGTCAATTTATACAATGCTGCGTATGTAAGACTATGGATTTTAATAATTGTGTTTATAATAATATTATTGCGGTTTTTTTTATTAATAGAGATTGCCTTTTCAATTGCTCTTTCCTGAATGTTTAAGAATCCAGTCTGTTATATCTTTTAGAACTTCTGGGCTAATGGTTTCTTCTAGCTGCCCATACTCCGCCAATGTTCCTTTTTCACAGGTTTGAAACAGATGATTTAAGTTCGGGTAGGCTTTTACCGTTACATTCTTATTCCCGTTCTCGCTGATTCTTTGTTGGATAGCCGTAAGGTTCATAGCCGCCTCCACTTGAATGTCCTTTTCTCCGTTTAAGGCAAGTACCGGACATTTTATTTTTTTCATGGCTTTAGCCGGGTCATATCTCATAAAATGAAGATACCAGGGGGAGGTCATGGAACTTATCTGGGAGGAAATCTGCTGTACGGTATTCAAGTCTTTCAGTTGTTCGGACGACATGGTTTTGGTAACATCTGCATATAACTCTTTTTGAAGTTCATCTGTGGTTTTGTCTGCTTGTTGCAGTATGGCATACCTGTTTCGTATCGACGGTTTCGTTCCTTGCCAGAACGCATCCGGCATTCCCTGGGATTTAGAAATCATCTCTACTTGTTTCAGCATCAGGCTGTCACCTCTTACGCCGGCTCCTGCCAATGAAACAATAAACGCAATCGCCGGGTCTTTGGCAGCTACGATGAATGCTATGATTCCGCCTGCGCTATGTCCGATAATGCCAATCTTCTTTGTGTTTATTTCTTTTCTGCCGCGCAGGTAATTGATGGCAGCTTCCGTGTCCGTTGCGAAATCCTCGTTGGTGGCTGTTGCATGGTTGCCTTGTGAGGCGGCTGTGCCACGATCATCACAGCGTAATACGGCGATTCCGTTCCTCGTCAGATAGTCGGCGATGACTAGGAAAGGCTTGTGTCCCATGATCTCCTCATCCCGGTTCTGCGCACCGCTTCCTGTCACCAACACTACTGCCGGAAATTTATTTCCCTTTTCGGGAAGAGTTAATGTCCCCGCAAGGTTAATTCCGTCCTGTTCGTTTCTTACTGTAACTTCTTCACTTTTATAAGGGAAAGGTGGTTGAGGTTCCTGCGGACGTTTGGGACGGCTTGCTTCTCCCTTTTCCAGGTTCAATGGGATAGGCATTCCTTGTGTGAATGTTCCGGTTATCGTTTTGTCACTTTTCAATTTTCCTTTGTAGGAAGCATGAATAGCAGGTATCTGAATAGTTAATATGGAATCACTGAAAGAGGTAGCTTGTGTCTTTATGCCGTTGGCTCCCTGGTCGGGACTGTCGAGCGTTGTTACATAAGTTCCTTGAGCCGCTTGGTTGATATGGAATACGATAGTCAGCGACCCGGTGGGAACAGTCAGTTTTCCGTGCCAAGTTCCTGAGATATCTTGCGCGGATGCGGAAGAAGATAAGAACAGTCCGGTGAATAATCCGGTGATAATAGTAGCTATGTAGACAGTTTTCAATGTGTTCATAAGAGAGAGATTAATAGTGAATGTAATTGATGCATATCAGATGATCCGTACAAAGATAACGATTATTCTGACATAAAAAATAAGACATTACTCAATCTTGTTTTAAGTCGAGTAATTTCAGGATAATTTATGAGATTTTTTGCTGTCAATGGACTAAAAGGCTATCTTTGTTTTTATTTAATAGATTAATATTTGATAAATATGAAGATGTGTAGTGAAGTCTTCCAGTTTGAAAAGGAACTGAAGTGGGAGAACCCGGGTCCGGGAATCCGTCGTCAGATAATGGGTTATGACGAACAGTTGATGATGGTAAAAGTGCAGTTTGAAAAAGGAGCTGTCGGCACAATGCACGAACATCATCACAGTCAGGCTACTTATGTGGTAAGTGGAAAGTTCGAATTAACGATTGGCGAACAGAAAGAAATACTATCGGCAGGAGATGGCTATTATGTGGCTCCTAATAAACCTCATGGCTGTGTTTGTCTCGAAGCAGGCGTGCTGATTGACACATTTACTCCGATGCGGGCAGATTTTCTGTAAGACAGATGTGGTATGAAATTACCACATCTGTGGTATTTCGCCTGAACAGAATCCGCGCTATCTTTGTCATATATTAAAACGTATGAATTTAAAACGGATATATATGGAGAAGATAGCAAGAAAATTGACGGACCTGGTTGGTAACACTCCGTTGTTGGAACTTAGTAATTATAATAAGAGTAAGAATTTGAAAGCTCGCCTGGTAGTGAAGCTTGAATATTTTAACCCTGCCGGAAGCGTTAAAGACCGTATTGCTTTGGCGATGATTGAAGACGCTGAGGCAAAAGGTGTTTTGCAAGCGGGAGCTACTATTATAGAACCGACTAGTGGCAACACCGGAGTAGGACTGGCTTTTGTGGCTGCTGCCAAAGGTTATAAGTTGATATTGACAATGCCCGACACGATGAGTGTTGAACGCCGCAATCTTTTGAAAGCTTTGGGAGCAGAATTGGTCCTGACTCCCGGTGCGGATGGTATGAAAGGAGCAATTGCCAAAGCGGAAGAACTGAAAGCGGCAACTCCGGACTCTGTTATCTTACAACAATTTGAAAATCCTGCTAACCCCGCCATGCATTTACGTACTACCGGCCTGGAAATATGGAGAGATACCGAGGGGAAAGTCGATATCTTTGTGGCCGGCGTGGGTACTGGCGGGACAGTTAGCGGAGTAGGTGAAGCATTGAAGATGCGCGACCCCAGTGTGAGGGTGGTAGCGGTAGAACCGTCTGATTCGCCGGTTCTTTCCGGAGGAAAGCCTGGGCCTCATAAGATTCAGGGAATCGGTGCGGGTTTCATTCCGAAGACTTACAAGGCTTCCGTCGTAGATGAAATTATTCGGGTGCAGAATGATGATGCCATTCGTACAAGCCGTGAACTGGCGAAGCTGGAAGGATTGCTGGTCGGCATATCTTCGGGTGCTGCTGTTTATGCGGCGACAGAACTGGCAAAACGCCCGGAAAATGAAGGGAAGATGATTGTGGCGTTGCTGCCCGATACAGGCGAACGTTATTTGTCTACTATTTTGTATGCTTTTGAGGAATATCCTTTATGATACACTGAATTTTAGAAAAAAGAGAGAGAATAATCGGGTGGTTATTTGGCAAAATCGTATATTTGCCAAGTAACCATTTTTATTTAATACTATGTTAAACAATACTTTAGGGATTTTAGTAACTATTCTCTTACTATTTTCCGCCTGTAAAGACGAAGAACCCTCAATCTCTTCAACGAAGGAATTGCTGAACTTTTCTATTTTGAAAAGTGATAATCAAGGTAAGGTCGTAAATGATGTGGAAGCCTCTATTCAGGGGAGTGTGATTACATTGCCATTGGATAAGTATGATGATTTGAAATCATTAATTGCCGTATTCGAATATAATGGAAAATCTATCACGATAAATGGAGTTAAGCAGGAATCCGGAGTTACCTCAAATGATTATTCGCAGCCATTGGTTTTTACTGTGGAAGCAGAAGATGGCAGTAAACAGCAATATACAGTGGAAATTGCATTGAAAGATACCGGAGTGCTTTCTGCTTTCCGCTTTTTGAAAAAGAATAATGCATTCTTGACTGCTGATGTTTCCTCTTCTATTGGAGAAGAAAGTATAATACCCCTTGTTACATTCTCACAATCCGAGCTTATCCCTACATTTACCACGAATGCTGTAAAAGTACTGGTGGACGAGGTAGAACAGAAAAGTGGAATGACAAAGAATGATTTTTCATCTCCCGTAGTTTATCAGTTTATAATGAGAAATGGGGAGACTTTTCAATATACAGTAAAGGCTGAATTCTTATTATCTGCTATTCCTGAATTGACTATTACGACGACAGATCCGTCTATAGCGGAAATACCAAGTAAGGATTATTATCTGGAGGGTACTTTGGCTGTTAACGGTAGAGGGGGCTATGAGGATTATACAGGGAAAACCGAGATAAAGGGACGCGGCAATTCAACGTGGGGATATCCTAAAAAGCCTTATCGACTGAAACTTAATAAGAAAGCAGAGATCTGTGGTTTGGGGAAAGCCAAGAATTATGTGTTGTTGGCAAATCATCTTGATCCTACGTTAATGCTTAATTCGGTTGCATTCAAGATAGGTCGGCTGCTGGAACTTCCTTTTACCAATCATGCAATTCCTGTAGATGTAGTTTTAAACGGAATTTATAAAGGTTCTTACTTGTTGACCGAACAGATAGAGGTTAAAGAAAACCGTGTAGATTTGGATGAAAACAACAGTGTCATGTGGGAACTTGATTCTTATTGGGATGATGAGCCTAAGTTTAAATCGACTGCATTTAACCTCCCTGTAATGGTGAAAGACCCTGATTTGACCACAGAGCAATTTGAATATTGGAAGAAGGACTTTAATGCATTCACGACACAATTTGCAAAAGAACCGTTAGAAGGAAATAGCTATGTAGACATGATTGATATTGAATCGGTTGCCAAATTTCTGATAACCTTTAACTTGGTACACAACATGGAGATAAATCATCCTAAAAGTGTTTTTCTCCATAAAGAAGGAAATGGCAAGTATGTAATGGGACCTATCTGGGATTTTGATTGGGCGTATGATTATGAAGGTACGAGTAATCATTTTGGACGTTACAACACACCGTTATTTTCAAGTAGCATGAATGGAGTCGGTACGGCATTTTTCCAACGCTTTCTACAAGATAGCCGTGTGAAAGCGATATATAAGAGAACTTGGCAAGATTTCAAGAATAATAAGCTAGATGCATTGTTACAATATGTAGATGATTATGCTGTAATGCTTAAACCCTCTGTGGAAAGGAATAGTGAATTATGGGAAAATACTCGTTCATTCGATACAAAAGTGAAAGAGTTGAAGACGTGGTTAAGGAATAGAGCAGACTATATAGATAGTGAAGTCAGTAAACTTTAATAGAATCAATCTGTTGAACTGATAGATGAAAATAGATATCTGAAGAACCGGTAATAATTTCTGTTTCACTTTTTAGTGAGGAAAACAAAATTATTACCGGTTCTTATGGATTTATATTATTGATTGGGGTTTATTGCACTTCAAAACTTCCTTTCAACCGTATATCTTGTGATGAAGCTCCTATCATTATTGAAAAACTACCCGGTTCTACCGTAAACTGATTGTTCTTGTCCCATAACCCCAAGTCTTGAGGAGTAAGGGTAAAACTGATTGTCTGTTCTTCTCCCGGTTGCAAATGAATACGTTCGAAGCCACGTAACACCTTGTCGTAGGTAGTCACACTGCTGAAATCATCCCGAATATAAAGCTGAACTACTTCATCTCCAGCTCTTTTCCCGGTATTCTTTACGATACACGAAAGGGTCATGTTTTCTTGTGGACCTATAACCGGTTTGGAGATCTTCAAGGCTGAATATTCAAAAGTAGTGTAACTTAACCCATATCCGAAAGGATAAAGAACTCCGTCTACACGGACTCTCCCCTTTGAATCGGAGCCGGGTTTGAATGGAAATGCAAATGGAACCTGTCCTACTGACTTCGGGAAAGTTACAGCCAGGCGACCGCCCGGATTGTAATCTCCGAAAAGGACTTTAGCAATAGCATTCCCCATAAATTCACCGGGGAACCAGGCATGCACAATAGCGGGAACGTATTTGTTGGCCCAGTTGATTGTTGCTGCCCTTCCGTCTACCATTACCAAAACTACTGGCTTTCCTGTTGCATATACAGCTTCCAGCAATTGCTGCTGACGCCCGCAGAGATCGAGGCTGGTACGGGAAAATTCCTCCCGAACCGTCTTCTCATTTCCGCCTAATACAAGAATAGCGATGTCCGAAACTTTTGCCAGTTCTACTGCTTCATTAATCATAGCTTGTTCCTGTGTATCCAAAGGAACATTGTATAATTCACTTTCCGGGAAATACTTGTCAATGATGTTACATCCCTTTGCATAGCTGACTTCTGCATTAGGCAGATATTCTTTGATTCCCTGATATACAGTCTTGATAGGAGCATGGGCAGGGCCGTATCTGCACGTCAGTTCCTTCACTTCTTCTGCATTCGGACCGATAACTGCTATTTTGTTGAGGCTCTTGGACAACGGAAGCATCTGATTCTCGTTTTTCAGAAGAACAATAGACTCTAAAGCCGCTTTCATAGATACCTCCTGATGAGCGGCATTGTGTACTACCGTTTCTGGATGACGATCATCACCTGGGTACGGATTATCAAAAAGCCCCAACATAAATTTGACACGTAAGATTTCACCTACACGTTGGTCGAGGGTATGCAAAGAGATTTTTCCTTCGCTGATTGCACGGCGTAAAGGGAGGATAAAATCTTGTGGCGGGGGGAAGTTGGTGCGGATATTCAGTCCTGCATTTACTACTTGTGCCGCCATTTCTTCTTCAGTCGGGGTAATGCGGTGTTTTGTATGCAGGAATTCCACTGCTTCACTGTCCGATACTACATATCCCTTGAACCCCCATTGTTGACGCAGAATTTCAGTAAGGAAATGATAACTCCCGGAGACAGGTTCTCCGTCATAATCATTATAAGAGCTCATTACCCCTAAGGCTCCTGCTTCCTGAATTCCTTTGCGGAAGGGTTCCAAATAAAGAGTCTTCATCTCACGCGGAGCCACGTGCGGGTCGGTACGTGTACCTCCATCACGTCCTCCAACCGGGATACTATAGACGGCAAAATGTTTCGGAGTGGCTGCCAGCCCTTCGGCTTGCAGACCGAGAATCATTTGTTTTCCCAGTTCGCCTGCCAGATAAGGATCTTCGCCATAACTCTCTACTACCCGTCCCCAGCGCGGGTCTTGGGCAATGTCCAGAATCGGGGCGTAAATATTGGTATATCCGAGCGCTTTTGCCTCATCAGCAGTGACTTTCGCAATTTCTCGGATCAGTTTCTTGTTCCACGTGGCACCTTGTCCGCATTGGGCAGGAAACATGGTAGCCCGATTGTGGCACAATCCGCGTATTCCTTCATTGGTAAAGTCAACGGGAATGCCCAACCGTGTCTGTTCTACAAACCAGCGTTGTATTTCGTGGCGGTTCTTTACACTGTTGGCATACGGATAAGAAAGTTCGGAACCGAATTTACCCAATCCGTTCGCCTGTTCGTCAATATTCCCGATACCGTCTTTCCAGATTTCCTTTGACCATTCGGCAGTGGGCCATGCATCTTTCAATACCCGCCCCGAACCGTATAAAGTAGCCATTTGGCAGGTTTTCTCTTCCAGCGTCATTTGCGACAGCAAATCCGCAACACGGGCTTCAATAGGAGCGGCAGGGTCTTCGTATACGTCCTTGACTCCGTTCTTATTAAAGTCAATCCAATTCTTCTTGTATATGTCTTTTGTACTGCCGGCAAAGATGTTGCCGACAGACAGACACAAGGTAAGTCCACATACTAATTTTTTCATATCTATGGCTTTTCATCAGCTCGCAGGCCGAATACTTTTCCCGTCATCCGGTCTACCGGTACTTTCCATACTTTAACATTACGGACAGCCGGATCGGAGTAATTAAATTCATTATTCGTATAATGACACATGATAATGTCCAATGCGTCACGTTTTTCTTCCATGTCTTCAACGAACTCTACTTTTCCGCGACACATCGCACTTTCAGAACGCATACTGTAACTGCAAGCCACTTTTTCGTGCTGATAGACAAGCTTGTGTCCGAGACTAAAAGTGATACAGACATTATTATTGTGTTCCAACATTTCCACTTTACTGCCTTCGGGCCCGGAGTGGAGATAGATAATGCCGTCTTCATAACCGAAGTTCATCGGAACTACGTATGGATTACCTTCCATATCGACTATACCTACAAAACAAACGTCACAATGAAGAATAATAGACTCGATTCTTTGTTTGTCTTCGATGATAAAGGTTTTCATAATGGTTGTTAGCTTCCCCTTTGTGGTGAACTTATTTTTCTATTAATTCAAAATCCAATTGTTTCTTCTCAAGGTTGGCACGTGCTACGCGAACGGTAATAGCATCTCCCAGACTATATATCTTGTTTTTACGACGTCCGCGAAGGCAATAGTTCTTCTCGTCAAATTCGTAATAATCATCATCCAGATCGCGGATGGGCACCAAACCTTCACATTTATTTTCGTTCAGTTCTACGTAGAGTCCCCATTCGGTTACACCGGAGATTACGCCATCGTAAATCTGCCCCAAGCGTTCGCTCATAAATTCTACCTGTTTATATTTGATAGAAGCGCGTTCAGCGTTGGCAGCTATTTGCTCCATGTTCGAACTGTGGTCGCAGAGGTCTTCGTATTTGGCTTCTGATACGCTGCGTCCTCCGTTTATGTACTTCGTCAACAAACGATGTACCATCATATCCGGGAAACGGCGGATCGGTGAGGTGAAGTGAGTGTAATATTCGAATGCCAGTCCGTAGTGGCCGATGTTATGCGTAGAGTAACGCGCTTTCTGCATGGCACGGATAGAAACTGTTTCAATCAGATTCTCTTCTTTCTTACCATGAATATCGTCCAGAAGGTGGTTAATAGACTTTGAAATATCTGTTTTTGTACCGCTTGTACGTACTTTATAGCCGAAACGGGCGATGAACTGCGACAAGTTTTCCAGCTTTTCCGGGTCGGGCAGGTCGTGGATACGGTAAGGGAGCACTTTGGCTTTCTTATTCTTCGGCACACGTCCTACCTTTTCGGCTACGGTTCTGTTGGCAAGCAACATAAATTCTTCTACCAGCTTATTGGCGTCTTTTGACTCCTTGAAGTAAACGCTGATAGGTTTCCCTTTCTCATCGATCTCGAACTTCACTTCGTAACGGTCGAAGTTGATAGCTCCTGCTGAGAAACGTTTTTCGCGAAGTGCTTTGGCGATAGTATCCAGTGTGAGTATTTCTTCCTTGAAGTCTCCTTCTTTTGTCTCGATAATTTGCTGTGCCTCTTCGTAAGTAAAGCGGCGGTCGGAGTTGATAACCGTATGAACGATGCGTGAATCCTTGACTTCACCTTTTTCGGTAATATTGAAGATTACGGAGAAAGCCAGCTTTTCTTCATTCGGGCGGAGGGAACAGATGAAGTTACACAATCGTTCGGGAAGCATCGGAATGGTGCGGTCCACCAGATAGACGGAAGTGGCGCGTTTTTCTGCCTCTTTGTCAATGATTCCTCCTTCTTTCACGTAATGCGTCACATCGGCGATGTGTACACCTACTTCCCACAATCCTTCTTTCAATTTGCGGATAGAAAGTGCATCGTCGAAGTCTTTGGCATCTTTCGGGTCAATAGTGAAAGTGGTAACTTTGCGGAAGTCCTCACGTTTGGCAATCTCTTCGGCTGAAATTTCGGCGGGAATCTTGTCTGCCGCTGTCTCTACCGACTTCGGATAGACATAAGGCAAACCGAATTCGGCAAGAATGGCGTGCATCTCCGTAGTGTTTTCACCGGCTTTGCCAAGTATATCAATGACTTGTCCGATAGGATTTTTTGCCTTGTCCGGCCATTCGGTCACTTTCACAATTGCTTTGTCTCCGGTTTTACCACCTTTCAGCTTTTCTTTCGGGATAAAGATGTCATTGGCAAGTGTGCGGTTTTCCGTCACCAGAAAAGCATACGACTTGGCTACTTCCAGTGTACCGACAAATGTATCGTTGGCACGTTCCAGTATTTCTATTACTTCCCCTTCGGCATCCTTGTTTTTACGTTTGGCGTAGAAGGTGATCTTTACTTTGTCGTTGTTCATCGCATGGGCCGAGTTGCGTTCGGCCACAAAGATAGGATCGCCCCCTCCTTCGGGGATGAAGGAATTCTTTCCGTTACTTTTCCGTTGGAAGGTGCCGGTCATCTCTGTTCCATGATTGTTGAGACGGAACTTTCCCTTTTCTATTTCGCTGATATAGTCATCATCCAGCATTTCGTGAAGAATATCGACGCATAGCATTTTCTGCGGGTGAGTGGTGAGATGTAACTCTGAGAAAATATATTTCATGCTCAGCGTCTCGCTTTGTTTGGCATGGAAAAAGTCTATCAATAGCGCGGCTAACTGTTTTTTACTCATTCTCTTGCCGGCTTTCTTCTCTTTCTTTTCTTTCTTTTTCGCCATAATGTAGTCTTTTAAAAATATCTAGTTACAAAGATATAGGAATATTTTCCTTATCGAAACTTTGAGGAAAGAAAAATAACTTTGCAGTCTTGTATTTGATTTTCCGTAATAGGTCAGGTTGGTTCTGATAAGGTATATTACAAAGTTGGGGATAACTCATAATTTTATCGTTGTATGTAAGTGGTATTTAAAGGGTATCGTTTTTTTTCAACGGGTTGAGTGCGACAAATAATAATTGAGAAAAGCAAAATGGCTTTTGTTTTATATTTATTGTATCTTTGTGGCATTATCAAGAAAATGTTTAGTGAGGTACTTTTATTAATATTCACGCAGAACCTAGAGAGTAATAATGGAGAGTGTTTTAATTACGGGCGCAAGCGGTTTTATAGGAAGTTTCATCGTAGAGGAAGCGTTGAAACGAAGGTTTGGTGTGTGGGCAGGGATTCGTTCTACGAGCAGTAAGAAATATTTGAAAAACCGGAAGATTCATTTTCTGGAACTGGACTTTGCGCATCCTAATGAACTTCGCGCCCAACTCTCCGGGCATAAAGGTACTTATAACAAGTTTGATTATATCATTCATTGTGCCGGTGTCACCAAATGCTCTGACAAAAAGACTTTTGATTATGTCAATTATCTCCAGACTAAATATTTTATAGACACGCTGAAAGCGTTGAATATGGTTCCGAAGCAGTTTATATATATCAGCACGTTGAGTGTATTCGGTCCTGTACGTGAGAAGGATTATACTCCGATTGAGGCGGATGATACTCCGGCGCCCAATACGGCTTATGGGTTCAGTAAACTGAAAGCGGAACTGTATATTCAGAGTATTCCCGGTTTTCCTTATGTCATTTATCGTCCTACGGGAGTTTACGGACCTCGTGAAACAGATTATTTCCTTATGGCGAAATCTATTCAGAAGCATGTTGATTTCTCGGTGGGTTTCCGGCGTCAAGACCTTACTTTTGTTTATGTGAAAGACATTGTGCAAGCTATTTTCCTGGGAATAGAGAAAAATGTTACCCGTAGAACGTATTTCCTGACAGACGGGAATGTGTATAAGAGTCGTGCGTTTTCGGACCTGATACAAAAAGAATTGGGTAATCCGTTTGTTCTTCATCTGAAATGTCCGTTAATTGTGCTAAAAGTTATATCTTTGCTCGCTGAATTTATTGCTACACGTTCCGGAAAGAGCAGTACACTAAATTCGGATAAATATAAGATAATGAAACAACGCAATTGGCAATGTGACATCATCCCGACAATTAATGAACTGGGATATGCGCCCGAATATGATTTGGAAAAGGGAGTCCATGAAACCATTGCCTGGTATAAAAACGAAGGATGGCTTTAGACTTATTTAAGCGAGTAGAAACCCGGAAAGGGTTGTTTGCTGTGGAGAAGATTACATTGATTTATAATCTGTTGACCTCCATTTTGATTCTATTCCTGTTTCAGCGAATGGATCATCCATGGCACATGTTGCTGGATAGGGCTATGATTGCTGCAATGACTTTTCTGTTGATGTATCTCTACCGGCTTGCTCCCTGTAAGTTTTCGGCGTTTGTACGCATCGTCATTCAGATGAGCCTGCTTTCTTACTGGTATCCGGATACTTTCGAGTTCAACCGGTTCTTTCCGAATCTGGATCATGTCTTCGCTATCACCGAACAGTTTATTTTTAATGGGCAACCTGCTATCTGGTTCTGTCATACGTTCCCGCATCTTCTGGTCAGTGAGGCGTTCAATATGGGATATTTCTTCTATTATCCGATGATGTTGATTGTGGCGTTATTCTATTTCATTTATAGGTTCGAGTGGTTTGAAAAGATGTCTTTTGTGCTTGTCACTTCCTTCTTTATCTATTATCTGATATATATATTCGTACCTGTTGCAGGACCTCAATTCTATTTTCCTGCCATTGGATTTGATAACGTTTCTAAAGGAATTTTTCCGGCTATCGGTGATTATTTCAATCATCATCAGGAATTGCTTCCCGGTCCGGGCTATCAGCATGGGTTCTTTTATAGTTTAGTGGAAGGCTCCCAACAAGTGGGCGAACGGCCTACGGCCGCATTTCCAAGTTCGCATGTCGGCATTTCTACCATTCTGATGATTATGGCATGGCGGGGCAGTAAGAAGCTGTTTGCTTGCCTGATACCTTTCTATATGCTGCTTTGTGGAGCTACTGTATATATTCAGGCTCATTATGTCATTGATGCTATTGTAGGCTTTTTCTCCGCATTCCTGTTGTACGTGGTGGTAACTTGGATGTTTAAAAAGTGGTTTGCGCAACCGATGTTCAAATAAAATAGCATTGCTCCATAATACTATCTTCAAGGATGCAATGCTATAAATATCGTATTTAATTTTTCGGGCTACTTTCTCTGTTGGTGAGTATTTCATTAAATATCTGAAACAGCTCCTCTTTGGTCTCGGCACGTAACATAGCGATGCGGGTGTCACGGAAATTAGGGATTCCTTTGAATAACGGGCTTGCAGCCAAGTGACGGCGCACGTGCAAGATACCTTTGCGTTCGTCGAGTAAGTTTACACTGTCAATCACTTCCTGGCGGAGGACTTCCATGCACCATTCAAAACTTAGTGGCGGCAGTTCCTCGCCTGTCTCCAGATAATGCTTCATCTCTTTAAATATCCATGGACGGCCGAAGCTGGCACGGCCTATCATAACAGCGTCCACTCCATAACGGTCGAAACACTCCTTGCAGCGTTGAGGCGTTGTCACATCCCCGTTGCCGATGATCGGGATATGCATCCGCGGATTATTTTTTACTTCTCCTATCAGCGTCCAGTCCGCTTCTCCGGTGTACATTTGTGCACGGGTACGACCGTGTATGGTTAATGCGGCAATACCGCAATCCTGTAACTGTTCTGCCAGCTCTACGATAATTTTGTTGTTGGCGTCCCACCCCAGACGGGTTTTCACCGTTACGGGGATTTTTACCGCATCCACTACAGCACGGGTAATTTCCAGCATTTGAGGGATATTCTGCAACATTCCTGCTCCGGCACCCTTTCCGGCCACTCTTTTCACCGGGCATCCGAAGTTAATATCCAAAATATCAGGCTGTGCCTGTTCCACAATCTTTGCGGCTTCCACCATGGTTTCCGTATCTTTGCCGTATATCTGAATGGCGACGGGACGTTCTTCATCACTGATGTTTAACTTCTGCGCTGTCTTGCTGACAGCACGTATCAGTGCGTCACTCGATACAAATTCAGTATATACCATGTCCGCTCCGAACTTTTTGCACATCAGGCGGAAAGCCGGGTCGGTCACGTCTTCCATGGGAGCAAGCAGGATAGGATGTTTTCCCAAGTCTATATGGTTAATCTTCATATACGATTTTGTTATTTGCTGTTTATGATTGAAGTAACTTCTTCTTTTCGCTGCAAAAATACGGAAAAAAGCCTACCTTTGTACGCATTCATTTGCTTAACTGATACAAATAAGTATATATTCTATGAGTCTTAGTTTGAAAGATTTTGAAATTATGGCTCCTGTAGGTTCGCGCGAATCTCTAGCTGCGGCCATTCAGGCAGGTGCCGATTCTATCTATTTCGGTATAGAAAACTTGAATATGCGTGCCCGTTCGGCTAATACGTTCACGATTGATGACTTGCGGGAAATAGCCCGCACGTGCGATGAGCATGGGATGAAAAGCTACCTGACGGTGAATACTATTATCTATGATAAAGATATTCCTTTAATGCATACGATTGTCGATGCGGCTAAGGAAGCGGGAATTTCGGCTGTGATTGCGGCTGATGTTGCAGTGATGGACTATGCCCGCCGGATAGGGCAGGAGGTGCATCTTTCCACCCAGCTGAATATCTCCAATGCAGAAGCGTTGAAATTCTATGCCCGGTTTGCTGATGTAGTGGTACTGGCCCGTGAATTGAATCTGGAACAGGTAGCGGAGATTTACCGGCAGATACAGGAAGAACATATCTGCGGTCCGAGTGGCGAACAGCTTCGTATTGAAATGTTCTGTCATGGTGCGCTCTGTATGGCTGTTTCGGGTAAATGCTATCTTTCTTTGCATGAGATGAACCATTCTGCCAACCGGGGTGCTTGTATGCAGGTGTGTCGTCGTTCTTATACCGTTCGTGATAAGGAAACGGATGTGGAATTGGATATTGATAACGAATATATCATGTCGCCGAAAGACCTGAAAACTATTCATTTTATGAATAAGATGTTGGATGCAGGTGTGCGTGTGTTCAAGATTGAAGGTCGTGCCCGTGGACCTGAGTATGTGCGCACAGTGGTGGAATGCTACAAAGAAGCTATCAAAGCCTATCTGGAAGATACCTTTACTGATGAAAAGATTGCAGCATGGGATGAACGCCTGAAGACCGTTTTCAACCGTGGTTTCTGGGACGGCTACTATCTCGGACAGCGTTTGGGAGAATGGACCCGCAATTATGGATCGGCGGCAACGGAACGTAAGATTTACGTGGGAAAAGGGATCAAATACTTTTCTAACATCGGAGTCTCCGAGTTTTTGGTTGAAGCTGCCGAGGTTAGCGTAGGCGACAAACTGTTGATTACAGGACCGACTACCGGCGCTGTTTTTATGACATTGGATGAAGCGCGTGTTGATCTGGAACCGGTGCAGACCGTAAAGAAAGGGCAGCATTTCTCTATGAAGTCGGATAAGATACGTCCGAGCGACAAACTGTATAAACTGGTATCTACCGAAGAACTGAAAAAGTTTAAAGGGCTGGATATCGAACAGAAAAGAGGCTAGCTCCGGTCATTATTCTCTAATCTTTAATTCACGATAAATGAACTATATCTATGAATTGGAAATGAAGGTGCGTGATTATGAATGCGACCTTCAAGGTATTGTCAATAATGCCAACTATCAGCATTATCTGGAACATACCCGGCATGAATTTCTGACCTCGGTCGGCGTTAGCTTTGCAGCGCTTCATGAGCAGGGAGTCGATCCCGTAGTAGCACGCATCAATATGGCTTTCAAAACTCCGTTGAAGAGTGGAGATGAATTTGTATCCAAGCTATATATGAAGAAAGAAGGCATTAAGTATGTGTTTTATCAGGATATTTTCCGGAAAAGTGATAATAAAGTAGTAGTGAAATCCACTGTTGAAACGGTATGTGTAGTAAATGGACGTTTGAGTGACAGCGAATTGTTTGATAACGTCTTTGCACCTTACCTGAAATGAATAGCTCCGAAGAAGAACAAATTTATAGTATTGCTTTGACAATGGTGCCTGGTATCGGGCATATTGGAGCGAAACATTTGATGGACGAGGCGGGAAGTGCCGGGTTCATATTCCATAACCGCGAGGCACTTCTTGAATGTGTTTCGGGAATAAGTCGGCGTGTAGTGAATGCGTTGGATTGCCCGCAAGCCATTGACCGTGCGAAGCAGGAATTTGATTTTGTTCAGAAGAATAATATTCGTTGCCTGATCATAACCGACGAGGAGTATCCTTCCCGATTGAGAGAGTGTGAGGATGCTCCCGTTGTTCTTTTCTTCAAAGGAAATACAGATTTGAATGCCCTCCGTGTCGTTAATATGGTAGGTACTCGTCATGCCACTGATTATGGAACCCGTATTTGTGCTTCTTTTTTGCACGATCTGAAAGTACTGTGCCCTGATGTCTTGGTAGTCAGTGGCTTGGCTTATGGAATCGATATAAACGCTCATCGTGCAGCATTAGCCAATCAGCTTTCTACGGTAGGAGTTCTTGCCCATGGCTTGGATCGCATCTATCCCTATGTGCATCGAAAGACAGCTATTGATATGCTTGATAATGGTGGGCTGTTAACTGAATTCCTGACCGGAACGAATCCCGACCGCCATAACTTTGTCAGCCGCAACCGTATCGTTGCCGGTATGTGTGACGCTACAATTGTTATTGAGTCTGCCGAGAAGGGTGGTTCGTTAATCACTGCCGAACTAGCCGAAGGCTATCACCGGGACTGCTTTGCTTTCCCGGGACGCCTGAATGATGAATATTCCAAAGGCTGTAACCAACTGATTCGGGATAATAAGGCTTCTTTACTTCTTTCGGCAGACGACTTTGTATCGGCAATGGGTTGGGATATTGCTGCTCATCCGGCGAAAGTGGAAAATGTGCAACGCAGTCTTTTCCTTGACTTATCCGAGGACGAGCAAAAGGTGGTTGATATTCTGGAGAAACAAGGAGATTTACAGATTAATACATTAGTTGTTGAAGCAGATATTCCTGTACAGAAAATGAATGCAATTCTTTTCGAACTTGAAATGAAAGGTGTAATTCGTGTATTGGTGGGAGGAATGTATCAATTATTAGCTTAGTTTATCATAAACATAAAAAAAGGAGCAACGCTTTGCTCCAACCTTTGTTAACCTTAAATCTAATACTATGAAAAAAATCACATGACAAATGTAAGCCTTCATTGTATTTCTTCCAAATAATTCTATTGCATTTGTTTCTCTTTTAAATTCTTTCACTGATTTTCACTGTTATCGGACACGATGCACTTCTATCCCACTTATTGGAAGGTTTTTGAGTATTTCAACGAGTAATTTTTCTCATAAAAAAATAGGATTTTTTTTAATCTTTGAATATTTAAAGTATATTTGCGCTATGTCTATAGAAAATGAAAAGCATGGCTGCCTCTAGTGAAATGGATGATATTGCTTTGTGGGGCCTTTTGATAAAAGGCGATCAAAAAGCATTGGAAATACTTTATCAAAGATATTATTCTCTTCTGTTGAATTATGGTTTGAGATGCAGTACAGATAAAGAATTGGTCAAAGATTGTATCCAGGATCTTTTTATAAGCTTATATCAGAATACTCACATTAATGTGACAAACATAACAGTCCGTTCTTATCTATTAAAAGCTTTAAGAAATAATCTCACCTATAAATTAGCAACTAATAAAGAAGCGGATTCATTAGATGACTCAGTTTTTCATATTCCGCTCAATGAAGATCTATTTGAACAGTTATTTCCTAAGAATGATCATGATCTGCAACTGGCCCGTCGTCTTTTGGTGGCAATCTCACAGTTATCTCCGAATCAAAAAACAGTTCTTTATTTACGTTACGTGCAGGAACTCTCATATAAAGGAAATAGCGGATGTTATGGATATGAACATACAATCGTCTATGAATTTGTCTAGCCGGGCTTTAACTAAACTGCGCACTCTAGTAACTCAAGATGAATACTTTTTGGGTGTATGGCAATTGTTTTTTCTTAAAATAATATTATCTCTTTGAAAGGGAAAAAATATTTTCTTTGTAATTTGTTGATTATTATATAGATATATCCTTTTTCTGACTCTATTGTTTTTTTCTGCAAAAAAAATGCTGTAAAAGTGAGTAGGTTTTTCTTTTAATTCCATTCTAATTATAAAAGAGGATAAAAATGAAATATAGTAAAATAGATATCAGGAATACTGTACGCAATCTTATAGATTATTTCAAGATGCAAAACGAAGTTCCTTCTCAAAAGGAAATAGTTGAAGTATGGAGTAAAATAAAAGAAGGAGTTGAAAAGAAAAAACAAAGAAGGAAAGAGCGATATATACTTGTGGCAATTACTTCTGCAGCTGCTTTTATAGGGTGTATATGGTTGGGAATTGAATGGTATTCTTTTAATAATAAGTCGGATATTTCCGTGATAGCAGCACAAATGTCTAATGAATCTATAGAAGGAGAGGATATTCGTTTGATTGTCTCTGAGAAAGAAGTTCATCATGTAAAGAAAGGGGCTACAGTAGCTTATTCACAAGAGGGAATTGTGAGTGTAGATGAAGAAAAGGTATCTAAGAATACTACAAAAGATTTATACGACCAGATTATTGTTCCTAAAGGTAAATATACCCGTTTGATTCTTGCTGATGGTTCTAGTTTGCATATAAATGCGGGTACGAAAGTGATTTATCCTAAACGTTTTGAGAAAAACAGACGTGAAATCTTTGTAGATGGAGAAATTTTTATTGATGTGAAACGAGATGAATCAGCTCCTTTTATTGTGAAAACGGCACAATTTGACGTACAAGTATTAGGGACTGCTTTTGATATAAAGGCTTATAGCGGCACATTTGAAAATGCAGAAGTTGTTTTAGTACGTGGTAAAGTAAATGTGAAAAGCAAATCGGGTAAGGAACTGGTTCTTTCACCTGATAATAAAGCTACAATATTGTCTGATGGTCTGATTGAAGAGTCTTCAGTAAATGCAGAAGAATATGTACTTTGGACTGAAGGAATATTGTCTCTGAATAATGATCCGTTGAATGTAATTTTAGCCAAACTGGGTCGATATTATGGAGTTGATATTGATTGTACAGATGATATTTCAACTATAAAGATAGCAGGTAAAATAGACTTGGAGTGTGGCATAGAAGCAGCATTAAAAAGAATATCTGCTACAGGAGGATTCTCTTTCTTGAAGCAAGAGGGTGCCTACATGTTAAAGCCTCTGGAGAAAATTGTACAATAGATTTTGAAACCGAATGTTTAATCTTAAAAATGAATACGTATGATAACATGAAAAGATTTGTCTAATTAGAAAATCCGAGTAATACTGCTAATATTACCCGGATAAAGTGAAAAACACCGAGTTACTGGTATTATATCAATCTTACAAAATTATGGAAAAAAAGTTGAAAAACGCAATCATAATGAATCGATTAACGAAAATTATGTTTGTACTGGGATTTCTATTGACTTCAGTGTGGAGTTATTCGAGCAATTCCGTATATGCACAAAATCAAAAATTCTCTTTTGAATTTAAACAAACCTCTATTAAAACGATTTTTCAATACATTGAAAAACATAGTGAGTTTATATTTATGTATCGTACAGATCTGCTCGATACATCTAAGAAAGTCTCTGTGAAAGTAGAAAAACAGAGTATAGAACAGATACTTGAGCAAGTGTTGAAAGGAACATCTGTCGTATATGAAATAAATGATCGGCAGATTGTCCTAAAGAAAGGATTGGAACGGTCGGAAGAAGTTCCTCAGCAGTCAAGGCAGAAAAAACTGATTCAGGGACTTGTCAAAGACGATAGAGGAGAGGTCATTATCGGTGCGACTATCAAAGTAAAAGGAACAACCATAGGTACTACTACCAATATGGATGGGCTTTATAATTTGTCGGTTCCGTCAGAAAACTCAATTTTGATAGTTTCTTACATTGGTTACGCTACACAGGAAATAAAAGTTGGAAACCGTCAGAATATTATCATTACATTACAAGAAGATGCCAAAAACTTAGAGGAAGTTGTGGTTACAGCATACGGAACCGGACAGAAAAAGGCCAGTATGGTAGGTTCGGTGCAATCTATACGACCGGCCGATCTGAAAGTTCCTGCGTCTAATCTTTCCACTTCCTTTGCCGGACGTTTGGCTGGTGTGATTGCTGTGCAACGTAGTGGTGAACCGGGAGCTGATGGCGCTAACTTTTGGATTCGTGGTGTCTCTACACTTGGTAGTGCAAGTACTTCTCCGCTGATCATTATTGATGGTATTGAATCAACTACAACTGACTTGAATGCTCTTGACCCGGAAGTCATTGATGGGTTCTCAATTCTGAAGGATGCAACAGCAACTGCAATGTATGGTATGCGTGGTGCTAATGGTGTGATGATTGTGACGACCAAGTCCGGTGCTGCCTTGGATAAACCGATTATAAATTTTCGTGTGGAAGGTAGTATGTCTACGCCTACCAATATACCTGAGTTTGTGGATGGTGTTACCTTTATGGAACTTTATAATGAAGCTATACGTAATCAACCGGCAGGGAAAGAAGCTTATACACAGGAACGTATTGACGGAACTCGCCAAGGACTGAATCCTTATATTTTCCCGGATGTTGACTGGTATGGTGAGATGTTTAAAGACCGTTCGTTCAGTGAAACATTCAATTTTAACATCCGGGGTGGTGGTAAAAAGGTGGATTATTTTTCCAGTGTCTCTGTTGGGCATGAAAGCGGTATGTTAAAAAGTCGTTCTAAAGATTTCTTTTCATTTGATAACAATATCAGTCGAATGCGTTATTCTTTTCAGAACAATATCAATGCACGTTTGGGTAAAACATCTAAATTATCTTTGAGACTGAACGTAATGTTGGTAGATAAACGTGGTCCGAATGAAAGTACAAGTAGTTTGTTCTCTAGTGTGATGAATACGAATCCGGTAGATGCTCCGATTATGTTTCCGGACGATGGAACAACTTCCTATATTAAATGGGGGGTACCTACAAATACAACAGTGAATCCATTAGCAACACTGGTAAATGGATATGATGATACGTTTCAGAGTACGGTAACAGCTTCATTGAATTTTGACCAAAAATTGGATTTCTTGGTGGAAGGTTTGACTTTTAAGGCTATGGCTTCTTTAAAGAATTTCAGCCAATCTGTTCAGACCCGATATTCTGATTGGAATAAGTTTACTGTTAATAATTGGTCTCTCAATGATGATGGTACCTATAATATGGAGGTGATTCAGGAAGGTGCTGAAGTAGGAACTGAGCTTAAAACAAAAAGTAGTAATACCGGTGATCGGCGTATTTACTTACAAGCGATGTTAGAATACAATCGTACATTCGGAAAGCATGATGTGGGAGCTTTGTTGATTTATAATCAGGATGAATATATGGATAATAATCCGGGGACGGACTTATTAGTAGCTCTTCCGACTCGTCGTCAGGGAATTGCAGCCAGAGCATCGTATGCATACGATGGGCGTTATCTGGCTGAGGTAAACTTGGGATACAACGGCTCTGAGAATTTTGCGAAGGGGAATCGTTTCGGGCTTTTCCCTTCTATAGCTGTCGGATATAATATTAGCGAAGAAAAATTCTTTGAACCATTAAGAAACATAATTTCCAGAATGAAAGTCAGAGCTTCGTACGGATTAGTTGGTAATGGCAATATTGGTGGACAACGTTTTACTTATTTAGCAGATGTTGATCTAACGGGAAGTCCGGCTTTTACGACTGGTATTAATATGGACAGAACATTGAAAGGACCTTCATATAAGCGTTTTGCTAATTATGATTTGGGATGGGAAGTAGGAAAAAAATATGATATCGGGCTAGATATGATATTTTTTAATAATCTGAGCTTGACGGTAGATGTATTTCGTGAAGACCGGACAGATATTTTTCAGGAGAAAGCAACTATTCCTTCTTATTTAGGAGTATATGGGACTAAATATTATGTCAATAGTGCAGCTGTACGTAATCAAGGTATTGATGCTTCTATTGATTTTGGACATCAATTCAATAAAGATTTCAGTATGACATTCAAAGGAACATTCACCTATGCTCACAATGAGATTAGGGCGTACGAGGAATCTGTAGGAGATCGTGCTAATCTTTCCAGAATTGGTTATAGCACTTCTCAGCAATGGGGATACGTGTCTGATTATTTGTTTGCCGATCAGACTGAGATAAATAATCATCCGACTCAATTGATTGGAGGTACTGTTGGACCGGGTGACATTAAATATGTCAATCAGCCTAATGTGTATGGAGTATATGATGATATTATTGATAAAAATGACATGGTACCTATTGGTAATCCGACTACTCCTGAAATTGTTTATGGATTTGGACCCTCATTTCATTATAAAGGTTTTGATTTTTCTTTCTTCTTTCAGGGAGTCGCTAAGACTTCTTTGTTTATGAGTGGTTTGCAACCTTTCGGCACAATGATGGAAAATAAAAATGTACAGAAATTTATAGCAGATGACAGATGGAGTCCTGAAAATCAAAATATATTTGCGGAATATCCACGTTTAACTATTGAGAGAAGTGCCAATAATTCTACGACCTCTACTTATTGGGAACGGAATGGTGCTTTCTTGAAATTGAAGAATGCAGAAATTGGATATACCTTTAAATCTATGCGCTTATACTTACGTGGTTCTAATCTGTTGACTTTCTCCAAGTTTAAATTGTGGGATCCCGAACAAGGCGGTGGTAACGGATTAAAATACCCGACCCAACGTGTATTTAATATTGGTTTTCAGATGACTATAAAATAATCTTTAAATATAATTGATATGAAACTTATTAATAAATACTTGATACTTCTATGTGTCTTTGTATGTTTCTCTTGTAATTATCTGGATATTGTGCCTGATGAGAACCCTACGGAAGAAGACGCATTTAAGAACCCTCAATTGACCGAACGTTATCTTTATTCTTGTTATGCATATATCCCGAATCCCAGACATGCAACTGCTAGCTTAGATTTTCTTACAGGCGATGATGTTGTTACTCCTTGGGAGCATGAAACTTTTGGAAAATTTGCACAAGGTAATTATACTCCAAGTAATCCTTATATTAATTACTGGCATGATTTATTTAAGGGGATTCGGCAATGTTATCTGTTAAAAGAAAATTTAGGTAGTGTGCCGGGGCTTAGTGATGAATTGAAAGCGGCTTATGATGCAGAAGCTGACTTTTTGATAGCATTCTATCATTTTTATCTTTTGCGTACTTATGGTCCTTCTATTTTGGTTAAAGAACTTCCGGAAGTTTCTTCCGCTGATTCTCCGGAAACAATGTTAGGAAGAAATACCTATGATGAGTGTGTAACATGGGTTGCAGAGCAACTAAAGAATGTTGCCGGACGTTTGCCAATGCGTCGTACCGGACTTGATTATGGGAGAGCTACCGGTGTAGCTGCTATGGCTATTCGTGCGCGGTTATTGTTGTACGCAGCTTCGCCGCAGTTTAATGGTGGTGAGAAGTTTAAATCATTATATAGTGATTTTAAGAATCCGGATGGGACCCAGTTAATTAGCACAACTTACGATCCTAATAAATGGGTAACAGCTGCTCAGGCTTGCAAAGAAGCAATTGATTGGGCAAGAGCTCCGGAGGCTAATTATGATTTGTATGCAGCAGATGTAAATACTTTGCCTAACTATCCTGAACCAACAGATTTGACACAACGTTCTTTGCGTTTTACGTTTGTTGATAAAGACAATACTCCTGAAGTGATTTGGGCATTTTGCACGAAAGAATCATCTAATAGTGACCTCCAGGGAAAGACCATTCCTCGGTTAAGTACAACCGCTTACGGTGGATTAGCTCCGACATTGAGACAAATAGAACGGTTCTATACAAAAAATGGTCTTCCATTGGATGTAGATCCTACTTATGATTATGTTAACCGGTATGATGTAGCCATGTTTCCTGTTGAAGAGAATGATATAAATGGAGAAGGGGAAAGCCTAAAACTGAATATGAACAGAGAGCCACGTTTTTATGCTTGGATTGCTTTTCACAACGGTTATTATGAGGTATCGGGAGAAGATGATAGAAAAGAGTTCTCGTATGCTCCGATATGGAAAAGAGGAAAGGATAAAAAGTATAAGCAACTGGTACAATTTATGAAGACACAGAATATGGGGATAACCAACGATAATAAGTATGGAACTAAAACCGGTTATCTGAATAAGAAAGGTGCTCATCCGGGAACAAGTGCTTCTAAATCTACTGGATTTAAAGTGATACAGTATCCGTGGCCTATGGTTCGCTTGGCAGAGCTTTATCTGAACTATGCAGAAGCTTGTGTGGAATGTAATGATTTACCGGAAGCTAAGAAGTATCTGAATTATGTCCGCGAAAGAGCCGGTATACCTAAAGTGGAAGTTTCTTGGGCTGGAATCGCAGAGCTTACACAAGATAAATTGAGGGAAATTGTTCATCAGGAACGCTTAATCGAACTTTATCTTGAAAATCATAATTTTTGGGATATACGTCGCTGGGGAATAGCAGAGACGTTAGGTGAACAGCCGAAAGGACTTTCTATTCAGGCAACAACTATAACAGAATTTGCCAAACCGGTATCAGTAGATGTGCAACGTCGTTTTATTCCGGCTCATTATTTAATGCCGCTTCCTATCAGCGAAATTAATAAGAATCCCAATATGGTACAAAATCCGGGATATGACGAATAATTGTTATACATAAAGATTCTATAAAATGAAAGTAATAAAATATATACTACCCCTCCTCAGTTTAGGACTGATCGTTGCAGCATGTAATTCTGACGATGAAGAAAGTATTGCCGCTACTGAAATTCAGAACTTAACAACACAAAGTGCTCCCGGTTCCATTACGTTAACATGGGAGTATGCTGTCGAAGAAGATGCTAATACTACTCGTTTGGTTGAGATACGTTATTATGACCCCGCTATAAAGAAAAATGTCAAGAAAACGGCAAGCAGATTCAGTAACTCATTTACGATAGATAATGCGCTCAAAAGATATGGAGAATATACGTTCGAAGTACAGCCGTTCAGTACAACCTTTACACCGGGAATAGTACAACGAATAACAGGAATTGCAGAACGAGCTCCGGTTATTGATGAAAAAACATCTACGGAGTTGGCTATAACCATTGATAATTTGACCTTGGGAGGGTTTAAGCCCGATGGCGTTACTACTATTCCGCAGTCTAGTTGTATTGGTGACAATAATGGTCCGGAACGCTTGCTTGATAACAATACTAGTACTTTCTTGAATACTGCATATTCTGGAGTACCTGCAGGAACAACCTACTATTTAGATATTGTATACCCGAAGTCTCAGAAGTATTTGAAGTTCTCGTATATAAATAGAAGCGTCGGTAGCTTTCCGGCAGAAATAGAATGCTCTGTTAAGGTAAGTGAGGACGATGAATGGACCCCGATAAAAACATTGACAACAGCAGCCGATGGGTTACCTGAAGCTGCATCGGCGGCATATTCTTCTGATATATATGAAGCCCCTTTTGAGTTCAATTATCTCCGTTTTCATGTAAAGAAGACTCATACGGGTAAAGTGAATTTTTCAATGGCGGAATTTCGTATTTACAATGTGGAATACTATTTTTATGATCCGGAAGCTACCGAAAAATAAATGAGCCTATAGTATATCTTTAAGGAGGATACCTTTAATGGCACACCCTTTTTTCGGACACAACTTTTGTGATTAGGGAAAATAGTTGATTGATAACGAGTTAGTAAATGACACAAGTACGGATTTATCCGTA
>ERZ857521.174-NODE-174-length-103487-cov-5.268747_pt1 | contig 103487 bp, 100 predicted proteins | sample MGYA00519701_ERZ857521 | MGnify/ENA primary metagenome ERZ857521 (study PRJEB31778, sample SAMEA3449346) | human gut metagenome | biome: human gut; feature: human-associated habitat; material: faeces | place: United Kingdom | collected 2010/2012 ...
AGATCATCGCCCGCGAAACGGTGAAGGCCGTGCGCAAGGACGTGACGGCCAAGTGTTACGGCGGCGACATATCACGCAAGCGCAAGCTGCTCGAAAAACAGAAGAAAGGCAAGAAACGCATGCGCCAGATAGGCAACGTGGAGGTGCCGCAGTCGGCATTCCTCGCCGTATTGAAAATGGATTAACCGGGAACAGACCATGAAGAAGACCATCATCGACCTTTTCGAGGACTCCGTCGTAAAGTACGGGGCAAAGACATTCCTGCTGGAGAAAAAACACAGGGCATTCGAACCCACGACCTACGCCGAGACCAAGGAGCAGGCGCTCGAGATCGGCGCGGGGCTGGCCGCGGCGGGCATACGCCCCGGGGACAAAGTGGCGATACTCTCGGAGGGGTGCAATGCATGGATCACTTCGGAACTGGGCGTCTTCTATGCCGGGGCGGTCAGCGTGCCGCTGTCGGTGAAACTCGAAGAGTCGAACGACCTGCTGTTCCGTATGCGCCATGCCGAAGTCAGGGCGCTGTTCGTATCGAAATACCAGCTCTCCAAGATCCGGCGCATACGCGCGGAGCTGCCGCAGGTGGAGCATATCATCGTCATCGGGCATATTCCGCTCGAAGCGGGCGAGACGGCGCTCGGGACGCTCCGGCGCATGGGCCGCGACTACCTGGCGGCAAACAGGGAGGAGTTCCTCGCAATCGGCCGTTCGATCCGCAACGACGACTACGCGACGATCACCTACACGTCGGGCACCACGGCCGACCCGAAAGGCGTCGTGCTGACGCACCGCAACTACACGGCCAACGTCGAACAGTCGCTCTCGCGCATCGACATCCCGCCATACTACCGGACGCTCATCATCCTGCCGCTGGATCACTGCTTCGCGCATGTCGTGGGGTTTTATATCATGATCGCATGCGGGGCGACGGTCGCAACCGTGCAGGTGGGCGCCACGCCGATGGAAACGCTGAAGAACATCCCGCAGAACATCCGCGAGGTGCGACCGCATTTCCTGCTGTCGGTGCCGGCGCTGGCCAAGAATTTCCGCAAGAACATCGAGACTTCGATCCGCGCCAAGGGGCGTTTCACGGAACGGCTCTTCAATTTCGCGCTCCGCACGGCCTATGTCTACAACAGGGACGGGTACAGCAAGGGACACGGCTGGCGCATAGTGCTCTGGCCGCTGGTAAAACTCTTCGACGCGGCGCTGTTCCGCAAGGTGCGGGAAGCGTTCGGCGGGAGCCTCAGGTTCTTCGTGGGCGGCGGCGCGCTGCTCGACGCGGAGCTGCAACGGTTCTACTACGCCATCGGCATCCCGATGTTTCAGGGTTACGGCCTCTCGGAAGCGACGCCCGTCATCTCGACCAACTCGCCCAAGTACCACTGGCACCGGTTCGGGTCGTCGGGCAAGATACTGATCCCGCTCGACCTGAAGATCGTCGACGAAACGGGACGGGAGCTTCCCCGCGGACAGAACGGCGAGATCGTGGTCCGCGGCGAGAACGTCATGGCCGGATACTGGAAAAACCCCGAGGCGACGGCCGACACCCTGCGCGACGGATGGTTGCACACGGGCGACATGGGGTATGTCTCGGAAGACGATTTCCTCTATGTGCTGGGGCGTTTCAAGAGCCTGCTGATCGCCAGCGACGGCGAAAAATACAGTCCCGAAGGCATGGAAGAGGCGATCGTGGACAAGTCGCCCTATATCGACCAGATCATCGTACACAACAACCAGAGCCCGTTTACGGGCGCTATCGTCGTGCCGAACCGCGAGGCGTTGCGGCGCGAACTGGACAGCAGCGGGGTAGCGGCCGAAAAACGGGCGGAGACCGCGGCGGCGATCCTCGGCGGCGAAATAGACCGATACCGTGCGGGCGGCATCTTCGGCGGGGAGTTCCCCGAACGGTGGCTGCCGGCGGGGCTGGCGATCGTAGACGAGCCTTTCACCGAACAGAACGGATTGGTAAACAGTACGATGAAGGTCGTACGCAACAAGGTCGAAGAACACTTCCGCGACAGGCTGGAATACCTCTATACACCCGAGGGGCGCGACCTGAAAAATCCGAAAAACCTGGCATCGCTGAAAAAAATTGTCGATTGATGTGAATTTGATACCCGGAAAACTTGAAAAATAAAAAAAAGCGGAGTATATTTGTACTCCGAAATGCGGGAGTAGCTCAGTGGTAGAGCATCAGCTTCCCAAGCTGAGGGTCGCGGGTTCGACCCCCGTTTCCCGCTCAATTTAGTAAAAGGTTTAAAATGAGGTATATACGAACTCATTTTAAGCCTTTTTTATGTATTCACCCGTTCATACTACCGTAGTTTTCCCTGCAAAAGTGTTGCAAAACGTATCATTTTACATCATTTTGAGGCAAGGGAGTGAGAAAATGCGCGAGAATTTTAAACTCATTTTACACTATGGCTACTGTAAGTATCTATCATGACAAGCGCTACAAAAGCGCATCAGGCAAGTACCCGCTTTACTATCGGGTTAATCTGCCCGGACACCGGAATTTCGTTATCAACACAGGGTTCTCTATTCCGCCGGAATGGTGGGATGGTACTCAGATTATAAAGGCGCCACAACGAGACAACATGAACCGCGCCTTACGCAAAGGTCACACAAACATTGAAGAGGCTCTATTAAGCGTGCAACTATCACACGGTCTGAATGGGAAAGCAACCGATATTAGGGCGCGTATCATTGCCTATATGAATGGGGTAGAATACAATGCTCCGGAAAACAAACAAAAGACATTTAACGCATTCTATGCTGAATATGTAGACCAAATTACACACACAGGTACAAAAGGTATTTATCAGCTTACTCAAGCTCGGATGGAGTGGTTTGCGGAAGAAATAGGTAGAAATAACGACTGGCGATTCGAAGATATAACGATCGACTGGCTGAAAAAATTTGAGCATTTTTTACGAACAAAGCATCTCAACGAAAAAGGCAAACCCATCGAGGGTGTTAGGCCCGTAAAAACGAATACTGTCGCAATCAGCATGCGCAATATTCGGACTGTTATGAATGCGGCTATCGACGAAGAGCTAACAACCAATTACCCGTTTCGGAAATTTAAAATCAAGCATGAAGAAACGGCTAAGCGATCTCTGACCGTCGAAGAATTATGCATTCTCCGGGATCACGCCTGCGAACCACACCAGGAAAAATACCGGGACTTATTTTTACTGATCTTCTACCTAATCGGGATAAACACTATCGACCTGTTCAACCAGACCGATATCCATAACGGCCGGATCGAGTACCGGCGATCGAAGACAGGGCGGCTGTTTTCCGTCAAAGTGGAACCCGAAGCGTTGGCTATCATCAATAAATATAGAGGAACAAAATACCTGCTCGATGTTCTCGACACGTACAAGAACTACAAAGATTTCGTACATCGCATGAATAACAACCTACAACAAATCGGGACAGTGACGCGAAAAGGACTTGGAGGCAAGAAATTCCGGGAGCCACTGTTTCCGAAGCTCTCAACCTACTGGGCGCGGCATACGTGGGCCACGCTGGCCGCAGAGCTTGATATTCCTGACGCCACTATCTCCCTCGCCCTGGGGCATTCATCCGGCAATCGAGTGACGAATATCTACATCAACCGCAATCAGAAAAAAGTTGATGAGGCGAATAGAAAAGTGATAAACTACCTTTTTATAAAAGGATGATGAAAAAATAAAATACCAGTTTGATATTTCTGAAAATATAAATAATTGCTATTTTTGTGAAAATTCTTATTTTATGCCTAACAAGAAAGAATCCTCAAAAACGACTTCTGTATGTGAAGCGGAGATGCCCGAAACAAGTGCGCCAGAGGTAAGTACAAAAGATAGTTCAGAGGGCCGCCGCGAGAATACACGTAGCCGTATTGCATTAGTATATGTTTGTGGCTTTTTTGGAGCCATCCTTATTGTCTTTATAATAGGATTCTTGATGTGTTATGATGCTAACCAGTACAAAGATTTACTCGTTGCAGTTTCAGGTATCCTTTCAGGGCCTCTTGGCTTCATTGTTGGATACTATTTTAAAGCGTCTAAAGAATAATTTATTATGAATGCATATATTATTATATATAAGTTGAATAACACCGCAAGGGATTATGCCAAGATAAGTAATCGAATCAAGGCTTACTCAAGTTGGGCTAAAATATTCGACCGCACTTGGTTTATTGCTACAGATGATGATCCAAAAATAATTAGGGATTCCTTGTCTACAGCGATAAATGGGAACGGTGAAATTATGGTGATAAAAATCACAGGTAGAGCTTGGGCTTCATATAGCGTCGATAAAAAAATTACAAACTGGCTTAAAGAAAATCTTTAGACAAAAACAAAATCCCCCGGTAATGCCGAGGGATTTTCATTATTGTAAATATCTGTTCTTGAGTTCTACCAGCTTATGCCAATAGGTTACTATCAGTCCGTCCATGTGGTAGTGGTATTCCCCGGCGTAGTCGGGCACGCCACCGAGCCGATTTGCCGACCTCTCGGTGTAAAAGTGGTAGTAGTTCGCCGCCCGGCAGAAAAGGCAATGCAGGCCGCTCGGAATCGCGAATACGGGCAGCCATAGCCAACCCCAGCGCCGCGACTGCCGGACATGGCCGAACTCATGGTCGTAGACCGGTTCCCGGTCGATGTTCCCCGGTGCGATAAAAACGTACCGCCCAAGCGTCATGCCGCCCCGCACATGCTTCGTCGCATAGAACACCGCCCCGCGTTGCTCGGTGATTTTCACGCGGTCGAAGCAAAATGCCAAGTACGCGAGGCCGATCAGGTTCTGCGGGAGCTGCCACAGGTAGAGTAGTACCGCCCATGTTGTTTTCAGAAATTTCTTCATCGGTTCCGTTTTTTAAGTTCGATATAATCGGTGTATACAATTCGTGTGTGCGGGTTCGACGACATGACCTCCTGCCGTATCGCTTTGGTTCCCCAGCGGATGAAGAGGAAGCGCCGCGGTACCCGGTGTACGACCTGCCGGAGGGTATCGACGCTCTCCACGCGGCATGCGACCGAGTCGCGCTCGATCGACCCTTCAACCGTCACCCACGGATCGCGCCAGCGGAATGTCCGCATCGAGTCGATAATGACCGCCCCGGCCGGGATCTCGCGGACGACGGCCGTGTCCCGGAGTTTCGCCCGTAGCTCTACGACGGTCGCCGTCGCGGTCTTGGCCGTCGATTCTACCCGGCGGAGCTTGATGCCGAGGTCGCGGATACTCTCGGCATCTGCCGCCCGGAGCCGCTCCAGCTCCGAGACGCGGAGATTCAGCACCATGTTCGACGCGGCGGCCTTGCCTGCCTTTGTCCGATAGATTTCGACATCGGACATCAGCGCGGTCTGGTTCGATTCCAAGCGACGGCGCTCGCGTTTCTCTGAGCGGAGCCGCGCACTCTGCACCCACAACAGGCCGCCCGCTATAAGCAGGGCTATGAGCAGGAAGCGTTTCATGCTTTTTCGAGCGTTTTGGAGATTTTGAGAATCAGCCCCGCATAATCCGCCGGCTTGGCCGTGCAGTAGCCGCAGGCCGCAACCCGGTAGGCGAACTGGTACACGTCGTCCTTGTACGGCATCGCGGGGGCATAGCGTTCGGTCAGCAGAATTCGGGAGTGGTCGGTCAGGCAGTCCCGGACAGAGGGATAATCGCGGAAGGCCCGGTCTACGACATATTTGTAGCGCCCGTCCGGCATCCGCGTAATGGAGTGTACTTTGGGGAATCGGTGGCCTTGCTGGTCGTCGTCGAAGTACTCGAACGTCCGCACATATTTCACCGCCCCGCGCCACTTCTTCGAGGCTGTTATGCCGAAGAGGTTGTTTCCGATTGCGGACTTTCCCCAACCGGTTTCGAGCGCAGCCTGCGCGGCCACGAAGAGCGGGTTCAGCCCGGTTTCCTCGCAGGAGGCCGCGATGTCCGGCCAGTAAGTTTTCTTAAATTCTTTCGGTGTCATATGCACTGATTTTTAAAAAGGCACATGGCGCGGATTCGCGTGCCCCTCTTCACGAATCAAACATATACGCCTTCCATTTCCTCGTTCCACTTGTGCCGACAGAATAGGAGAGGAAATATTGATCTCCACGCCAATCTTTCGGCCGTTCTGCATCAGGTGGTAAGTAGCTACGAAACCGTCTTTAGTTTCCGCTTTTACAATTTTGCATTCTGCGTTCATGCTAATATGGTATTAGAGTGGTTTTTACTCTTCGTCGTAAATATCCGGGTTCGGCATGAATTCAGGGCCGGGGTCTTGCCCGCCTCTGGCCGGAACGCGGGGGCTGCCGGACTGCCGACCCCCTCTCTCCATGTACTCCAGCACCGCGGCCACGATGCTCTGCGTCTCCCGGTTCTTCAACGCCGATCCGAGAACTGCCGCCGCATCTGCGATCTTGGCCTTCTCCTTATCCTCGGACTTCTCATAGACGCTCTTCAGTTCGATGAAGCCGATGAACATGGCACCCAATACCGTCAGAATCGGAATCAGCGGCAGGCGACTCCCGGTCTGCTCGTTGATCTGCCACACGGTGAGCATCTGCACCGCGTCAATTGCCGTCACCACGAAAATCAGGTTGAAATACTTGGCGATTTTCTCGACGGTCTTGCGGTAGCCGAGCGATGATCGCAGTTCCCCGCGTTTGCGGGCTTTCCGAATACCCGCCCACAGATCGAGGAAGATCACGAACAGTACGAGCAGGTAAACGATCGTGAGGATGATGAGCTGCGGACGTATCGCCGCGAAAATATGGTCTATCATAGTCCAGAAATTTCAAAAAAATGACGAGTGCGGTTTAAGTATTTACACAATCAATGAATCTGTTGTCTTTATCTCCAGCGGCCTATGGCAATCCAGTACAGGGGTTCTCCCGCAGGATTTGCTCCTGCGTTCTGCGCATAACTTTTTCGGGCGATAAAATACGATGCGGTTTTGCTGTTCACCGAAGCCGATGCAACGCCCGTTTTCGCACCGAAGGCTACGGTGGTAACGACACTGTACGGTACTGCATAAAAGGTCGTCGGGAAATAAATGGTTATGGTTCCCGTTGAGTCGCCCCCGGTGTTATAGCCCCATTGCAGCAGTAGCCCGTCCGGTGCTTTGTAGTAACCGTTGTTGGAAAACAGTTTTCCCAGCGAAACGTTCGACAAATCTTTCGCGGCCTTATCGTTCCACGTCTTTTTCTCGTCGTCGGTCGCGAACCGATGCGTAGCGTCTTGTGTTACCTGTTCGGCCGGGATATTGCCCTCAAAATCCCCCCCCGGCATACGGGAGGGCGTTCCAACCCTTCACGCCGTCCCCGAGCTTATGACGGCCTGTGTCGGATTCATAGACAACCTCTCCGGCGAGAAGTACGGGATTCTCCTCGGTCAGCGCGGCCGCTGTGTACATTGGATGCTGTATTCTGCCTTTCATAACTGCGTCTGTGTTTTCGCCTGCGCTTTGCATTGCTCGGCGTATTCGAAATATGCCGCGAACTCGTCCGGCTTGGTGTCCCGCTGGCGGAGTATCGCCAGCTCGTCGGCGACCGAATACCGCTCTCGGATGCTCTGCTGCACCCGCTGTTCGTAAGTCGGCATCGGGACGCTATCGACATACTCCGTCAAAACAGGGCGGCCTTGTTCATCCTCGGTAATCAGCTTACCTGCGGCCTGCCCGTCGATCAGTTCCAGCCACCTCTCGTCGGTGATCTCTACACCGCCATCGACGGGTTCGTCATAAAATCCTTGTTTCCAGTATTTCATAGCTTTCTGTATTTTATTTCCAGCGGCCGATCACCAGCCAATGGACGGTTTCGGTGGTGGACGCGAGGCCCCCGTTCTTGTCGGTGAGGTTCGCCCACCGCGATTGGTAGCGTAAATATTGGGCGGTCAGTTCCACATACGACGCGGCTGTAATGACGTTGCCGTTGCCGTAATAAGCCGTCAGAAAGCATCCGAACGGCTTTGCGATGAATGCAGGACTGAAATAGTACTGATACGCCCCGCCGGGGGATATCCCCCATTGAAACATCAGCCCGTCCGGTGCTTTGTAGTAACCGTTGGATGAGAGCGCTTTTGTCAGCGTTACGTTCGACAGGTCTTTGGCGGCCTTATCGCCCCACGTCTTTTTCTCGCTGTCGGTCACGAAACGGTGTGTTGTGTCCGTAGTGATCTGTGACGCGGGAATATTGCCTGACATCGCACCATCCGACTCGTAGGGGAGAGATTTCCATGCGGTAACACCATCGCCGATTTTCCGCTTGTGTGTGTCGGACTCGTACACGACTTCGCCTTTGAGAAGCACCGGATTTGCGGCGGCCAGCGCGGCCGCCGTAAACATCGGGTGTTGAATCCGTCCTTTTATCGTTTCGCCACTTGCCATGTCAGTTCATTCCGGGGATGGTACACTGAATGACGAACGTACTCGCCTTGAACTCGTCGATGGCCGCTTTTGCCGCCGCCTCTCCGGCACCCTTCTCATCGTAAAGTTGGTCGAAAGTATTTCTCATGTCAGCCGCCAGTTTCAACGCCAAAACGGAGTAGTTGAGCTTGATTACGTTCGACTCCGTCACTTGGATATACTGGTCGTCGCCCGTGTAGACATCGACGAGATCCTGCACGGGCAGGTACTGCGGGGTGTTGTTGTTCTGGAAGAGAAATTCGACGTACTTGTCGCCGACCTTCGCCCCGGTATAGGGCGTATTGGCCGTCGTTACGGTCTTGATAGATGATCCGCGTAACACCTGATCGAGCGGAATGTTGATCGGTACGCCGATTCGGCTACCGTTCCGCGTGAGGTAGTAGGTAGCGGCGAACCCGCTAACCGTCGGAGCTTTCTCCGTGCTGTATTCGGGCAGGTCTTCTTCCATGACGATACGCCCGGTGTAAGGTACGGCCGCCACGGTTACGGTGCCGTCGGACTTGAACGTGATGGAAGCAGTAGCGAGGAATACCGTGCGACCGCTGTCGTCCGAGGCCATGCGGATAGTATCGATCAATCCGGTGACGGCCGAAGCGGAAACCTCGGTGATGGAAACGAAACCGCTTATAGAATCTTCGATCTCCTGCACGGCGACATTTTGTGCGACCACGACGCATTTTTTGTTGGCATTGATCGCCGCGACGATGTTTTTTGCGACCGCCCCGGCCGGGTTGAGTCCTCCGGTCGGTGGATGCAGATAAGCGTTGTAGTCGAAGGTAAACACGTCTGCTTTCTCATTCCATCCTGTCTTCTCAGAATCGGTGACGAACCGATGCGAGGCATCTTGAGTAATCATCGAGGCCGGGTGACTGGCCGGGTGCTGATAGTTGTTCGCCCCGGCAGCCACTCCGTCGAGTTTTGATTTGTCCGCTTTCGACATCAGGCCGTCGGCAGAAGTTGTGGCGGTGGTTTTTTCGGCCTTATCGCCCCACGTCTTTTTCTCGCTGTCGGTCACGAGCCGATGCGTTGCGTCGGCCGTGAGCTGGGCAAGAGAGGTGACATTGCCCCAGCCGAGCGCCGACCATGTCTTCGTGCCGTCGCCGACCTTGTATTTCAGTGGCGAACTGCCCCGGATAAGTCCGTACTCGCCGTCGAGCAGGACAGGGTTGGCCGCAGTCCATTCGGCTTCGGTGCCCGTTACGAATTTGATGCGGGATTTGAGCAGGATTTCCTGTAATACCGCTAAAGTTTGATTGTCTGCCATGATATTGTGTATTTAACTGTTGCTCTTCAGGTCGGCCGGGCTGTATCCGCCGAGGATCAGGCGGTCGGATTTTTTGACGCAGTCCTGCAATGTTTCTTCGATATCCTTTTTGACTTCTTCGTTGATTTGATCTATGGTGACATACTCATCTTTGGACACGGGAATCCTCTCCTCCCCGGATATCGCCTCTTTCTGCCGAAGTTTCAATATGTCTTTAATTCGCATATCACATCAATATTATTCCACCGTTCGATATTACTTTGTTGCGGATGTCTTTCCGGGGTTCGTATTCCGGATATCGCGCTCTGTTTTCCGAAATGTGGCGGATAGCCTTATCGAGCAGAGCATTCGCATCGTCTTTCGCTTGTTGCCGCATTTCGCTACGCTGCTTGTCCGTCGCGGTATTCGCATATTCTGAAAAGTAGGTCTGCGCCCCTTTGTCATTCAGTTTCAGAGCCAAGTCCGGAATAACTGAATACCGGACATAATAAGCCAGCGCAGGCCGGACATAATTGTCCAGCAATTCGGGGTATTTCCCGTCAAGCAGGGCATCGTACAACTTGCCGAGAACCGGACGGATATACTTTTCCTGCGCAGCATCGATCTTGGTTTCTTTGATCGATACGGGCGTTATCTTCTCATTGGCCGCGAATGCCAAATCAATGACCTGCTGGGGTGTGGCTAACAACTGCATCATACATTTCTCACATTTGCGATAAAAGCCTGCTGACGTTCATCGTTGGGATCGTAATCCAGCCCGTCGGCCTTGCGCGCCTCCCACACGTACATGTAAGGCTGTCGCTGGCTTATCGGCGGGCGGTTGATAATCTGTAAGGCCGAAGCGTCAAAGCCTGCAATTTCTTCGATTATGCGGTAAATCGGCTCCATAAGCTCGGCCTGCTCCGGGAGAATCACGGTGTTCAGCGCGATCTCGTATTCATGCAGGATGCGATCGGCGCTGAAACCGTTGGAATAATCCAAACCACTCAAAGACCGGAACCATGAATGAGCCACTACGATATCGGAAATTGCCTGATCGTGCAGGTCTTTCCAATCGCCCTCATTCTGTGAGGAGATCGGTATAAACTTGCTTCCCTCCGTCCCGTCCGATGCCTCCTTTATCATAAACATCACCTGTCCCGGCTTGCCGGCGAATTTCTGCTCTGCCTTACGCACTATTTCCAGCGCCTCCTCTTCGCTATCGACATCCCCGGTAAGGATCATCACACCCGACAACTGATAGGAATTGTCGAGACGCGAGATATTCCACTTGTCGGTTTTGTATGCAATTGCGGAAACATTCATCCCTGCGATATACTGCGGTACGCCGTAATGCTCAAACATCGGTTCGTAGTCCTTATAGTGGATTATGGCGCGCCGGGTTCCGTCCTCCTGCTGCTCAAATGCAGGATAAAGCGGGAGTGTCCTTGCTTCGTTCTGCGTAAATGCCGACCAGTCGTGATGCAACAGAATGTGTTCGCTATCACTTGCCACCCGGCATTTGCTGGCGTCCTGATGAAACAGCGAAAGAAACGAATGTTTCGAGTCGGTTACAACCTCAAGGAACGCATTCCCGAACAGCGATTTATCAAAAGCAAGTTTATTGAGTACCTGACGCAGATTTTCTCCTGCGCCATTGGCGGCGTCAATGAAGGCCTGCAATTCCGGTTTAGACTCGGCCACAGAGAAGCCTTTGCCCGAAATATAGTCCGCTTTGTCGTTGATGATGCGGCGGTGAGCCACAGAACAACGTGACATAGCGGCCAGTGCATACGGGAAAAGATTGTCGTTACCCCAACGCCAATATATATTGCTGCCTTTCTCCCGTCCACGGAGAGGCACGAATACGTTTGGTGTTGGCGCAACGTCGCGCACGCCTACCGCATTAATTTTCGCGGGGCGATTCTGTCGATTTCTCTTGCTCATCGTCTGCCTGTTCTACTGCCGGATGTTTGATAACTTCGTACAGATACTTGAGATCACGCTGTGTACACTTCGACAGCTCGAAGCGCCCGTCTCCCTTGCGGGAAATCGGCGCTGCCGTACACACAACCACGTCCTCATAATTCTGCTTTACTCGATACTTTGCCATTATTTCATTTTTTAAGAAAAGGGGGTGCAAAGGCTTACACCCCCTTTCGATTCAACTACTCCGCAGGAGTTGGAGTCAGCGCCGACTCTTCGCCGACATAGTAGCGTGCCTTTTCGGTCGTTTCGCGGCTCAGCGTGATCTCCTCGCCCGCAGCGTCGGTCAGCTTCTTGCCCGTCGTGCCCGTGGTGGCGTTCAGGCGCAACGGGCGTTCGCTTTTGAACTCTTCGTCGTAGCCGACGATCTGCACCTTGCCCTTACGGCAAACAGCCGCTTCAAGGCCGCATGCAGACGCTACGGCGATTTCCTCGACGGCGTTCCGCGTTTCGGGAGTCATGCCGGGGAGCTTGAAAATCAGCTTCTGCTCCACGGACGTGATGCCGTTCTCGGTCTTGTAGTTCTCCTGAAACTCGCACTCGTCCTCCATGAATTCGTACTTCACGAAGCCCTCTCCGGCTTTCATGGTCAAGGACTTATAAGCTTCGGGATCGGCTGTGTCCATCGTTGCCGCCGTGATCGTACCTTTCTTCGCGATCAAGACTTTTACAATGCCTGCGGTCGTTTTACCGTTGTCACAGGTCTTTTTGAATCCTTTCAACATAGATTTTCGCGTTTAATATTCGATTCTGGTTTCCGTTACACGTCTGCTTCGACGGCTACCGTGAGCAGTTCCGGAAGCAGGTAGTCCGCACCGGCCATGAAGATTGCACGCTGGCGGTTCTCCATTTCGTCGGGGTTATACCACATGCGTACCTCGTTGCCGGGGAAGTCGGCCGTGTTGACGGCCAGCGCCATGTTACGTTTGTCGGTGAGGATGGCGAACGACTGCGGCATATCCGCGAACGACGAGAGGTAAGAACCGACTTTGACATCGACGATCGGAATGCCGTGCCAATGCAGCCCCTTACGTCCCTGCTGAAGCGCGGCAAATGCCGATTCGAGGGGTTTATCCTCCAAACTCTTCTCGTAGTTCAGATAGATATCGGAGGTACACTGAATAACGAGGTTGCCCTCGTCTTTCATGGCTGTCAGACGATCGTCGGCGGCGTTCCACATACGCTCAAAGAGCGAAATGGCGGCGTCCGCTCCAGACATGGCCGGAATCTTCACGTTGCGAATGAAACTCTTGCCTGTATTCGCCGTGGTCTGCAGGTCGGCCTTGATGGCTTTGAGGAAGCCGTTGAACGAGGTGTAGGAGCCGCTTGCGCGCTCCGTATCGCCCAGCCACATAGTGGCGCGGATGCTCTCGGCGATAGCCTGCCGGAAAAGCGTTGTTTCGGCCTGTTCCAGCTCGGTACCAGAAAGATCGTCGAGGTTTACGGCTCCGCTGTTGGTGATCATTTCGTAGATCATGCCGAAGTAGTCCGAGGCGGAATAGCCCATTTCGGCCTTGACTTTCGACAGCCGGATTTCCTTTTGGAATCTCTTGGCCAATTCGCCACCATTCCAGCCCTTGGCGTACTTCTGCAACACATCCCCCTCACGATGCCAGAAGTTCAGCATCGTAGGTACGGGCATGTTGTACATGATTCGGACACCGAGGTCGATGGCGCTGGGGCCGGACAGCATCGGACGGAAAAAGATCGTTTCCAGCTCCCGGCCTGTGTAGGATTTGGGATTTTCAATAATTTTAGACATTTGCGTAACGTTTAGATGATTATTTGAGCTTCTTGACGTCTTCGTCGTAAGCTTTGGCGTTGCCCGACAGCTTTACCTCGTCGGTGATCGAGGGGTCTTCGATCTCCTTGGTAACCGTCGGCGCGGCTTTCCGCTTGTTGAGTTCGGCTTCGAGTTCTGTGACCCGATTCTGTACCGATGTCAAGTCGGTTCTGGTCTGCTCGTGGGCTGCCTGTTCGGTTGCAAGCTGCTCCTGCAACTCCTGTTCTCGGACGTCACCCTGCTCCAGCGAGTGGTTGAGCGTCGCAATCTGTTCCTCGGAGATTTCCACCTCCGTCGCTTCTCCCGGCGTCAATCCCAGACGGCGGAGAATTCCATGCATTGTGTTTTTGATTTTTACCATATAGTTGTGAATTGGATAATCGTCCACTACGGTACAGTTCAGTACTTCCGGTGTATTGATAACTGCATCGACCAGCCCGGCGGCGAGTGCTTCATCGGGCGACAGCCAGCGGCCATTACCGTTGTTCTCGGCCATCAGGGCTTCGAATTTTTCGGCAGGGTAGCCCGACCGGGCGGCATAGACCGCCGCGATGCGTTCATCGGTCTTATGCAGAAGCTCGGACTTTGCTTCGAGCTCTTTGGCATTCCCCTCTGCGGCGCATATGGCAGCATGAATCAGGTAAAGAGCGTTGGCCGAAATTTCACGGCACCCCTCCGACGCGGCCTGTGCGATGATTGTTGCAGCAGAGGCAGTATAGCCGTAGCACCGGGTAGTTTTCTTTCCCTTGAGTCCCGAAATAGCATCGTGGATCAATAGGGCGTCGTTCACATCGCCGCCCGTCGAACGGATGTTCACAACCACTTCCGGGGATTCAATCTGCCGGATGAGATCAAGGGCGCTGCGGAATTTGTCATACGTTGCGACCCGGTCGCCCGGCTCGTCGAACTGCCACTCTTCGGGGACACCAATCGTCCCCTCGATGTTGATTTCAACCGAATTTCTGCGGTTGATGATTTCTATCGTATTCTGCATAAATTTGAAATTTCAATAAAAAAGGTGGCCCAGCCAAAGCCGAACCACCTCCCCATAAACACCCAGTGAGTCACACTACGACTTCACTGTATAATAGAATTACCCACTCATTTTTCACCAGTTTAGAACGACTGCTTAACTTTTATTTTCTTCAAGTCGTTTTGCGAGTCGGTGACATCCTGCGTTACAAGGATAACCCGCAGACGGTCGATCCGGTCATTCGTCGCTTTGACATCATCCCTGAGTAAATTTATCACCTCGGTTAAATTGCCCTGCGGCATATCATCCTGCCGCGTCGTGGTCTGATAGAATGACACCGGGCCGGAAACGCGGCTCGTCATATACCCATTCGGGGACATAAGGCCGCCTTGAGCGAAGCGCCGCCCGTGTACGCTGTTCGCGGCCGAAAGCGCCCCGATACGAGACGTGTCGTGTTTATTGACGATAGCCAAAAGTTCATCCCCCTCGACCTCCCCAATCGGTTGGCCGTCGAGGTAAATCTGATGTCCGCCCTGCGCGTGGCTTCGGCCTTTGACAACCCCGACACCATCTCCTAAGGGGATAACGCCACCTTGAGCATACTTCTGGGATTGGATCGTTGCAACCTGAATCATCCCTTGCGCAAGAGCCAATGCCGCAAACGGGATACCTAAGGGCCAGCCCCATTGCGCAAAAGTTTTTGCTATGGAGAGCGCCGTATTCATCAATGCTTGTTTCGTATTGATTTTCTTTTCCCGCTCGAACGCTGCGCGCTCGGCCTCTTCCTCTTTCTCGGCTTTCTTAGCTTCCAGCTTTTCAAGTTCTTGCTGGTATTTCTTTTCCGAGATAAGCCCTTTGTCCCGTTTCGAATCGAGCAGTTTGGCCTCAGTCTTATATTGGGCGTCGATCGCTTTCTTTTCAGCGCTCAACTGGCGTTGCGACGCCTGCTGTTTGGCGTCGAAAATCGCATCGCTCAACTGCTGTGCAAGGTCTATGGCCTGCTGTTTGATTTGGTTTAAATCCTCATCCGAAAGCTCGGTAAGGGTCTGCCAAAAACTTTTCCGGGTTCCGTCGGCGTTTTTCCCTTTTCCGAGATTCTTCGCTGCGGACTGTTCCTGCTCAAGTAGGGTGATCAACTGAGTATAGCGGGCACTTCCGGCTTCACCATTGGCTACAATCGCGTTCAGCTCGTTCAGGTAGGCTTGTGCCAATGCGTTGTGTAGCTGTATCTCGTTTTGCAAGTGCCCGATATTCCGCAAGCGGCTCTTTTCGGCCGAAGCGTTTACGACATCTTCGTCCAGCCGATATTTACCTTTCGCGCCGACAATGGATTTTTCCGTTTCTTCCCGTGCCAGTTCTAACCGTTTCTGAACCTCACGCCGCTTGTTTGCTGTTATCGCCTGCTCAGCCTCGACCGCCTTATCCGGAAGTTTGCCGTATTCCGTGATTTCCTTTTGGGTGGCATCCTGCAAAATCTTTATCCGGGCATTCTTCCCGGCATCCGCAATGTCGGTTTTCTTCTGCTCATACAGTTCCGCAAGGCGCATTTTCTCCTGTTCGATCGCTTCGTACTCTTTCGAATCTTTTGCGTAAGCTTTCTGCTCCTTGGTGAGCTTTTCCAGTTCCGCATGGTACTCCTTAGCCGCAGCTTCCCCGGCTTTCTTTGTGGCCTGCTCGTTGAGCCGAATTTTCTTATCAACTCCCTCTTTCAGCGCAGCTATTTCGGCGTCGATACGATCATTCTCATACTTTAGCTGCTTTTCCTCCTGCACCCGGCGGTTGGCCGTGTAGGTCTCATCCTCTTTCTGCTCGTTTTTCTTTTGCTGGTTCTGTTTATCCCAAAGCTCATTTTTGAGCTTCATGATGGTTTTGGCCTCGTCCTTATTCTGTATTATGCGTTTCGTGAGCGTGTCGATCTCAAGCTGTAAAACCTGCTTCTGATAGAGTTCTTCGGACGTTATTTCGCCGCTGTGCAATTTCTTTTTCAGGTTCAGGAGCTGGGCGTTGTGCTCTTTGTCTTTCGACAGCGACCACTCGCCCTTTTCCTTACCATCCCCACCCGTAGCAGGTGTTTTCTGCTGTTTTTGCAGGTCTGCGACCTTTTTCTGCGCGTCCTTCCACTCCTTTTCCGATTGGAGTATATCGAATTTGAACGAGAACGGTAGGGTAGCCTCAGTCCCGTGTTCCCGTATCCATTCGTCCCGCTTCTGATTATATACAGTCTTTGCCTCCTTAAACGCCTTTTCCGCTTCTTCAACGATATCTTCGGCCGCTTTGATGCGCACTTCGATCGGTTTAGCATTTTCCTCGGCAACCTTACGGGCTTCCTCGATCTCTCCTAATGCTTTTTTATAGTTCGACAGTGCAATTTCCTGTTCTTCAATCGCCTTGGAATTATCCACGTAGATAGGGGCACCGCCCGGTGACATTCCGAGCAGTTGTCCGTTCTCTTCGCGTAGCTTTTGGAGCGATGCGGTGTACTTCTCGACATTAGCAATCAGGTTATCGTAGTTCTCCTTGTCGCGCTGTTCATTGAGGAGTTTGGCCGATTTCGCCAACTCCAACGTGACTAACTGCTCTTGCGTGTATTTGGCCGTAAGAGCCGGAGATAACAGCTTCAACTCTTCATAAGCGCGGATTTTGGCGTTCTGTGTCTCGGTTTCGTCCTGTATCGTCCGGATTAGCTGCTCGATCCGCTGGCGCTTTTCATCTTGGGCTTTGTTGAAACGGTCGTTCTCATCGTTGAATTTACGCTGTGCACGGGTCGCGGCATCCGTCTTATCTCGAAATGCTACCATGTACGCAATAACCGCGGCAACGGCAGTCGCAACCACTCCCCACGGATTCGCTATAAGGGTAGTCCAGAACATCTTTAACGCTTCATACACAGCTTTGATCTGCCCGGCTAGCAAAAACTTTGCAGCGGCAAGTAACTTTGTTGCCGCGGTAGCCGATTGCAGCGTAGCCATATTCACCCGCAACGCACGCCCCCAAGCTGTATCATAGACTGATACCTGTTTTGTTATAAGTAGATAAGCCGTCTTAAGACCGATGAAAGTAACTAACGCCAAAGCTACGTTCTTTATGTTCGCAACAGCCCACGTGCCAGCCTGAATAACCGAACGCCCAAGCGGTGCCAATACTTCACCGATGGCGATCAGCTTTTCTTTAATGGCCGAGAGGAAAACTTCTACGTCAATCTTCATCGTATCGCGGATACCATCGGCCGCGGTCTTTGCGGCACCTCCGGCGTTATTCAGCGATTCAGTCAGATCATCTACACCGTCTTTGGAATTAACCAACACGGTAAGAGCTGTCATTGCATAGCGTCCGACTTCATCCATAGCGCCGCCCAGCGTAAGCCCGTTTTTACTCAACTGGGCAAGACGTTCGGATACATCTCCGCCCGTTTTGGCAATCTCGGTAAAAATTCGGCGCAAGGCTGTGCCAGCTTGTGAACCACGAATACCACGGTCGGCCAATATCCCCAGCATCGCCGCTGTTTCTTCAAGGGACACATTCGCTTCGGATGCGATCGGTGCAACATACTTGATGGCATCGTAGAAATAACTTAACTGCAAAGATGAGGCATTAAACGACTTGGTCATAACATCCACGACCCGCTGCGCTTGGTCTGCCTGCAAATTGAATCCCCGTAAGGTTACGCCCACAACGTCTGCCGAACGTGCCAAATCCTCACCCGTGGCCGTAGCAAGGTCGAGCGTCGCCCCGGTAATCTGCCGTATCTGTTCCGGGACGAAACCCATACGCGCATAGGCCAACTGCAACCCGGCAACCTCGGTAGCCGTGTATTCAGTAGAAGCGCCAAGTTCACGGGCATTCTCCTTGAGCATAGCAAACTCTTCGTCCGTAGCCCTCGATACCGCTTTGACCATAGCCATACGGTACTCAAGGTCTTGGAATGGGCCGTATATACTCCAAAGCACTTGTTTGAGCGTGAAGACAACACCCATTATCTCTGCTACTTTACGGGTGACAGTATTATACATTCCGGAGAAGTAGTTGCCGATATTCCGTGAGAAGTCACCTGCACCAACTGTGAGATTCCGCATTTCGTCGCGCATTGACTTCAGCTCGGCCGTGACCTGCCGCCCCATGGTGGAGTTGCGCTGTGTGGCTCCGAGTTTCTTCCATACGGTATTCAGCACATTTATCTTCGCCTGCAGTTCTTCGGCAGAACCTTTCTCGGCCCGCATCAAGGTTGCATAGTTTTTCGAGAGCGTGGTGATTTCTCGTTTCGTGAAGATCAGGTTCCCGTATTTGTTTTTCAGATCCTCGATATACTTTGTAGCTTCGGCGGTCTGCGTTTTCTCCTCCTTATCGGTCGCGACCAACTTTTTCTTGGCTTTCTCTGCTTTCTCAACAGTGAGGGTATACACACCGAGGACTTGGGCAGCTTTTTCCAGTCCGTCTGCCTTACCGATATCGTTAATCGTTTTGAGTATATTTTTCAGCCTGTCGTGTAACGATTGGAGCAGTTTGCTCATCTTTGGCACTTTTTCCTCGCCATCCCCGAAATTCAGAATCAGCTTGAAGATTTTTTCTACTACATTTGCCATATCTTGAGTATTTTATTTATATTTGTGCTGTTATGTTTGACTTGATCGAAGAATTCTTTAAGGCAAGTGGAAAAACGGTGGTTTTCTGCCTGATTGCCCTTTTGATCATCATTGTCTTTTTCATCTAATCCATTTCCTACCTATATCCGGTCAACGTATTGTTTCTGCCAATCGCCACATCATCATAAGTAATGACGGTGAGATCGTCGCCCGTCAGTCTGATATGCGGATCGGAAATAAACACACACTTGGTCGATGCTCCGGTTGCTGGATTATAATCGGCAATTTGCTCCAATAAACACGGCACATCTTCCCCGTCGAAGTTCAAGAGAAATACGGCCCGGAAATCTTGCTTTTCACGGTTAGGAAACTGTATAGCTTCAATATCCTGCGGAGTAAGTTTCAGATACATGGTAATACGTCGGCCGTAGTTGTAAGCCGAAATGTTGTCCTTGTAGTATTGATTCAATCCCCGGACGACTGAGGTGCTGTTTATATCTTCGAATCCGAGGTTTATTTCCTTGGTGGCATCTTGGAAAACCAGTCGCGGATACCGAGGATAGTCTTTCTTATCGTCACCCGTCGTTCGATCATCAACACCACCGAAATACCCGACAATCGGTGTCATTTCCAGCTCAACATCATCTATCTGTTTCTGATCGTTCTCCCGTACATCCTGCGGTATTGTCATACCCATAGAATCGACCGTCCGGAGCAGGAACGGCGCGAATATTCCATTGACAATCTCTTTCGTGTCGTCAGCTGTCTTATTCAAAAGCGGCGTCCTATACGCTCCGAGTTCCGTGCGGTTCTTCCAGTTATAGTACCCCACTACCTCGTTGCCGCTGGCATAGGCCAACTTTAAAGCATTGCCGACATCCCCGCCCAATTCTTCGATCTCAATTTCTTTCAAATAGTCGATCTTATCCCGCCAGTCGATAATATCAGCCCGGTCACGATTGTAAAACCTTGTTCGCGGTTCGATATGGATTTCTTTGGTTAGCGGGTTCGTATAATACATCAAGCAGAATAACTGACGTAGGGAAGCGAGAAAATCAAGTTGCGACCCCGTTCCGCCGATCGTCGAAATGCCGACTTTGTCATTCAGGCCAATGACATTGGTAAAATCCGGTTTTATATTGTTGTTCTCACACAACCACAGTTGTACGCCGTCGATTTTGTCCGGCGTCAAACCATATTCCCGCGAACAGGCAAATTGTCCCCAAAGAGGATATGTGTTGCCTTTCGTTAGTGTGTAAGCATTCCGGGTGACATTATCCATATTGAACGTCACCAGATTGTCGTAAATCTCGAAATAATAGAATTCTGCAACATCAATACTATCATACATGCTGATTCCTTGAAAAGTCCCCAATAGCCCCTCACGCCCTTGCGGAACCGTGATAACATACCAGTTACCTCGACCACCAGCCTTATGTTGTCCGAGGTCGGTGTAAGTACCCTTGCATTGAAAGATAATTCGTCCGGAAATCTGCCAAGAAGCAAACTCCAAATAGACCACGTAGGTCTTAGCCTCATTCGGATCGCACGGGATAAAGATGTTTTTTATATCACCTTGTCGGTTTTTAGCTTCGACACATTTATCCAATGTCAATATTATGCGTTCATACTGCGCATTCACGTACAGTCGGAATTCATCGACATATAGACATTCGCCGTATTCCTTCATGATGTCGTTCCAATAACCCGTGGATCCATTCACAATTTGCGTTTTGTAGTGTAGATTGGTCTGCATCCTCACTGTTGCCGTTTCCGTCGGATGGAAATGTGGCGTCGAAGATATCGGAGGCGAGCTGATAACCCCTTTATCGTTATGGTATTCATCCGAATCCCAAAGGTCATATATATTGGCACTGATAGTCGGTTTCTTCGGGCTGATCATACCAAGCAATATCGGTACATCTTCCGTTGCCGAGGTGCCAATATAGAAATCGTTCTCCTCTTTGATATACGACAGGTCTTCGTTTACTGGCATGTAACCTGAGCAGTATAGCTTTTTGAAAAAGTCCTCCATGGAACTCTTTATCGTGTACTCGAAAAGGATCAGACACATTGTTTTCCACACGTTGAAAAACGGATGATAATCCCGGATATCCAGTATTTTTCGCGGAATCAGGTCTCCGTCTATATTTTCCACCCAAAACGCACCTCGATCGACCGGAAAGAATTTCACAAGCGAGATATCCTCACTGATGGAATTTTTGTATACTTCCCCCATGTTGTATACGACTGTTTCCGCACTTTCAAGCTCATTAATTTGCTTCTTGGCATTCGTAATCCAGTCGAAAGCTGCGCCGATGACTGACACATGAAAACTGCCGCCGACGAGTTTGTGCCCAGAACCGAATTTGTACGTGATCTTATCGATCTGTGCTATACCCGACATGACGGTATTCCCGTCCACGATATACTCCGCTTTATGCAGTTCGTTGTTGAACTGCTCTTTACTATACAGCTCATTGATAAATCGAAAAACCCGCATATTACTTATCAGCGGCACCTCGACCGACTTGGTATATCCGGCGGCTGTGCTGTCAGGCTCCTCAATGTCAGCAATGCTATGTGTCGCGGCGATATTGCCTTTCTGATTCATATCGACCTTATGGCCATCTATTTTCAACTCCACAACCATAGCTACCGGATTTTATTTCTGTATTCAATCTGCACGGAGCTTAATTTCTCCACATCGTAGGTCGTAATACTCTCTGTCGTGATGTCGATCGGATACACCTTATCCCCGACGATGCACCACACACTTTCGGACACAAATATCTGGCTCAGCACATTCGCTTGAGTTTCGGGCAGGGGATAGCTTGTTACCGACTTGGTCGTGTCTGCCTGTATAGATGTTGCAGTATACCCGGCTTCTGTGTATATCTTCTCCTTTGTTATCTTGGTTGATGATTTGCGACGAACCGCGAAGTTCCAATAGTCGATCTGGCCGTAGGCATTGATCCACGCAAGGCGCACTCCGTCGTTCCCCTCAATCTCATATTCGATACGATCCTGCACCTCCCCGTCAGGACTCCACATATCTACTGCAAACCGGGGCGGCGCATCGGTCGGAATACGAAAGCTGACGCAGGATATACCGGCTGGCACGGCAACCTGAACCGAGCCGTACACCACAACAGCGGGAGTCGTCGCATATATTGGAAGTTCATCGATTTGCCCCGGCATGGCATTACGCCGCCGCAGATCACTCATAAAACGGTTTGGTGTCGGTTGTTTATCTGCACAAAGTAGCGGCACCTCTTTAGAAGGGACGCTGTCTACCATGATCGAAGCATTGACGACCCGGCCGAGGTCAACTCCGTCCCACACCTGTAATGTAGGTTCGGACTCAGCATCAAGCGGCGCAATCGTAAAATCATCCCGAAAATATTGCGCTACGTTCACTTTATAGGCGTTTTTCGGCATCTGCTTCAAATACCCGTTTATCATCACTTCGGCCACAGCGTCAATATCTCGGTCAATTTCAAAGATGACAGATTCTTTGACCGAACTGTACGGGGCCGGAAGCGTTATCGTTGTTGCCATATCGTCATGCAGTTAATTGGTTAAAAATAGTTTGCAGTTGTTCTTCTACATACTCCTCCATGAATCGTTCTATTTCATTTTCCAGCCGTTTAGACTTGTTGAACTTATCTATTGATTTATCTATGAACCGGGATGGCTTGATACCTTTGTCCCGGATCGACCGCTGCATTGCAAAAGCTACCGACCGCTCGCGCTTTCCCTGCATGTCGAGCCTCTTACGCCTTATCCACTCCACAAGAACATTAATCGGGATTCCTTTCGTTCCGGGCTGCCGGCCTGCGTTTACAAACTTTGCATAGTATAGTGCTTCCGTCGTTATGGTAATGCCTGTAAGTGTCCGTGCAATCACTGTCCTGATACTATCGAACAGAGCCTCCGACGCCGTGTGTCCTTGATTGAGCAATTCCATTTGCAGGGTATCGTTCAAGTACCGGGCTATCTGCTGTAATATGGGGTTATCCTCGATCGACACAATATCTTACCGTTACCTCAAATGTTACTTTAAGTGATATGTCGTTATATCCTGTATATGCGCCCTCATTCGGGATGTCTTTGATCTTATCGACTGCGACGATTTCACTGGGAGACTGTTCTATCAGCTGGTTGAGGACTTCGATAGCGGCATCCTCCATAGCATCCCATCTTTCGTCCTTTTCTTGGGCTGTGAGCCCGTCGCCCAGTTCCAGCAGGTAAATTGTTCCGAGGTAGACGCGGAAGCCCTCAGATCGCCCCGTTTTGGATATAAGTTCGAACGGGCATACCCAAATACACGGTAGCTTGTAACTCTTGCCGTTGATATCCTCAAGAAACCCGGTTCCGAAATCAAAGGCTCTGTCATATGTTTTTTCAAAGGCGGCTTTCAGCATCTCCCGCAATTCTGTTCTCATAATCCTCTATTTCGCATTCATACTGGAATTTCAGTTGCTCCATATAGCGGAAATGCTCGGCACACTTGGCCCGGTCACATTTACACTCCCGGTCGATCAACCATGTAAGCAGTTCTACCTTACCCCGCAGGCGGCCAATGCGGCTTTCATCTTCCATTCTTCCGTTCTCCGTTTGATATTCTCCGACAATAGGTGTACGAAATCGTAGGCGTTCATCCGTTGCAGATGCTCAAGCTCACTTGGCTTATCGGTAGACATAGCGACGAGCGTGTCACACCATACCGCAGGCTCGGCTTTACCCGACGAATCCCCGCCGCCCGTACCGTAACAATTCGGAAATGCGGCTTTCAGGTACTGATGCGCCCCCGAAGTTTGCGCCCAAAGTTCCCAATAGACCGAGGCTGGAAGGCTTCCGAACAACGCCGCCCGATTCTGCGCCAGCTCTTCATCGTACCGTTCACTTTTCCGGCGGCATACGATAGCGACAGCCAGCGGAGCCAAAGCAATGTTTTCCGCACATACGATGTCGGACAGTTGGCAGAACTCGATAGCCGTCACACCACTCAACGGAGTAAGTTCCCCGGAAATATCCGTCCCGGATTTCGGCAGGTAGTAGCGGCGGCCTTTGTAGCGAAATGAAGTAATGCCCCGAACCGGATAATCGACAATGCCGAGTACTCCGATTATGAACCGTGGAAGTAGTGCCATTGCCAGCGTCATAATATCCTCGCGCCGGGTTTGAAGCATCAGCCCTTCCGGTACGTCGGCAAGGTAGCCGACAACCTCCGAAGTGAACCGGGTTAGCTCGTCGATATTTGCATATGGTTCGGGAGCCGTGTCCGAGGCAAAAGAGCGGTAATAGTCAAGAAGCGCCGTGGGTTGCTCGTTGGCCTTATGGTACAACCAAGCGCACTGGGTAAGCGTAATGTCCTCCCAGTGCGTCGGTATGCGAAACCTTTTGCCGGCAATCTTAACCCTCAACATAACCGGACAGCTTCTTCGTGATCATGCCGATGTCCTTGTTCATCTGCGAGAGCGTCCCTATGTGTAGCTGTTTGGCGGCTCTTTCTGCTGTATAGGCGTCAATACACGACCGCGCTGCCTGCAGGAGCATAATAGCCTGTTCGATGTTGGTTTTTGTTTCGATGCCGACAAGGCTTTTCAGTTTGTCGATGAGTTTGATTTTTGCCATGGTTACCTTACTGCTTTGATTCTACCTTTCTTATTCGTACCATCTTCGACAATTCCCGTCACCACGTCCGCGGCATCATGCCAGCGGTTCGCGCGGAATTGACGCCGATAGGTCGTCATATGTAAATAGAATTCAGGCCAGCGGATTTTCCAATCATGCGGCATTATTATAATCTGCAACACCGTTGCGGCATTGGAGAGGATGCGGGCTTCCTTATTCCCGCTCTGATGGAACCATTCGATACGTATGGCCGGAACACGTCTTTGCACAGCGCGTGCGAATCCGCGACCGCCGTTGTTACTCTCAATCGAGGCCCGGCGCGTACCGCTACGTTTGAGCATATCGGCCACGGCGAATTCAGTACACTCCATCGGCTCCTGTGTATAGACCATGTCCGTTACATAGCAATAGCCATCCCTCGCCCGGACGTAGCTGATCGAGCATAAATAGTCATCACCCGTATCGGCCGTGTCTGTGTAATTGGCATAGTCGAGAATGTCGCCTTGTGCCGGAAGTTCAGAGTAGGTTTTGAAATTCTCCCCGTATAATAGCCCCTCTTTCGACATCGGGTGGCCCTGATACATACACTCGAACACGATGCGGTCGAGGTTACGTTTCTCCAGCAAGTGTTTCCGGTCATGAGCTGCCGGCCAAAGAGCCTCGCCACGCTGCCGGGGATCGAGGGGTGTAGGGTCGCTTTCCTTGATGGCCTCGAAGTTCAGATAGTACCAGCCATCGAACTCAGCGTCGATATCATCGAGCGATCGTAATTCCCGAACATCTTCTGCGGCTATGATCGTCCCGATCAAATCCTCCTCATGCCAGCGGGTGAACACCATAAGTTCACGCGAATTATTGTGCAGTCGGGTTTTTACGGTCGATTTGTACCACTCAACCACCGACTCACGGATGATCGGTGAATTACCTTCAAGAGCGTTCTTATACAGGTCATCGAGGATCGCCAAGTCAATTCTTTCGCCAGTCAGCGCACCATTTCGGCCGACGGCTTTCAGAAACCCTTTGCGGCCGACGATCTCGAACTCCGTATTATTCCGGACATACTGCGCACTGTCCTCACAGTTCGGATTACCATTCAGAAGCGTCTCCGGAAACAAAACATAATATTCGGGGCTGTCGATAATGCGCTGTATGGCACGGTTGAATTTCCGGGCGAAAGTATCAGAATAAGATGCGACCGCAATACGCAGATCGGGATCAAGCCCCAAGACATAGGAGGGAAGAAGGCGCGTCGTTCCCTCGGACTTGCCGTGCTGGGGCGGGATAGTTACGATCAGTCGCCGGATACGGCCATGTGCAAAGGCATCCAGCACCCAATAGAATGACAGATGAAAAGGGGTAAGGAAATCCTTACCCTTTAACACGGCCGCATAAAACGGAAACGATTGCCGCACTCCACTCCGCAACGCCTGTATTTCCTCTGCCTCACTTGCCATCCTTGCATAGAAACTTTGCAATATCCACCGGATTCATAGCTTCGGTATTTTTCCTCACTTCCGGCGGGATAAGAGGTTTTCCATCTTTGCCCATAAGTTCGGCACTCTGCCGGTTCTTCCAGTTCGTCGGATCGCAGTTCGTCAAGGTGAAGATGATTGCCGTGGGATTCGGGGCAACGTATTTGGTAACGGTTGTATGCTCTTTGACCTTTACGATCGGTTTCCCGTCCTCGCTTTTCTTTCCGGTATCAGCGGTAACCATGCGTTTCTCTTCAACGGTGAACCCCTGCACAAGCTTTAGCAGCGATTTCTTGGCTTCGGTCGCAAAGAAGCCTCTACACTCCTCTTGAGCCTTTTTTATAGCCTCTGAAAACTCCGCTTTGGAGTCCTTCCACTCGTAAAAGGTACTTTCAGCAATACCTACGATTTTACAGATTTCGGCAATAGTATAGCTATCCGCCCGGATGAGCGAACAAATCCTTTCGGTGAGTTCTGCACTATACTTTGCCATTGGTCTTTATTTCTTTTCGTTTTGGTCGCAGGTTTCAGCCGTGAACATGGACTCCGCAATGTCGATTACATTTTCCAGCTCAAGAATTGCGGCTTTACATTCTATCATCTTCCGCTTGTCGATCGCGGAGAGTTCCCCTTCTGAAATCATTTTCGTTTCAAGTTCCGACACCTGTTCCCGTTTCCGGGCGAGGCGTTTGTTTACGACATCCTTGTAAATCATACACTGTTTTGTTTTCATAGCGCGGAATTGTTTTTTTGTTTTTCCGACGCTAAAGTATTCATTTTTCCAGCAATTGGGAAACACAACCTTTATCCCGCGACATTTCGCCCATCATGTAATGCAGGCTGCGCTTCTTGAATGCACTGTAACCTGCTGTATTCTGACAGATAGCTTTCAGGCACATGCAGGTTCCCGGCTCTTTCATCTTCTCCGTTGGCACATACCGCTCCTTATCGAACAGGTAATGATTCAGATTGAACGTGTTCGTCTTAAATCCATCCAGCCCATCAACACCGCAGCAACATAGAGAATCTCCCATCTTGCGCAAACGGTTTTCGGCCGAGTAGAAAGCCAATCCATTTCGATGGCATTCCGCCTTTATCCATTCAAAGTGCCGTTTGAGAACAGAGGCCGGATAGCAGAAATCCCCGCCGACTTTTACAAGACCGTCTACCTTGCGTTTGTATTTCATGCCCTCGATTGTCAGCCCATGTACGCCTATACTCTTGTAGGTAGACACAGCACCGAGGACATCCCGAAGCATTCCCGTCGTATATGGCTGAACCCGGACGATCACACGCTTTACATGGGGTGCTATCGTGCGGATCATATCGAGGCGCTCGGCATAGGTCGGCGCTCCTTTCTCCAGTTTGTCATATTGAGGGCTGACGAGAGATACCTGTACAACGCAGTTGCATTGCTTCAACAAGTTGAGGTATTCCGGCTCGGCGAGCAGAATGCCCTTTGTACTGACCACAAACGGATATTGTGTTTCGGCAAAGACCTTAAGGGCGTCGTATGACAATCGCTGCTCCCGCTCTACAGGCTGAAACGGGTCGGACATGCCGCCCCAGTGTATCGGAATATTCCAGTCGCACCACTCCGTTTCACCGTTGCGCTGGCCGTCGATGAAGCCGCGCAGGGACTTCGGACCCTCGCCGCGTTCGATATTGGAAATGTCGTATTTGAGCTGTACAAAACAGTAACGGCACATATGGGAACACCCCTTATACGTGTCGAACCGGATCGGCAGGTCACAGATCGCTATTTGACTTCCGCATCTCGGCATACTTCACTGATAATTAACTGTGTCAAATTGTCTTTCCCGTTCCGCTTGATGTAAGCTTCAACGTCCTCTTTCATACTCTTGGGCAAGGCAAAGGACAAGGTGAATAAATCAGAACTCTCGTTTACGGCATTCTTGAATCCGTTTTGCTCGACCTCGGACAGCAGGTCGATATTGGCTGTGTCGATCTCAAACTCCCACATGTCGAGTTCTTCGGGCGAAAAGTCCATAAGAACAGAATCGATATTGAAAACCGAAGTGTCGCTGGCGTGGTTGTCGGCCAGTGCCAATGCGCGGCGCTTATCGTCTTCCGTTTTGAGATCCGTGCGTTTGATTGCGATAAGCTCTCGTCCATCTGACTCGATGACACGCACCGGGAGTCCGAGCGCTTGCGCCTGTTCGTATACACCGTTACCGGCAATCACGACATCATCCCCATCCAAAAGGATAGAGCGGCCAGCACCGCAATCCTCAAGGCTTTTGCGTATGATAGCTTTGTTCTTCTCACCGTGAACGCGGTAGTTTTTCGGGTCTAACTTTATATCGGCCATAATCTGAATTTTGAAGCGAGGACAGGACTCGAACCTGCAACCTTTGGGATATGAGCCCAACGAGCTACCAACTGCTCTACCTCGCTATGTGCGGAGTTTTGGCAAGCCTCCGCGACTTGGACGGATTACCGTCATTTGACATTGACACTATGTCGGACTTCATAGGATAATAGAATTAGGAAGCGTTTTTTCTCCGAATCTTGGCGGAAATTATCAACAAAATGCGATTAAAAGTGTCGTATAGAAATTTCTGACTTTCCGCCCCCGGCCACTCCGCGAATGACTTCCCCTCGAAGAACCGCCATGCGAAAATACGCTTTGACAATTCCGATACCAGCAACGTATCGAACACCTGCCGAACCTGCATATAGGCATCTTCCTGATCGAAATCCGGAGTTGGGGCCATGAGTGTTCGAATGCTGTCTTCAAGCCGATCCGTGCAATGCTGCCCCCGCTGGTAGCGGAACGGCGACCGCGGCGAGTGTATGCTGATCTTGATGATTCGCATCACGAAAAAATCAAGTTCAGTCCCATCCTTATTCCGAGTGTTCATCAGGCGTTCCAGCTTCGCCATATCTCGCTCAAGGAGGGTGCACAGCACATCGTTCACGACCTCGGCCGGAACGATCGGAAGCCGCGAGTGGCGGACGTGGTAGGCCGCGTATTCTACCCATTGCGGGTAATGGGTGGTGATATATTTATTCAAAAAAGTTGTCATATGGAAATTCATATATCTATTTTCTATCTATTTAGAATATACTTGAGGAGAATTTCATTATTTTTGTCTAAACATCAATAATCTTATTTGCTATATGATCCGTAATTTTATCATGAACAACAAGGTACTCATCGCTTTATTATTACTCTCATCTGCAATCGCATTGCTTGGAATATTTGTCAAGATAACATCGATGGCTATTGTTGGAGTAATATTAACATTATTCACAGGATTATATAGAGCATACAGTGCATATGCTACAAGATGTGCCCAAGACAAAAAAATAGACGAACAGGCTAAGAAGATCGAAGAACTCGAGGAACGAACATCTTGGGGCGAATTTTAGGGTATACGTACGAATCACGAGAGTACTCTTTTATAATTCCGCCTCATTATTCTGTCGTTTTAAATTGTTCAGTCTGTCTATACTCACAGCCAGCTCAATTCCGAAAAAATATGCAGACCACTTAAAGCTATTCGGGCTGAAGTGGAATGACGCCAGCCCGATCAGCACAAAATGTCCACAGCCTCTATATTTCCATCGGTTGATGATGTCGATACGTTTTATTTGGTATTTCATTTCTCGTTCAGTTTTTGGATGAAATTCTTTCGGTGGTATTCGTAATCCGGTTCAAACTCGCCATCCTCCCCGTTCTCAAACCACATATCGTCGAATGCACTGATAGCCTTCTTGCGCATCCGTTCCTCGGCTTCCTGCTCGGCAAGTTCGAGAGCTGTATATGCTGTCGAAGCATCGACCATCCGATCTCCGTTGTGCATTTGAATAACATCGTTATCAATAAATTGCTTTGCTTTTTCGCTTTTCATGATTGGTTATCTTTTGTGTTTTACTTTTCGATTCGGGATGCACGAAATCCAGCCCCAAAACGGTATGCGCCGCTTCAAATAGTCCGGATCATCCTCGTGGTTGTAGGCTTCGGTCTCGAAGCAGGGTAGTATTCTCTTCTGTTTTAGCTCCGCTACGCAGCGGAAGATGTATCGGCGGTCGTTTAATTAAAATAGTAAACGCTGGGCGGATTCAAATTCCATCGCCTTGCAATTCTTTACCGCCTCGGCGAAATAGCTGTCTTTGAGTTCAAAGCCGATTCCGTAGCGTTTCAGACGGATTGCCTCATAGACTTCCGACCCGATGCCGAGGAACGGCGTTAGAACGGTGTCGCCCTCATTGCTCCACAGATGGATCGCACGGCGGATCGTATCGAGTTGCAACGGGCAAATATGCTTCTCGTCGTTCTCGCCCCGCGCATTTGCCCCGTTCAGGGTGTTTGAATAGTCGATGTCCATCCATACGGGGGATGCGTATTTCTGCCATGTATCGACGTCGATTTCGCATTTCACGGGGTGGTCGTGCGATCCGTCCTTGCGGAAGATCATCAGGTAGTCAGGAATCCCGACGCGGCTCATCGCGGCATCTTTTTTGACCTGCTTGTGCAGCAGTCCGAGGGCTTTCGTGCGCTGCATCTCCGTAACCGGATTCTTCCAGATGGTGATGCGGGAGTGGTAGATGAATCCTGCGTCGGTGAACGCTCGGAGGATCATGCCGGAAAAATCGCGCAGCCCGATATATCCCTCTTTGCCCTTTTGAATAGGCAAATCCATACAATGCACCGCGACATTGCGACCGCTCCACATTACCCGATAGAGTTCCTTGACGAGGAAGTTGAACGCGGTGAAAAACTCCTTGTAATCGCGGCTGTTCCCCATATCCTCCAATTTATCGGAGTAGGTATAGAGTTCTGCGAACGGCGGCGAGAAGATCGAGAATCCGACGCTCTCATCGGGGACTTCGCGGATCAACTGCACGCAGTCGCCGAGGCGAATATCGCAGCTCTTTCCCCGATATTGCGTTGCATTCTCGGACGTTTGCAGGGAAATCCTATCGTTGAGATTCCGGTTCATGGCCGCCGTCATCGCCGCCTGCATCTCCTTGAACGCTTTCTGCTTTGCATCGAAGCTGTCTTTTACGTTCGCCATCGTGTCGGCGGTGATGAGGTGGATATTGACCTGCTCGGACTGTCCGAAACGGTATGAGCGACGGATGCCTTGATAGGTCGCCTCGAAAGAAAAATCAAGCGAAGCGAAGATCTGATTGTGGCAGTTCTGATAGTTCAGGCCGAATTGCGCGATTTTGAGCTTCGTAATCAGCACGCGGAACTCCCCGCGGCCGAAGCCGAGCAGCTTTTCTTTCTTGTAGCCTTTCGTGTCGCTGCCCTTGACTTCAACGGCATCGGGAATGAGATTGCGGAGGTATTTGCCCTCGTCGTCATGGCCGATCCAAATGATGAAATTCTCCTCGGAGCCGTTGGCGATCTCCGCCGCCCGGTTGAGCCGGAGATCATAGGTAGCTCGTAATTCCTTGTGATAGTCGGTCGCGCTGACCGCCATGCTATTGAAAAGCATCCCGTTGTCGCGCTTGGGTGTTTCAACCACCTCTTCGATGAAGTTCAGAGCGGGCAGGTCGTAGCCCTCGTCGTCGAACCCAATATCGCTCGGCTTGTTGAGCATCACGGCCCACGTCGAAACAAAATCCCAAAATGCCTGCGTCGCATGGCCTTTCAGCCTCCAATCCGAGGTCGAACCGCCGTCGTGGACGAAGTACATAGCGAGCATTTCGTTCCGGCTCATCACGTTCAGGAACTCGGCATGATTGCACAACTCGGTCGTATCGTTCGGGGACGGAGTAGCCGTACACGCCAATTTATAGGGCGTATCGCGGAAATCCTCGATCAGTTGATTGCGGGTCGCTCCTGCAAAGTTTTTCAGGATCGAACTTTCATCCAGCACCACGCCACCGAACAGGTATGCGTCGATATTCTCCATGTTGTCGTAATTCGTGATATAGATGCCCGGCGCGAGGTCTTGATCGAAGACCGTCAATCCCAGCTCCGTAACCTCATATCCGAATTTCTTGCCCTCTTCGATGGTTTGACCGATCACCGAGAGGGGAGCGAGGATCAGCACAGGACGGTCGATATGCCTGTAAACCTTATCCGCCCATTCGAGTTGCTGGATAGTCTTGCCGAGCCCGCAGTCCTCAAAGAGTGCGAATTTGCCGACAGCCAAAGCGCGTTTCACGCAATACTTCTGAAAATCGAAGAGCATCGGGTTCAGGTTCGTTTCTTCCACGACAAACCCGCTTTTTGTCTTTTGGATTCTCTTCTGATCGAGAAATTTCTGATATTCGTTATTATTCATATCTTAATAAATTATTGATTATTAGGTTATTGGTCGGCATTGGCAGAGGCTCAGTTCGGCTCGATGCTTGTTACTTGATTTTTCACTTTAAACCTCGTTTTATTCGCATAATCCGTAATAGCTCATGCAACTGGTCGCTGTATCGTCGTCGAACAAACTACCCGTAGCATTCTGCCATTGGACGTAGCGCACGACATCATGAATCGTCGGATATTTCTCTCCGCTGGTGATTGCGTGGGACGGTATTTTGTCCGGGCCGAAAAACGACGAATGCAACTCCGTTTCAAGTGCGGCGATCTGTTCGATGCGCTCCGGGTTCTGGCGCGATATGTTGAGAATATCCCGCTGATTCGCCATCACACACGGCCAGCAGCCGACACGCTTGTAGCCCATGCGGTAGAGCGGGTTTGGCTCCAAACCTGCGTCGAGGATGTAATCGATCACCTGCTGCGCCGACCAGTCGAACACGGGCCGCAGAAGATCATCAGCGAATTTCTCTCGAAATGCCCGTACCTCCTTACCCCGATAGGTGTGCGTCTTCGGTTTACCCACTTTATCGTAGCCGTAAGGCTCAAAATAGTACTTGAAGTACGTGCATTGCGCCTGCATTTTGGCTCGGCTGGCCGATTCTGCCGCCCGGATGCCCTGAATCATCAGCATATTGTCCTGAATCTTGTCCAGTACGTAGTCGATGCAGGGCTTTGTCTTCAATTCCTGCGTGCAGAACCGCGCCCGCGTCGAAGGCCAACGCTTTTTGTGCCGGGCAAGATCGACCATACCGTCGTACTTCTTAGACTTGAGCGTCACCAAATCCAAGTGGAGTTTATCCGCGATCCGGTTGATGTATTCGTAGGTCAGCGGATGTTCCCAGCCCGTATCGCAGAACACGGTCGTGAAGTTCTTGGTGATATGCTCGCGTGTCCAAAGAAGCGCCGCAAGGCTGTCTTTACCACCCGAAAAGGTTACTATGACTTTCATTATTTCAGATAGTTATTGATTTCAGATATAAACTGTTCGATGCTACGGCAGACAACATATTTATAACCCTGCGCCTCGACCAGTACCTGCCATGCCTTTTGGTTGTCGGACTGCCGGGATCCGCGCGATTCTGTTTTCATTTCGATACATAGGCCGTTGTAATTACCTCGTGCAACCAACAGAATCAAATCCGACACTCCGGGCGTTACACCTTCACCCTGCATGATCGCCGCCTCGACTTTCGAACGGCTACCGCCATTCGGCACGGCAAAGAGTAGTTTTGCCAAACTCCGGTACTGCATTCGGAACCATGTAACGCAAGACGTTTGTAGCCTCGATTCGTTGTGCCTACTCATTTGCTTGGTTTGTAGTATTTCTGATTTATCGTGTCGCCGGTACTGATCTCCCCAGCGGCGACCAGTTCTGCGCCAATCCGCTCGACTTCCGCGCGGGAAAGTTTCAGAAAATGCACCAACTCCATAGAGAGCGCCGCAGACGGCACGATGCGACGAGCCTTTTTATCCTCGACGATATTCTGCATTGCCGCAAGAAAGCGGATATGTAGGGGTTTCAAAATCATTTGTTCCTGCGGTTACTTTCCCCGGTCATTAAAATCGTTGTCATGTCTTTGAGCCGATCAAACACCCGTTCGCCGTACTTTGCAAGGAAATCCGGCTCCCCGAAGTTGCTGACGATGATTGTCGGTTTGTTCTCGTTGCTCCGGTGCAGGATGATATCGGTAATAGGTCGCAACTCCGAACCGTAATATTTGATTTCCGTAGCTTCGACCCCCACGTCATCAATCGCCAATACGGGGATCGACACAGCCATATTAAGATCAAGGTTTGCATCCTTACGTTGGAAAGCATCTACAATCATCAGAGCCGGATGTATGCGCAGGCCAACTCGCCCGAACGGTTGCGTTTGGTTGTAGCGCCAAATAAACTCCCGAATAGCATAAAGTAGCGTTGTTTTCCCGGTACCCGGTGTGCCGAGTATCTTGAGGCTTACCCGCTCGGGATTTACAAGCCAATGCGCCGCCTTTTCAATTGCTTTGACTACCATCGGAGAAATATCCGCAACTTTGCCCGTCTGCGCACACTGGAGCGAAAACAGGTACGTTATAGCTTCCGCAACTTGCGGTTCCCGCATGTCGATTTCAAAAGGCCTCGCTATACTCGCCCGTGAAGCACTTTCTTTGATCCCCGCCAGCAGTCGTTCGGCCGTTGTCATATTGTTTTGTTTTGTCATCGTAATTCCGTTCTAAAGTTTTGATGAAATTCGTAGGTTTAAATAGCCAGTCGAAAGTGGCCGTCCATTGATGGGTGTTCTGCCCGGCAAGAAATTTCGAACGTCCTGCAATTTCGAGCATTTCCATAACCGCGGCCTCGCCGTGTTCCTGCATCCGCGCCATGATGGCCTGTTGACGCTTCGGCGTCATGGTTCTTATGGGCGGAAGCCCTTTGCAATGCCGATGATATGTTTCCCGTACCCGTTTGCATATCTCCGCCCTTTTTTTTAGGGGATCTTCTGAAACAATACCGAGCGGTAATTCACCGTCACCCGCAGGGGGACAATCAGGAGGAATATGTTTCTGTTTCTGTTTTAAGCCGTCTTTATCGTTAGATAAAGACCTATATATAGGTGTGTCGTCCTCTTTACTCAGGTTTATACTTGGGTTTATACTTGGGTTTATACCCCGGCTTATACTTGGATTTTCAAAGTATAAAATGGAGTAAACGGGAGATTTCGCCTTACGACAACCACTTACGAATTTGATAAAACCCTTTTGCTGTAATCTATTGCGCACATCTATCAAAGTGGATTCGCTCACACCGATAGTCGCGCAGATTAACCCGTTGGGACACTCAAAGGGATTGAGCCAGCCGCGGATGTTGCACTCTTGCAGCAGGCAGAAGTACAGGTCTGCCTCCGCGCTGGTCAATCGCACTCTACGTCGTGTTTGCCAAAATTGGTTTATCAACTCGATGTAGTTCATTTCCTATTTTCCCTTTTCAGCTTTGGCCAATTCTATTTCTGCAATACGGGCGTCGATCTTTTCCTTGCGGCGCAGGTAAACCTCTCTGTACTTTAATTCCACCTCCGGAATAATAGACTTATCCCGGCTGTTCACCCAGTCGAAGAAAAGGTCTGTTTTGAAATCCCGCCGGAAATGGTCGCCCACTTGGTTGAGGATATTGCATCGGTGGATGTAAGCGATCTGCTCCGGCGTGACATTCATCACGGCATTCCACGCTTCCTCGTCGGACATTGAGTAATGCTGAACCGTCCCTAATTTCTCCTGTTGCTCTTTATTGAGGTTTCGAACCAAGATAAACAATGTCAGTTGCGACTCGTAGGCTGTAAGCTCTCCGGCAGACAGCGTTTCGATATCCATTTTTTTGATGGTGTCGCGTACTTCCGATACGGTCTTTTCCTCTTCAAGCTCCTTGTTTCGCTTGTCCTTGTTCTGAAGATCTTTTATTGTGCTGTCTGCTTCGGATTGGATGCAGGCACCATTCATTTCGATATATCCGAAATATGGATCATCGCTATACAACCAGATGGCAAGACGTGCGGTGCCGTTCTCGACTTTACTTCTGAGTTCCTTGGTTACAACCGCCCCTATACGGTTCGGCCATCCCGGCCAAATCTTGACTTCGTGGCCTTGCTTCTCCAATTCGGCCTTTTTGGGGCAATCCTTGTGCATCGTGTAGAAATCTGCTTCGGGGTGCTGCTTTTGAAGTTTCAAGGCAATGCCAAGTTCATATTCGCGCTTTTTCCGTTGCAGGCAGGAATCGTTTTGACATGTTACCTCGCCATCCCCGCCAGCGAAAAGGCTGAAATTCTTGGAGCAGTTCGGACATGTATCGCATTCGCTCTTGTCGAATTTGTATCGATCCAGTATTTTCGTATAAGACTGAACCGTCCGCTGATATAAAGCTTTTGCATTTAAATCATGCCATGAGTTATAGTATTGCTGGGCAAAATGCTGTTCGTACATTCTGCCTTGAATGTCCACGTCGAATTTGGCGATTTCCATTGCTTGAGAGATTGAGATTTCCCCGGCATCGAGCATCTTGCGGAAATCGTCGCTTATGGCAAGCAGTTTCATGCGCCCCCGAACATAAAACTCACTCTTGCCGAAGCGTCCGCACAGGTCGGCGATGCTCTGCCCTTTATTGAGCAGATATTTGAATGCGTCGGCCTCTTCGAGAGGCGAAACGTCTTTACGTTGCAGGTTCTCCGTGATGGCAACATCTACGGCCTCGTCGTCGGTCAGTTCGCGGATAATCGCGGGAATCTCTTTGAGGCCGGCCATGGCCGCAGCACGCCAGCGGCGCTCACCGCATACAAGCTGGTACTTTTCACCGTGTTCCTCAGTAGGTCTCGGCCGCACGGTGATGGGTTGTAAAACGCCCACGACTTTGATGCTGTCCGAGAGTTCACCCAGCGCCCGCGGATCGAATGTTTTACGCGGGTTCATAGGGTTGATCCCTATCGACGTGATGTCGAGAAATACAAATTTGTTTTCCATAATGTCAATTTATTTTTGGTTAAAAATGTTCATGATGGCATCGATAACATTTTCTTCAACCTGATCCACGGTGCCGGTCACGGTTTGCGCGATGCTTTTTTTCGTTTGGATGATTTTGTAAATGTCCTCGTCGATCGTCTTTTCGCCGAGAAAGTAGTAGCACGACACATTGTTTTTCTGCCCGATACGGTGGGCGCGATCCTCGCATTGCTCACAGTCCGCATACGTCCACGGGAACTCTACGAACGCCACGCGGGACGATGCGGTGAGGGTCAAGCCGACCCCGGCAGCTTTGATATTGCAAATTGCCAGTTTGCAGACGGGGTCGTGCTGGAACAAATCGACGGAGCGCTGTTTATCTTCGGCCGACATCCCGCCGCGGATTACAACTGCATTCGGGTACAGTTTTTTGAAAGCATCGCCCAGTTCGATCAGGTTCATAAATAGGATGAGCTTCTCGCCCGATTCGATCAGGTCGTCGATGAATTCCTTTACCTCTTTGACCTTGCCGCGCGCACATATCTGACGCAGGACGTTGATACGTACAATCACCTCTCCCCGTTTAGCCCGGCGCTGCTGTTCATCCGAGGCATCCCGGTATTCCCGCAGGTACTTGATAAGGTCGCGTTCGGCATCCATATACTCCTTGCGGTTGGAAATATCGCAAAGGATCGTCTGCCGGGTCTTGGCCGGGAGGTCTTTCAGAACGTCCTCCTTTGCCCGCTGGTAGAAACAATGCAGGTTCAGCAGGTAATTCAACTCCCGAAGATTGCTTGCTTCGTTCGGCCCGGAGCAATACCTGTTCACAAAATATTTGTATCCTCCGAACTTCGACAGCATACCCATGATATGCAACTGCGGTATCAGGTCTTTCGGCTTGTTCACCAAAGGAGTACCTGACAACAGGTATGTTACGGGTTTTTCTTTGCTGATACCCATGCAGAACTTAGACTGCTGGGCAGAACCGTTTTTGCATCGGTGGCTCTCGTCGATAATCACCGACTTGAAAATGTCGATCGTCGGCCGGAACTTGATATGCGAAAGCATCAGCTTCTGCCCCTCTTTGTTGGTGAACTTCTCCACGAAGTACTTTTTGAGGCTTTCGTAATTCACCACGAAGAACTGCGCCATCCCGGCTTCATAGAACAGATGCCATGTCCGGCGGTTTTTGTCGTTGATGATTATGGCGTTTATCTTATCGCCGCCCCATTGCTTTACCTCGCGCGCCCAGTTGATTTTCAGCGTCGCCGGCGCGATGATAAGGCACGGGAACGCGCGTTGAGCAATCACAGCCGCGATGCTCTGCGCCGTCTTTCCAAGTCCCGGTTTATCGCCTATTATCGTGTGCGGATGCTCAAGACAGTACGCCACGCCCTGCTTCTGATAATGATATAATTCCATAGCAAGGGGAATTTCAACCTGCAATTCCGGCATCGGAGGAATCTCTCCGACCATTTCAGCCCGCGCCGACTGATCCCCCATCCGAAAGCCATACCGCCGGGCAAAGGCCTCGACCGCCGCCCGCTCCCGCGTCGGCACGACCCAAAATTTATTTACTGGGTCATACCGACGACCGGGCAGGTTCTTCACCGCTTCAACCAAATGCCGGCAGTAGCGGAATGCAATGTGGAAGTCTGTATTTACTTGGGTGATCAACATGGTGTTCTATGCCTACGGTTATGCGGACAGTTTTACCGACTTGCCTTTCTTGCGGCCACGTTTGGGGAAATGTGTGTCCTCGGTTTCTGCGGGTGCTTCGGCCGCGGGCTGCTCCGCGGGTTCTGCCGCCTCTTCCGGCGCATCACCCTCGACGCCGGAGATATCCTCGTCGAAATCAAATTCGGCCTGCTTGACGGCGCATTTGCCCTCAAACAGATAGGCGTTGATCTCCGCGCGGATATTTTCAAGCACCTCGAAAAGTTCACTCACATACGGGTATTCAGCGTCGATATCCGCCACACTCGGCGCACAGAGATTCAGCACCCGGCCTTTGTCCGTGGTCTTACCGCCGATGATCGTCAGCACTTCGCCCTTCAGTCCATAGGACACCTTGATGCCGCTGATGAATACTTTGTCGAGACTTTCCCCGAAATCGTAACGGTCAAGGTCGATAATAACCCCTTCGATGCCGCCTACTTCCTTGAGGTCGCACAGCATAGCCATGTGAGGTTTGAGCCGCTCCAGCGCATGGATCAAATCTTCATGGCAGAGCGTACCTTTGTTTACCGTGTACTCATTTGTTACGGTCGCCGTGCCGTCCGAGATCGTTTCATCGTAAGCCACCTTGAGCGTACGGGCCGAAAGTGTGGCACTTTTAATTTTGGTTGTTTTCATCTAAATTCTGTTTTTGTATTGTTCTTCGAATTGGTAGAAAAATTCATCTTCCGGAACCGGTAGCAGTATTCCCATTTCGGCCGAAGCCCAAACCTGCACTTTGTTCATAAACTCGGACATCTGTTTCGTATCGAGGGCAGAGGTCGAGGGCAGCGAAAATGTTTTGTGGCCGAATAGTCCGTATTCCTTATAGCCGAGAAACATTTCTTTGAGCAATATTTTGATCCGGGCCTTATCTTCGCCCGTTTCGTCGGCTATGCAGGAACACCACAAGTGAAAAAGGTTGTTTTGGCTCAGCGTCCGTTTCTCCCGATGGAGTTTCACGACCACATCGTAACGCTTGCCGTCCGGCAGACGGTCGAGGTAGGCCTTAACAGCCTCTTTGTCTTTGGGTGTCGTGATACGGAAATCTTTCATCGCTTAAAATGGGCTTTCTTCGTACGGTGGGAAAGGAGCTGCGACGGGTGCCGGGGCAGGCGGTCGATACCCCTGCGGTGCTTGGCCGTACTGTGGTTGCTGATAGCCTCCGGCGGCGGGTGCCTGCGACCGGGCTGTGCCCTGCTGGTCGCGGGGTTCCTGCTTGAAGCCTTGCAGCACACCGTCCCACCAGTTGCCCATCGGCAGGGCGTTGATATTGATAAGGTATGAGCCGTCGTCGAATGTTACGGACGTGCCGACCGGCACCCACTGGGTCTTAACCTCTCCCTGCGAGGTGGTGTATTCTTTCGCCGCGCATACGTTGTGGCGGCCTATGATCTGTTTTGCCATGATTACTCTTGATTGAAGATTTTTTTGTCGGTGATCTTATCGCGGTTGGCCTCGATAAACTCGATGAACTGCTCGCAGTGCGTCGTCAGCAACATGCGCGTTTCTTTCGGCAGATAGGGGTAAAACTCCGTGAAACTTGCTGTTTTCACTGCGCCGCTTTGCAGTCGCCTGATCTCGCAGATGTTGTACTCGAAGTATTTTACAAGGGTTCCCATCTGCTCCATGCAGAATGGATATGCGTGGTGCTGCCAATGTTTACGGAAGTTCCCCGCTTGATAACCGCCCGTGGTCTTGATGTCATGAATGCCGAACGGCATCAGCTCGTCGATGTACCCATAAAGCCGGACATCGCCGTATTTGGTCGGCAGTACGCCCTCGCAGAATACCTGCGGCAATGCCCCTTTATAGTACTTGGCGAATTCCCAGCAAATCGACATCGGAAATTCATAGGTCTGTCCCCGAAAGTCGGCCGAGAAGATTTGACGCTCTTTGTCTGAACGGAGTACCATATCCTCGCGGCATGTAGCCTTATTTAGTATAAGGCAATCGACAATCTCATTGAAGCATGTCCCCTGATCGGCCGCGGCACTTTGGAATGGCACGCGGTTGATGCGGTCGAGGACATCCTGTTTGCTTTTCTCACAGAACTCGTCCGGAGTGAGGGTTTCGGGTTTTGTGGAGCTGCCCCAATATTTCTCCCAAATCTCGTCACTGCTCAAATAGCTTTGAAAGCTATCGAGCAAAGTGGCGTAGAACTGATACCGGATGTTAGGCACCTTGCTCATAGCGACGGGTCGTTTTGTTGAAGGTCAATTTGAGGGCGCGGCATTTCTCGCTGAGAAGTTGGCCGGCGGCAACTTTCGATGCGCCGACGTGGTCGAACGTGTCGATGCGATCAACAAAATCGTTGGCCGAAATATCGTCCGTGATGGCCGCGATGTTCTCCCTGAGTTGCGACATAATCGCCGCGTACTTGTGTCCCTGCTCCTGTAAGCGTTTCAGATGATCGTTGTATGCCTTGATTACCGCGTCGGAAAGGAAGCGGTTCGGCAGGCCGTTGCCCGTGGCCGGATCGACGACACACGGAATGTCAAGCATGGGCGGCAGGTTGCAGGTATTCTTACCGTCGTTGCGGCTCGTGCCGTTGAACGTAATCGTGCGCTTGTTGCCGTTGGCCTCAATGTATCCCAGCAGGTCAAGTTCGGTTACAACCGCGTCGTAATTGGAACCGCTGAACAGCGGAACATAGCGCGTTTCGTCACCTTCGGTACGGGTCTGACGGTGTGCTACAAAAATCAAGTGCTTGTCTTTTGACATCACCAGCTTGCAGAACTGTGAGAACTCGGCCTTGATTTCGCCGTAGCCCTGCAATGTCGGCGCACCGTTGGCCCGTCCTAACTTCGGATTGCGGGCTATGACGTAAGCGGCGATAAAGTCGAGGAGCTTGCCCGCCGTGTCGATCACGAGGGACTTGTACGGACTTAAATCCTCGTTCAGAACTGCCAGTACGTCGTTGTAGGACGAAACCTGCACAGTGTCGCTGATATGCGCCGGATTCACGCGCTGTACGCCGTTGTCGCAGTCGATAAGCAGCGGATCGGGGGCAGAAAGTGCCATAGTGGTTTTACCCATACCGGGCTGACCGTAAATCAACATCTTGATTTTGCCCTGAATCTGAATCTCATTGGGTTTTCTGATTAAAGTCATAGTGTTTTGATTTAAATGGTTGAACAATATTGTGGGGAGGGCGGGAATCGAACCCGCAACCGTTGCAATCGGTTTCATATGATGAGTAAGCGCGGACTCTTGTGGGCCTTATTTCCGGATTTATCCCACTCGTGCCGGACACGTGCCGCTTTATATCTGCGAATAAATGAGCTTGGATCCCATCCCTGACGCTCTCGGTTATCCATCATCATATGGCGTCTGCCATTCCACCACCTCCCCGATTGCCCCGTGTCGTGGGGCTGACGGCTTGGGCGACCCTCACGGGCGGCTTACACTTTGAGTACCCGTTCGTACTCCCGATGTTGTAAAAGGTTTGTTGTATGGTATTCCATGATCGCGGAGCTTTTCGGCATCGAAATCATTTTGCAGTTCCTCTTCATCATCCGAGAACCACATATGAAACTCCGCCCAAATTGGGACAATCTCTTTAAGGCGAGTAGCGTCACCGTCCGGGCGGCGATCTACCTCGTAGTAAGCATAGAATTTGATTGAATACTCCCAAGCATAGGTGCCGTTGTCCCGCTCGATTTTCATTTCATAGTACGGCCGACCTTCTACCTTGTCGATAATCTCCTCGGCAATCGTCTCATAGACTTTTTGCGGGATGCGGATAACGGGCATTCCCGACGCCGTGCGCTGCCGTTCGCTATTGGTGATTTGCTTCGTTCCGGTGCTATTCTCGTGAGTATTCATGGCTTGGGGTGTTTTGGCGTTGATTTTTTACGATGGTTGTGTGTAGGCGCGTCGGGCTTGGTTCAGATTGTAGAGGGTTTTGCACCCTTCTGTGTGTGTTTTGCGTATCTTCGTCTTGAAAATTCCCGCATTAGCATATCGAAGCGCCGTACTTCTGCTAATGCCCAACTCTTTATAGAGTTTCGTTTGTGTTACCCATTCAATCGTTTCCATGATGTAATTTTTCTACTTGAATAAGATTGTTAAACTGCAGGAAGAAGCCGCGAGGCTCAAGACCTTCCTTTTTGCGTTGCATGGCCACTCTGTCCATGTCTTTGATCGCGTGATTCAGAATTGCCTTGCGTTTGCGCCTTTCCAGTGTGTTGAAGTCAATGATTTCGAAGTTGTCCATAGTGTCGTGTCGTTTTAGTTTACAGTTTCGGGGAACATTTCAGAGGTCGGGACATCAAACAGTTCGGCGAGTATTTCCCGGCTCTTGGGTTTGGGTTTCCGGCATCCGGACTTCCATGATTGAATCGTCCAAAGGCTGACGTTGCACCGATTTATGATTTCAGCCGTGATGCGGTTCTTTTCTGTCGGTGGCAGCGCGTCGTAGAGCGCCGCGAATGTTTGAATATTCTGTTCCATGATAAATTTATTTGAGCCACAGATCGCGTTTGGCGCGGCAGCAGTCGAGCGATGGCCCGGTGGTGCTGAATAGGCTTCCGTCCGTGTGACGGTAGTCATACTGGTAATAGGTTTTACCGTAATGTGCGAAAGTCGTGTACTTTTCTTTCCCGACCTCACAAGTCGAACATCCGTTTTTGTTAATTGAAGTTTCCATAGCGCAGTGTCAAATTTTTAGTTATATTTGTATTGTACTTTTGTTTGACATTGCAAAGTTAAAGAATTATTCTTGAATATTCAAAATTAATTCCATAGTAATTCTTGAATAAATTATATTATGACTGATAATCAAAGAATTGAAGAGATAAAAAAATATGCTAACTTGTCAGCAAATGCTCTGTCAAAGGAAATAGGATTGAAAAATCCGCAAATTTTTTATGATATAAAAGCTGGTAAGTGCGGTATATCGAAAGATTTAGCTACTAAAATTAAAGATCGATTCTTTAATTTTAATTTTACATGGATTCTCACGGGCAAAGGTGATATGCTGGAAGCTGAAAATAAATTGTCAGCACCTGACTACAGCGATATCAAGATGATTCCATTACTCCCCCTTGCGGCGCAAGGCGGGTCGCTGAATGAATTTATCGTATCGGTAAAGGCTGATGATTGCGAGAAAATCGTATCACCCATAAAAGGCGTCGATTTCGCTATGACAGTGAGCGGTGACAGTATGGAGCCGGAATACCCAAGCGGCGCGAAAATACTGCTCAAGAAGATTAACGAAAAGGCATTTATTGAGTGGGGTAGGGTTTACGTGCTTGACACGTGCAACGGCTCCGTCATAAAAAAAATAATGCCCGGCCCAACAGCCGAGTCGGTCACTTGTATATCTCTCAACCAGCATTATCCCCCGTTTGAGGTCGCATTTGGCGATATGTACGGGATGTACCGCGTATTGATGCTACTAAGCGAAAAATAAAATACCGCCCGTGAAGTGTTGGGGGCGATAATTTCAGGCTACAAATCCACTTTAAACTCATACCTATATGAAAAAAATTCGCCTCACCGCTATTGCCGCATTTTTCGCATTAGCTTTTTCATCATGTGCAGTAACCACACCTTATCAAGAGAGTCGATATATTTTAGACTTTCGGCCATACCTTGAGGACGGCTTCAAAATATATTCGACTCCACTGATCAACGAGCCGTATGAATGTTTGGCAAATATTACACTTGAAGTTATGCCCGGCACAAAAAAGGAGATAATCAGCGGAAAATCTATAGTTGGGGAAGATTTTAGTCAAAAGGTAAATGTGAATGTAAAAGTTTCCCCCGACGCGCTTCTTAAAAAGTTTGTCATATACGCCAAAGACCTTGGCGCCAATGGCATACTGGATATGCAAATGAAATCGTACTACGAGGACTCCCATAAAGTATATATTCTTTCCGGAAGTGCAATTAAAATAAAAAACAATTAGACCACGTGCAAATTTGCGTGAAAGTAGTATAACGGTTCGTGTATATCACACAAATACAGCCCATTAAACCATTTAGCTAAATTTTCCCAAGCTGAGGGTCGCGGGTTCGACCCCCGTTTCCCGCTCAGAAGAGGCCTTTGAAGGGCCTCTTTTTTTTGCGCACGGCGCTACGGCGCTGCATGAGGCTGTCCGACGAGTAGCCCAAAACAAAAATCACCCCCATCCGCAGTATGTTCGGACGGGGGTGAAGCCGTAAATCGGGGACTTGTTACGCTGTCCCGTTCAATGGCAAGGCAGTGTCGGCCTGTCAGAAGGTACGGCCCTGGAAAATATTACCCTCCGAGAGCGGCAGGAGTTCGCCCCGCAGCGTGATGCGCCGCGAGTTGAAATTGGGCGAGATGTCCACGCTGGCCTGGTTGCCCCCGTTGGGCAGGTTGATATAGACCTGTGCGGAAATCCCCGTGCCGATGACGTTCATCGACACCCGGATGTTCCCTTTCTTGTCCACGCTCTGCCTGTAATCCGAGGTGCTGCCCGAGACCGTTACGCCGCCCAGGCCGTTGGGGCCGCTTACGGGGATGTCGAAAGCCACCTGTACGACGGCCTTGTCACCCTGCACGGCGACGAAATTGGTATTGGACGAAACATGCGCCGTCGAACCCGACTTGAAGCTCACCTGGTCGGCTTCGAGTACGAACTCCTTCGCCTCGACAGCCTTCCGGGCCTCTTCGAAAGCGAGCCGGTCGCGTGCGTCCTGTTCGGCCTTCATTTGCTTGCGGGCCATTTTCCTGGAATTCGCGTCCTGCGGCTGGGCATAGCCCGTACCGGCGCCGGCAAGCAGGATTGCAACGGTTAAAATCATCAGCTTTTTCATATCCGTTCCGATTTAATCTATTCTATCTCATATACAATAGCGTTGCCGGAGTCGGAATTATTATATAAAAAAACGATTTTATTGCCGGCAACAGCAGACAGGAGTGCCGCCGGGGGCTGAAACCGCATGCCGCAAAGCCTCCCCGCCACCCGCTCGACGGCGGCAGCAGGGGCGGCAGAGGCAGCAGCAGGGGCGGCAAAGGCGGCAGCAGGGGCGGCAGAGGCGGCAGCAGGAGCGGCGGATTATGCCCGAAGCGATTATTTGATTATCTTTGCCCGGTCTGCCGGGAGTTTCGGCAGGCGCGAACTACTAAACACAAACAAACGGATGTCAACTATTTCGGCGGCGGCATTTGCGGACACGAAGCCGCATTACGACATACTCGACGGATTGCGCGGAATTGCGGCGCTGACCGTCGTGTGGTTCCATATCTTCGAAGCCTTTGCGACCAGCCACCTGGATCAGAGGATCAACCACGGCTATCTGGCCGTCGATTTCTTCTTCATACTCTCGGGATTCGTAATCGGATACGCCTATGACGACCGGTGGAAAAAGATGACCGTCGCGGAGTTCCTCAAGCGCAGGCTCATCCGCCTGCATCCCATGGTCGTGATCGGTGCCCTGATCGGTGCCGTCATGTTCTATTTCCAGGGCTGCTCCGTCTGGGACGTGACCAAAGTCACGGTGCCGATGCTGCTGGCGGCGACGCTGATGAACGCCTGCCTGATTCCGGCAAGCCCCGGCACGGAAATCCGGGGGCTGAGCGAGATGTACCCGCTCAACGGCCCGAGCTGGTCGCTGTTTTTCGAGTACGCCGGAAATATCCTGTACGCCTTCTTCATCCGCAAACTTTCGACCAGGGCCCTTTCCGTCGTGGTTTTCCTGGCCGGGTGCGGGCTGGCGGCATTCGCCGTCTGGGGGCCGCTGGGCGACATCTGCGTCGGGTTCGCCATGACCGAAGAAAATATGGTCGGCGGTTCGCTGCGCCTGATGTTCGCGTTCTCGGCCGGCCTGCTGCTCTCGCGCGTGTTCAAACCCGTGCATATCCGGGGCGCCTTCTGGATATGCAGCCTGTGCGTCGTCGCCCTGCTGTCGGTTCCGCGCATCGGCGGCAGTGAGAATTTGTGGATGAACGGACTGTACGATACGTTCTGCGCCGTCGTCGCCTTCCCCCTGCTGGTTTTTCTCGGGGCGTCGGACAAGACCACCGACAAAGTCACCGCCCGGGTGTGCAAATTCCTGGGGGACATATCCTACCCCCTCTACATGGTGCACTATCCCTTCATATACCTCTACTACGCCTGGGTCAAGAACGGCGACCTCACGTTCCGGGAGTCATTGCCCGGTGCCCTGGCGCTTTTCTTCGGTTCGGTAATCCTGGCCTGGCTGTGCCTGAGACTGTACGACGAACCGGTGCGCAAATTTTTATCGAAGCATCTGCTGCGGAAGGGATAGCCCCGCAAGCGCCCCGGCCAGGAGCCATCCCGCAACGCCGAGGAATTCCCCGCAAAGCCACCGGGTTTTGCGGGGATTATATATGTATATAGGTACACGGCAAACAGGAGTGGGCGGCAGGGAACGCCCCCGGGAGGTTTCGAAAAAAAACTTATCGCTTTCGTTTCGAATCCCGGATATTTTTCATAGATTTGTAAAGGCCGCCGCAGGGAAGCCCCGGCATGGGGACGGAATGCGGACAAAAAACGGCAACGACGCATCTATAACAACTCGAATATATGGAACAGTACATTTTGTCATTGGATCAGGGGACGAGCAGTTCCCGTGCGATCGTATTCGACCGGAAAGGGCAGATATGCTCGATGGCACAGCGGGAATTCACGCAGATATTCCCCAAGCCGGGATGGGTGGAACACAACCCGCACGAGATATGGTCGTCGCAGGCTTCGGTGATCGCCGAGGCGATCGCGTCCATCGACATCAACGGCCTGAACATCGCGGGCATCGGCATCACCAACCAGCGGGAGACCACGATCGTGTGGGATTCGGAGACCGAAGAACCGGTCTACAACGCCATCGTCTGGCAGGATCGCCGTACCTCGGAGTACTGCGACCGGCTGAAGGTCGAGGGGCAGACCGAATTCATCCGGGAAAGGACGGGGTTGATTGTCGACGCCTATTTCAGCGCCACGAAGATCAAATGGATTCTGGACAACGTGGCGGGGGCGAGAGAGCGGGCCGAGAAGGGCAAACTGATGTTCGGCACCGTCGACACGTGGCTCATCTGGCGCCTCACGCGCGGCGAGGTGCACGTGACGGACGTGAGCAACGCCTCGCGCACGATGCTCTTCAACATCCATACGCTGCGATGGGACGAGGAGCTGCTGAGGCTGTTCGGCATCCCCGCCTCGATGATGCCCCAGGTGAAGTCGTCGAGCGAGGTATACGGCGCGACGAAGACCACGATCTTCGCCCACAAGGTACCCATCGCGGGCATCGCGGGCGACCAGCAGGCTGCGCTGTTCGGGCAGATGTGCGTCGAGCCCGGGTCGGTGAAGAACACCTACGGCACGGGGTGCTTCCTGCTGATGAACAGCGGGAAAAAGCCCATCACATCGTCGAACAACCTGCTGACGACCATCGCATGGAAGATCGGCGACAAGGTCGACTACGCGCTCGAAGGGAGCATCTTCGTCGGCGGGTCGGTCGTGCAGTGGCTGCGCGACGGGCTGGGAATCATCCGTTCGTCGTCGGAGGTCGAAGCTCTGGCCGCTTCGGTACCCGACACCAACGGCGTCTATTTCGTGCCGGCGCTCACGGGGCTGGCGGCCCCGTACTGGGATCAGTATGCCCGGGGAGCCATCAGCGGCATCAGCCGCGGCACGACGGCCGCGCATATCGCCCGCGCGGCGCTGGAGGGGATCGCCTACCAGACGCTGGACATCGTGGGCGCCATGCAGCGCGACTCGGGTATCTCGCTCCGGGAGCTGAAGGTCGACGGCGGCGCGGCGCGCAACAACCTGCTGATGCAGTTCCAGTCCGACCTGCTGGACACGCGCGTCATACGCCCGGGCATGACGGAAACCACGGCGCTGGGTGCGGCTTACCTGGCCGGACTGGCCGTAGGCTACTGGGGGAGCATCGACGAAATCCGGCAGCAATGGCAGGCGGAGCACGTATTCGAACCCACGGCCGACCGCTCGCAGATCGGGAAGGCCGTCGCAGGGTGGGAAGACGCCGTACGCAGGGTACTTCGCAACAGCAAAGACTAAAATACCGGGATTATGGAAATCTCACTGTTTACCAAGTGCCTGTTCGAATTCATCGGGACACTGGTGCTCGTACTGCTGGGCGACGGGGTCGTCGCATCGACGGTACTGAAACAATCGAAAGGTTTTAACGGCGGATGGGCCGTAATCACGATCGCGTGGGGCCTGGCCGTGATGTGCGGCGTGCTGATCGCGGGCCCCTATTCGGGGGCGCACCTCAACCCCGCGGTCTCGATCGGGCTGGCCGTGGCGGGGTCGTTCCCGTGGGCGTTCGTGCCCGGGTACATCGCAGCACAGTTGCTGGGCGGTTTCTGCGGGGCCGTACTGGTCTATGTCTATTACAAAGACCACTTCGACGCCACGGACGACCCGGCGACCAAGCTCGGCGTATTCTGCACCATGCCTGCGATCATGGACAAGCCGCGCAACCTCTTCTGCGAATTCCTCGGCACGTTCCTGCTGGTGTTCGTAATCCTGGCCATCGGCAACGAACAGAACACCCCCGAAATCGGGATGGGAAGCCTCGGAAGCCTGCCCGTGACGATGCTCATCATGGCCATCGGCATGTCGCTGGGCGGCACGACGGGCTATGCCATCAACCCGGCGCGCGACCTGCCTCCGCGTGTGGCCCACAGCATCCTGCCCATCAGGGGGAAGGGCACGAGCGGGTGGGGTTACAGCTGGGTGCCCGTGGCGGGGCCCGTGCTGGGCGCACTCGCCGCAGGAGCGATCTACGGCTGCATCTACATCTGCAGCTGACCCGGATCGCAAATCCGGACACAAGCCGCCCTTTCCGGGCGGCTTTTTCCATGCGGGGGCACCCCGGGCTCCGTCCGACAAGGTAGGGCGGCGGGTGAAAATCATAACTATTCGGTATTGCCCGCACCGGGAAAGAGGGTTACTTTTGCAACAAAAGAAACCGATGCCGCATGCAAACGCCCAAAGAGGAGATACGCAACAGCCTGCTGGAGTCCGCCGGGAAACTGTTCCTGCGCAAAGGATTCCTGAAGACCTCGATGCGCGAGATCGCACGGGATGCCGGGGTGGGGCTGGCCAACATCTACAACTACTTCAGCAGCAAAGACGAAATATTCCGCACGGTAGTGCAGCCCGTAACCCTCGCTTTCGAGCAGATGGCGCACAGCCACCACGACAGCGGGGGAACGGACGTGCTGGAGATGTATGCGGAACCGTACCTGCGGAAAGTCACCGACGAATACGTCACGCTGATAAACTCGCACCGCAGGAAACTGGAAATACTGCTTTTCAGGGCGCAGGGCTCGTCGCTGGAGGATTTCCGCGAACGGTATACCGACCGCACGACAGCGGCGGTGAAGGAGTGGCTGGCGGGGATGAAACGCCGGCACCCGGCGCTGAACATCGCCGTCTCGGATTTTTCAATCCACCTGCACACGGTGTGGATGTTCACGCTGTTCGAGGAGATCATCATGCACCGGGTAAAGCCGCGGGAGATGAAGCAGGTGATTGCGGAATACATACGATTCGAAACCACGGGATGGAAGGAGCTCATGAAAATTTGAGTTCCTTCCTTTTTTTTGAACAAAATTGAATATCGTTCATTATTGAGCGGACTACCGAAACACAAAAACAGATAAGATGAAAGAGAAAATCGAATTCCAGAGCGTAGTGGCGGAAACACTGCTGATTCCGCTCTACATGCGGGCCAAGGAGAGCCGGCGCAGGGACGCCGTGCTGCACGACCCCGAAGCCGAACGGCTGGTGGCCCGGATCGCGTACGACTACGGCAAGTTCGACAAGGCTTGGATGAGCGCATTGGGCTGCGTGGTGCGCAGCCGCTATTACGACCAACGCGTAGAGTCGTTCATCCGCCTGAACGCACGGCCGGTGGTCGTGAACGTCGGGTGCGGGCTCGACACCCGGTTCCAGCGGATCGCCGAACGGCGCAATGCCGTATTCTACGAGTTGGATCTGCCCGAGGTGATGGCCATCCGCGAAAAGCTGCTCCCGGCACCGGCCGGCGACAACTACCTCGCAGGTTCGCTGCTCGACACGGAGTGGCTCGAAGGCCTGCGCACACGGCACCCCGACGGGCATTTCATATTCGTATTCGAAGGGGTGCTGATGTACTTCTACGAAGAGCAGGTGCGCACGGTGCTGCGCAATATCGTAAGTCGCTTCCCGGCGGGGGAGGTCTGCTTCGATGTCTGCGGCCCGATGATGGTCAACACGGGGCTGAAGCCCGACTCGCTGCGCAGGAATGCGGCCCAGATACGCAGCGGCCTGGCCGACGGTCATAAGGTGGAGCGGTGGGAGCCCCGCCTGCAACTGATCGAGCAACGCTCCTATATGGAATTCGCACGGCGCCGCTGGGGTTTGACGGGCATCTTTTTCAGGGCGTTCCCGCACCTGGCCCGCAAATTCAGTTCGCTGCTCGCATACAGGATCTCCGCGACGGAATAAAAAAACTGTGACCATGGAAAAACAAAAGACAAAACAGGGGCTGGCCCGGCTCTTCGAGATCGCCGGACAGCGCAAGGGGCTGCTGATACTGGCCGGCGTGTTGTCGGCCGCAAGCGCAGCCTGTATGCTCGTGCCCTACTGGGCCGTATACCGGATACTGACCGAACTGCTGGAAAATGCCGGGGATACGGGCGGCATCGACGCCGGGCTGCTGGTAAAGTGGGGATGGATCGCGTTCCTGGGGCTCGTCGGCGGGCTCATACTGCTCTACGCCGCACTGATGGCATCGCACGTGGCGGCATTCCGCATCCTCTACGGGCTGCGGGTCAGGCTCTCGGAGCATATCGGCCGCCTGCCGCTGGGCTACCTGAACGGCACCTCGACAGGCGCCATCAAGAAGACGATGGAACAAAACATCGAGAAGATCGAAAATTTCATCGCCCACACGATCCCCGACATGGTAAACGTCGTGGCGACGGTCGTGCTGATGTTCGCCATCTTCTTCTCGCTCGACGGATGGCTGGCGGCGGTCGGCCTCGCCGTGATCGCCGTGAGCGTCATCCTGCAATTCTCCAACTTCATGGGTAAAAAGGCCCAGGAGTTCACCCGGATCTACTTCGATGCGCAGGAGCGGATGTCGGCATCGGCGGTGCAGTACGTGCGCGGTATGCCCGTGGTAAAGATATTCGGGCAGAGCGTACGGTCGTTCCGGCAATTCAACGCAGAGATCGAAGCCTACAAGACCTATGCGCTGAAGGTCTGCGACACCTACCAACCGGGGATGGTAGCATTCACCGTGCTGCTCAACTCACTGGTAACCTTCTTCTTCCCGATCGGCATCCTGCTGGTGGGCGGATCGCCGGGCGACATCGCGCTGGCGGCCGTCTGGCTGTTCTTCATCGTCATGGGGCCGGGCGTAGCATCGCCCGTCTACAAACTGATGTACCTGGGCGGAGGCACGCGCGAAATCAACGAGGGCGTAGTGCGCATCGACCGTATTTTCGACCGCCGCCCCGTTCCCGAGCCGGCCGAGCCCCGGGTTCCCACGACCTACGACATAGAGTTCCGCCATGTGGGTTTTTCGTACTCGAACGAAGCCGAAGCGACCCGCACGGAGGCCCTGCGCGACATTTCGTTCACGGCACGGCAGGGAGAGATCACGGCGCTGGTCGGGCCCTCGGGTTCGGGAAAATCGACCGTGGCGAACCTGATCCCGCGCTTTTGGGACGTCGGGCAGGGCGAGATACGGATCGGCGGCATCGACATCCGGGAGATCGCTACGGAACGGCTGATGGACATCGTGTCGTTCGTATTCCAGGAGACGTTCCTCTTCTACGACACACTCTACGAAAACATACGTACGGGGCGCCCGGATGCCACGCACGAAGAGGTCGTTGCGGCGGCGAAGGCGGCGCAGTGCCACGAATTCATCGAACGCCTGCCGGACGGCTATGCGACCCGGATCGGCGACAGGGGCGTCTACCTTTCGGGCGGCGAGGCCCAGCGGGTATGCGTGGCGCGTGCGATCCTGAAAAACGCCCCGGTACTGGTACTGGACGAGGCGACGGCATTCGCCGACCCCGAAAACGAGTGGAAGATGCAGCAGGCGCTGCAACACCTGATCAGGGACAAGACGGTCATCATCATCGCCCACAGGCTTTCGTCGATCGTCGCGGCACAGCAGATACTCGTCCTCAGGCAGGGGCAGCTGGTACAATCGGGGCGGCACGAAGTGCTGAGCAAGACCGACGGGGTATACAAAAAGATGTGGGACGCCTATACAGACGCGTTCCGCTGGCAGTTAGACACCAAAGAAAAAAGAGCATAGAATCATGGCAAAGAAGAGTTTCATCAACAAAATCCTGCAAAATACCCGCGAGCCCGAAGGGTTCTTCGGACGACTGGTTCTGCGGGGCATGAACCGGGGGCACGCATCGCTAGCGCGATGGGGCATGGGCTGCATGGAGTGGCAGGCCGATTGGAGCGTACTGGACATCGGATGCGGCGGCGGTGCCAACCTCGCGCAGATTCTCAAACGATGCCCCGCCGGCAAGGCGTACGGCATCGACCTGTCGCAGGAAAGCGTGGCATTCGCCCGCAGGAAGAACCGCAGGCTGCTGGGAACGCGATGCTTCGTAGAGAGGGGCGACGTCGGGAAGTTGCCGTACGGCGACGGGACGTTCGGTGCGGTCACGGCTTTCGAGACGGTTTATTTCTGGGACGACCTTCCCGAAGCGTTCGCCGAGGTGGCGCGTGTGCTCAAGACCGGCGGCAGGTTCCTGCTGTGCAGCGAGATGAGCGACCCGGCGAACGAAATGTGGACGAGCCGCATCGACGGGATGAGGGTATATCCGGCCGAACGGCTGGAAACGCTGCTCGCAGCAGCCGGATTCGCGGATATCGCCGTATACCGGCGGGAAAAGGAGGAGTTGTGCATCGTAGCACGCAAACAGGCCCGAAACGACCAAAACGGAGGAAGGCGATGAATGCGATCAAGAATATTACGGTCGGCCATACGGAGCGTCTCCGCAAACCGGTCGGCTTCACGATGCTCGCCAACCTGGTCAACATCGTGCCGTTCTGCCTCTCGATCGAGGCGGTGAATGTCATTTTCCGGGCCTGCGACGGCAGCGGCACGCCGCTCGACACCGCACGGCTGTGGACGATCTTCGGGATACTGGCCGTCTACATGGCGGCCATGGCACTGGCCGAACGCGCGGCTTACCGCGCCAATTTCCGGGGTGCCTACGAAATGAGCGCCGAAGGGCGCATCTCCCTGGCCGAGCACCTGCGCAAGCTCTCGCTCGGATTCCTGTCGCGCCGCGACCCGGGCGACCTGTCATCGATGCTCATCACCGATTTCACGATGGCCGAGACGGGCATCTCACACCATCTGCCGCAGTTGATGGGGGCGATGGTGATGCCCGTGCTGGCATTCCTCACGCTGCTGTGGATCGACTGGCGCATGGCTACGGCGATGTTCGTGGCGCTGCCGCTGGCAATCGGCATCCTGTTGGCGAGCACCAGAATCCAGCAGAAACTGAGCAGCCGCCAGATCGCCGCGAAAATCGAAGCCGGGAACCGGCTGGAGGAGTACCTGCAAGGCATCCGGGTGATGAAGGCCTACAACATGGTAGGGGACCGGTTCGTCCGCCTGCGCGAGGCTTTCGCGCAGCTGCGCCGCGCCTGCATCCGGCAGGAGGCACTGCTGGGGCCTTTCGTTCTGCTGTCGATCACCGTCGTACGGGCGGGGCTGACGCTGATGGTGCTGTGCGGGACATACCTGCTGCTGGACGGCACGCTATCGCTGCTGATGTTCGTGATGTTTCTGATCGTCGGCTCGCGCGTCTTCGACCCGCTGACTTCGGCACTGACGAATTTCGTGGAGTTCCGCTATTTTTCCATCGCGGGAGGGCGCATACTCAGCCTGATGGAGGAACCGGAAATGACGGGCAACCGCAAAGCCCCCGAAAACGGCGACATCACGCTGGAAGGGGTATCGTTCGCCTACCGCGACAAGGAGGTGCTGCACGACGTATCGCTCACGCTGCCGCAAGGTTCGCTGACGGCGCTCGTAGGCCCGTCGGGAAGCGGAAAAAGCACGCTGATGAAACTCTGCGCACGGTTCTACGACCCGCAACGGGGACACGTGCTGTTCAACGGCGTACGAATGGACGAGATCGAACCCGAATCGCTGATGCGCCACATTTCGATGGTATTCCAGGATGTATACCTGTTCCAGGACACGATCCGCAACAACATCCGCTTCGGCAAGGCCGACGCCACGGACGAGCAGATCGTCGCCGCGGCAAAGAAGGCATGCTGCCACGACTTCATCATGCGGCTGCCCAAAGGGTACGACACGATGGTGGGAGAAGGCGGCTGTACGCTTTCGGGCGGGGAGAAGCAGCGGTTGTCTATCGCCCGTGCGATCCTCAAGGACGCACAGACCATCCTGCTGGACGAGGCTACCGCATCGCTCGACCCCGAAAACGAGGTCGAGGTACAGCGTGCCATCAATACCCTGATCGCAGGGCGCACGGTGATCGTGATCGCCCACCGGCTGAAAACGATCCGCAATGCCGACAACATCGTCGTCCTGGATCAGGGGCGGATCGCCGAGCAGGGGACGCACGACCAACTGGTCGCACACGGAGGGCTCTATGCCCGGCTGTGGGCCATACAGGAGCGGACGGCGGGGTGGAGTATCACCTCTTGACGGTATGCGGCGGGGCGAAAACCCCGAAAAATCGGTATTGCCCCGCCGCAAAAAATCACGTTACTTTGCACAAAACCAAAAAACAGCGAAAATTATGACCGGAATTTTTTATGGCAGCACGACCGGGACGACCGAGGCTGTTGCCGAAGACATCGCAAAACAACTGGGCGTGGCATCCGCCGACGTACACAACGTGGCGGACGCATCCGCCGACGAAGCCGACAAATACGACCTGCTGGTCGTGGGCTCCTCGACCTGGGGCTGCGGCGAGTTGCAGGACGACTGGTATTCGTTCCTCGACGCACTGAAGGCCAAAGACCTGGCAGGCAAGAAGGTAGCCATATTCGGCTGCGGCGACAGCGGTTCCTATCCCGATACGTTCTGCGACGCCGTGGGACTGATCTACGACGGGTTGCAGGATACGGGATGCACGTTCGTAGGTTCCTACGCGCCCGCGGGCTACGGTTCGATCGCCTCGCTCATCGTGCGCAACGGCAAGTTCGTCGGGCTGGCCATCGACGAAAGCGACCCGGGCAAAACCGACGAACGGGTGGCGGCATGGTGCGGACAGATTAAAAACGAGTAGCGATGAGCGCCGAGGACTTCAGCCGCTACGGTTCGATGAAACTCTTCATGCACCACATCTATGAGTTTCAGAAAGGGGTACGCAGCCTGGTGCTGTGCACGATGTGCCGCACCTGTGCGTCACTGGTGTGCGATCGGCTCGACCGGCTGGGCATAGCCCATCTGACACAGCCGGTTACAGATAATAAGGTAAACCTTTACTTCGGCAACAGGCTTTGCCTGGACGCGGTGAAGACATTTGTCCACAAACCGCTCAACGAACTCTCGCCCGAAGAGGATTTCATGCTCGGCGCCATGCTCGGATACGACATTACGGGACAATGCGAACGCTATTGCAAACGCAAGGTGCGGACGGCATAGTCCCCCCGAACGACAAAACAAAAAAAATGAAAAAATTAATCGTATATCTGGTAATCGCCGCGGCGGCGCTCATGGCCGCAGGATGCGGCGGCAATTCGAACAACAGGAAACAGGCGGCGGAAACGGCACAGGCCGCAACGGCGCTCGAGGTAGACAACCTGCTCGCCGACGCGGAAAAGCTGACCGGGAAACAAGTCACCGTGGAGGGCGTATGCACGCATATCTGCCGCCACGGGGGCCGCAAAATATTCCTGATGGGTACCGACGACACACAAGTCATCCGGATCGAAGCGGGCGACGGGATCGGCGCTTTCAAGCCCGAATGCGTGAACAACCTCGTCCGTGTGACGGGCACGCTGGTCGAAGACCGCATCGACGAAGCCTACCTGGCCGAATGGGAGCGGGAGGTCAAAGACCAGCTCGCCGAACAGCACGGGGAGGGCGAGGCCGGATGCAACGCGGAACAGCAGGCCCGCGGCGAATCGGTGGCGAGCAGCGTCGGGGAACGCATCGCCGGCTTCCGGGCACGCATCGCCGACCGCAAAGCCGAGGAAGGCAAGGAATACCTCTCGTTCTACCACGTGGAAGGGGGCAATTACGAAGTCCTGGAATAGGAGGGCATGGGAAAGACCAAATTCATGTCCGCCGTAAGAAAATGGAGCAGGCCGGTTCACCGCGACCTCTCCTTTTTCTTTTCGGGCGTATTGCTGATCTATGCCGCTTCGGGGTTCATGCTCAACCACAAGCGCGATTTCAACTCCGACTATTCGATCCGCAGGCAGGAGGTGACGCTGCCGGAAACACTGCCCCGGACACAGCAGCAGTGGACCCGCAGGGATGCCGAAGAGGCGCTCCGCCTGGTGGGCGAGCAGGGAAACTACCTGAAACACTATTTCCCCGAGCAGGGGCAGCTCAAGGTATTCATCCGCGGCGGCAGTTCGCTCACGGCCGACCTCACGACGCGCAAAGCCGTGTACGAGTCGATCCGCAAGCGGCCGCTGCTGAGCAGCATGAACCGGCTGCATTACAACCCGTCGCGCTGGTGGACGGTGTTCTCGGACGTATTCCTCGCGAGCCTGGTGGTAATCGTCGTCTCGGGGCTGGTGATGCTGCGCGGCCCGAAAGGGCTGTGGGGGCGCGGCGGGATAGAACTGCTGGCGGGGATACTCATCCCGGTATTGTTCATGTTTTTCGCCTGACGACGGAAAGCGAAACCCTAAAAAAGGCGGCTGTCGAACGACAGCCGCCTTTTACATGCGATAACCGGGGGTGCTACGCCCTCGGGGGTTCCAGCACCAGCAGGGGAATGAACAGGAAAAGCCCGAAGAGCACGATGCCGGCAATGCGGAGTACCCGTTTGCCGGGCGGCACGCGGCGGCGCAGCACGGCATAAACCACGGCCAGCACCGCCCCCAGCCCGAAGGCGAGACAGGAGAAATCGGCAAGGCGCGGCTTCACGTAACCGTCGAGCGGCGAGGTGAACGACAGGCTGAAGGGAAAAAGGTACTCTGCCCGCCGTTCCCACGTTTGGGCGGCGGATCGAGGCACGTATTCGTCGGCACGCGAGTAATCGCGCGCATTGACCGCCACGAGCCGTTCGGACTCGGGCGCCTGCACCGTCACCGTCCAATAGAACATGTCGCCGATAATCATCATCCCTTCCCGCGCGGGGTCGAACGTCCCGACGGGCAGCTCATGCAGCGAATAATCCTCGGCCTCGAGGGCATAGAAGCGGTTGTCCTTGTCGACCAGAAAGCCGAACAACCGGTGGTCGGCATATTCCGTGACGAAGATATGGCGGATCCCCAACTCAGCGGGAATATCCGTACGGCGGACGAACGGACGACCTCGCATCTGCTTGAGGTGATAGACCTTAAAATCGTTGTCGACAATGAAATAACCGTTGTCATAGTCCTTGCGGGTCGAGGCATTGCCGGCGATGACGCGCGCGGGGAATGCGAAGCCCTTATCCTTCATCACACGGGTGAAGGCATCGCTCTTGGCCCGGTCGAGGGTATTGGTCGCCATGTCCACGAACTCGATCCCATCCTCCGTGATGCGGAACACGTCCGTGGGGGATTTGAAATCGACCCGCGCGGGCATCGACTCCAGCAACTGATAGAGCTCGGGCTTGCGGCGGTTGATCTCGGAAGGGGAGCTGCGGAAGATGAAGCCCGAGCGCTCGGCGTCGCGGACATCGACCGCAACGCCCTCGATGCGGGACGGGAAACGCCCTTCGGAGGCAAGCTGGCGGTAGTAGAACATCGGGAGGATGCTGTCGAACTGGTGTTCGGTGTAGGTATTGCCCTTGAAATCGCGCCCGGCGATCTTTCCCTCCCCGTCGTAGGAAATCGACGCGAAACTATGCGTCACGCAGCTGTAAAGGGTGAAGGGCGACCACGACGGCGATGCGAAGAGGAAGGTGTAGAACCACGGCAGCAGCCACGCCAGCAACAGCGTGGCGAGGAGGATGACGGTGGTCTTGATAGTCTTTATCATAAATCCGTTATTTTCGTTTTAATCCTGACACCCCTGCTTGAAACGGTAAACCGAGAGCAGCGGGAAGAACAATACGCACAGCAGCAGCGCGAGCAGCCATGGCAACATGCCGTCGTAGGCCTGCGGGGTTTCCGACAGGAAGAAGAGGCGGCATACGCCCACGGCGACCAGGATGTCGGCGACTCGCCGCCGCCACGTCGGTTCGAGGCATACCCAGGCCGCAAGCGGATAGAGCGCCAGCCCGGCCAGGTACCACGGAAGCGAGGTCAGCAGGATGCGGGAGACCAGCTCCGGGGCGAGCAGGGTGTGGAAGTAGCACCACAGCACGAACGCCTGCACGGCGGACAGCACGGCCAGCGCCGCAAGCCCGACGCCCATCATCAGCAGGATCATCTTCCGCTGCGGGAAAGGCAGGTGCAGGGTGAGTTTCAGACGCTTGTGGGTCATCTCGGGAATGAACTGCACCAGCGCCAGCAATACGCCCAGCAGCACGGGCAGGTATTGGAGGATGTCAACGAAGACGACCTCCTTTTCGAGCATGACTTCCCAGATGTGGGCAGCCCCCTTGAAGGTTATTACGCGCTGAACCCGCAGCAAGGCATAGGCCGTGAACCCGGCAAGGAACAGGGCCGCCACGAGACAGAACCAGCGCATCTTGATCCACTCTTTGTAAAATATGGCTTTGATCATAGTATCGCGGTTTAATATTTTCCGGTCAGCCCGATAAAGGCGTCTTCGAGGTTCATCGTCTCGGCTTTCAGGTCGCCGCAGGCGATCCCGGCGCGCTGGAGCACGCCCTGCACCGTGGCGGGCGAATCGAACGAATAGAGCTCGGCGCGGCCGTTCAGCACGGCGGGATGGTAAATGCCCGACCCGGCGGGAAGCACCGCCCCCTGCTGCACATCGAACGTATAGCGGCGGAATGTGGCGAGCAGCTCGGCCACGGGCATCTGCACGAGGATGCTCCCGTAGTCCATGATGATGCAGTCGTCGACGAGTTTCTCCATGTCCTGGATGATATGCGAGGTGAGGAAAACGGTTTTCTCCTCGCTCTGGGCGTATTCGCGCAGGTATTCCACGAACAGGCGCCGGTAGCCGGGATCGAGCCCCATCGAGAAGTCGTCGAGTACGAGCAGCTCGGCATCCTGCGCCAGGATGAGCCCGAGCGCCACCTGCGAACGCTGGCCGCAGGACATGCGCGAAATACGCTGCCGCGGCGCCACGCGGAGCTTCTCCATCAGGCCGTAGTAGGCGTCGCGGTTCCAGCGCGGATAGAACTTCGAATAGAAACGTTCGATCTGCTCGATGGTCATGAAGGCGTACTGCACATGCCCTTCGATGAGCAGGGCGATGCGCGCCCGCGTCCGGGGAGACATCGTGCGGATGTCTTCGCCGAAGATCAGGCACTCGCCGGCACGGGGCCGGAGGTAACCGCTCAGGATGTTGATCGTGGTGGTCTTACCGGTGCCGTTCTTACCCAAAAGTCCGAGGATCCGCCCGCGCGGAACCTCGAAACTCAGGTCTTTATAGATCAGCCGCTCCCCGTAATAATGGGTCAGGTTGCGGCATTCGATTACGGAATCCGTCATGGGAAGGTCAGTTCTTGAGCGACGGCGTGGCCTCGGGCGTGAAGTCCGTGGTCGAATTGTTCGTATCCATGTAGTAGGGCGCAGAGGTCGTGCTCACCGCTTTGCGGCGGACGCTCTTGCCGAAGCGGGTTTCATCGCCGTCGATCTTGCCGCAGTAAGTCCAGCCCGCATCGAGCAGCGGCGAGGTGACGATCCAGGCGAACATCTCCTCGATCGAGAGGTTCACCACGTCGACGATCCACGAATTGGGGACTTTCCAGAAGTCGTCGCTCATGGGGAAGGTGCCGTAGTCGGGGACGACCATATCGTACTCGACCGTATAGGCGTAGTCCGAGGCGAAGCTCTCGGCGGTCACGCCTTCGCCCAGGCGGCCGATCGCATAGGTATAGAAACCGCGGTTATGCCATGTCCAGAAGTCGTCGGCGAAGAGCGTCGTCACGTTGGGGACTTTGGGGTTGTCCATATCCTCGTCGTCCAGCGAGTTGAAATACTCGAACGTCGCGCCCGAGAGATCCAGCGACAGCGAATTGAACTCGGTGTGGTCGATGGCCGTGTCGGCGATGACGACCGAAGCACCCGGGGCCACAGGGTAGTCCGTACCCGAACCGGGCAGGATGAGGCCGCCGTCGACAGTGAAATAATCCGACATGATGTCGGGCGTATAGTCGTATTTATCCACCGTCATGAAGGCCGACTTGAAAATCACCAGCCCGTCGGCGTAGAGTGTCCTGTCGGAGTTGTTGGTGATCTTCATATACTGGTCGCCGTAATAGGGCATCCCCTCGGGGGTCTTGGTTCCGGTATAGAAAATCTCCTCGATGACGAAATCATCGGATTTCATCGCAGCCACGGTCGTCTCGACGGTCAGTGTGTTCGATGCGGCCGACACGGCGACCCCTTCGCGCGAGGCCTCGATATCGCGGTCGGCCGTCTTGCCGTCGACCGTGTAGCTGATCTTTCCCGACACGGCGATGTTATACGACCCCTCCTCGAGGGTCGCACCGACCTCATAGGCGCCGCTTCCCGCCGACGCGAATTCGGTGACGTGGACAACATCGCCCGTCGCTACCCGGGTGAAGGCCACGTCGACGGAAGATAGCTGCGGATCGGTCAGGCTGATCGGCATGTTCAGTTTGAGGGTGAAATCCACGGGATCGGCCCCGGTTCCGGGTTCGTTGTCCGAGCACGATGCGGCGCCCAGCAGGATGCCCGAAGCCGCGATTGCATAGAAAAGATGTTTGATACTCATAGGTTTAAAAAATTATTTAGGTGAATATTATCCGTTTCAGAACGCAATGCCGCAGGCAACCCGCGCATGGTGCGCCGCCGTGTTGTCGCCGTAAAGCCCGCCCCCGTAATCCGCCGCGAGGAAGAGCGACATCCGGCGGCGCAGCGCGTAATCGGCACGCAGTCCCAGCCGGAATGTAGCGGCATCCTGCCGCAGGCGGTCGTAGTCGTACTGCACCATGCGGACGAGCGGCGCGGCGAGGTCGGCGACAGGGAGCGTGAGGCCGGAATCCAGGCCCGCGGTATAGCCGCCTCCGGCTTCAAGGCGCAGGAGCAGGCTGCGGCGTTGCAGCACGCAGCGGAAATCGACACCGCCGCCGGCACGGGTAAATTCCATGTTCTGGGCAGGGTAGAGGTAGTCCGATGTCCGGCGCCGGTATTCGCCCCACGGGCAGACGTACCACGCATGGCCCGCCGCCTCCACGCCGAACACCGCCTCGGCACGCCCCTGCAGGGCGCTGTATTCGAACAACGTCAGGAATCCCAGCGTCCCGCTCCCCTGGGAAGAGTTGTTGTCGTCCACGATGCCCTCGTCCCCGCGGCGGTAGTCGTAGCGCGCCTTCAGGGCGACGCCCCAGCGCAGGCCGTTTCCCGAGCCCCTCAGCCAGGCGGCCTCGGCATGGAACGACCGGGGAACGACCTTCTGCAACACCAGGTCGGCACTGCCGGGCAGCTCCTTTTCGATGTGCAGGTACTCGTACCCCGCCGCAAGGTGCAGGCCCCCGCGCCCCGCATCGGGCACCAGCGCGAGCGTCAGCCCGTAGCCGCTGCCACGATATCGGGTCTGGGAGTTCGCATTGCCCTCGAACCCGGCGTAATGCGACCCGAGGCCCGAGAGGTGGTAGACGCCCTTCTCGCCGGCGGAATGGGCGTACTGTATCTGGGAACCCGATTGCTTGTAGACGCGGAGTGCGGCCGAAAGCCCCAGGCGGTAGTTCCCCATCCGCACGGAAGCGCCGGCGCCGGCGTCGATGTCGATGGCGACGTTCCGGATCCGGGGATCGGAGTCGCGGTATTCGTGCAGGGCGCGGGCACCGGCCTCCAACGCCCAGGTATACCTGCCGCTGCGGTGCCCGTAACCGCCGCCGAAAGTGTACTCTTCAGAGGTGAGATCCCCGCCGATGGAGTCGGCGACGACATAGGGGAAGACCAGGTCGTAGTCCGACGAGGCGTTCCACACGACGTTGCGTTTGGCACCCCGGAGGTAACCGGCATCGCCCCAGACGGTACCCTTGCCGGAGATATGTTTGTAGCTCCCGGCCGAGAAGCGGCCGAAATCGCCGCCGTCGCCCTTTTGCTGTTCGAGGGCTTTCTCCTCGCGCCGCATTTCGTAGCCGACCGAAATTTCGGAGAGGGAACCGGAGAAGGCTTCGCTGCGGAGCGCCGGAGTCGCATAGGCCGTAGCCGCGAGCGCCGCGACGGGCGACGCATGTTCGCGCTGGGTGCGGAACAGCGAGGCCGAATCGGTCTGCTGCGCAAAGGCTGCGCCGGTGGCTGCAAGCCCCGTTGCAGCGAACAGTATGGTGCGCAGAATTCCCATCATCGGTCGGCACCGGCGCTCCCGGACACCGCGTTTTCGTACCAGAGCAAATCGACTGAGACGGATTCCGCATCGCGGAGCAACGCCGCCCGCGCATCGGCCGTCACCTGCCGCATGTGCGATTCGCCGGTGGATTTGACAATGTATTCGACAGTGCTGCCGCTGCCGATCTTTATCGAATAGATCCCTTTCTGCAACCGGATCGCGAGCACCCCGTCGCGGAAATCGGACGAGGAGACCGAACGCCTGGTATTGGCGTTGGTGAACACCGCCGTAGCCTGGAAGCGCACCATCTGGAGGGAATCGGGCAGGACGGCCGTAAGCGTCGCTTCGGTGAACAGGGCCTCCGTATTCTTTTCCACACAGGAACAGAGCACGGCACAGCACGGGAGCAGGGTGAACAATATCTTCTTCATAGCGTCATAGCCTGAAATTAACTTCCATTCCGAAATAGGGGGATGCATGGCGGCGTACGCGCACGCCGTCGATCTTGTAGCTCGGCATGTAATTGAACATCTGCGTAATGAACATGGCCACCATCACCTTCTCGCGGAAGAGCTTTTTGGTGACTTTCAGGTTGGTAGTCATGTAGAAAGGAATGTTTTCCCAACGGAAGGCCGCCTGGTTGTAGGAGCGGACGAGCCACTTGAGGTAGGGATCGGCGGCCGATTCGTCGGTGTAGTCGCGGACGACCCCGTCGGGGCCGAAATAGGCGAACGGGCGGCTGCTCTTAGCGCCGTTGTACTGCCGGTAGTGCCACCGGCACTGGAACGTGAACGAGAAGCCGAGCCCCAGGCGGGGAATGTCGGTGTCGACCATGAAATTGGTATGCCACATCTCCCGGATGTAGTTGCCGTCGGAAGCATAGATCCCGGTGTAGACATACGGCTTGCCGTTGATGACCGTCCCGGGATTTTCGTATACCGGGTCGCTGTTGCCGTATTCGGTGCGGAACCAGGCTCCGGTGACCGTCAGCCGGGTGCGCAGGGACTCGATGCGCTGCGAGGAGAAGGTGAATTCGACGCCCCGCTTGCGGGTGCGGCTGCCGTTGGTCGCCACGCCCGCCGCACGCACCAGCGTGTCGACCGTATAGGGCATGCCTTCGAGCGAAGGGGGCCCTTCGAGCTGGGAGTCGTCCACGCCGCTGTAATCGTACTGTTTGCGGGTATAGCTCGCATAGCGGTTCGCCGTGCGGAACCCCGACTTCATGTCCTCCTCGAAATAGGTGAGCGAAAAGCGGTTGCCGTCCAACGTCACGTCGCTGCGCACCTCCCATTTGAAATTGCGCGCGGCGCCGAGCGAATAGTTCGTCGGGTCGACGACATAGGTCACCATGTTGATGCGGCGGAAAGCCGGGTTGGCGTGGTAATAATTGAGCTGCTGGAAATCGTAGTAGAGCGGTGCGGGGTAGAGCTGATCCATCGTCGGCGTCTTGGTATGCCATCCGACGCCTCCGGAAACGGCGGTTTCGAGCGTACGGCGGCCGAGCTTCAACGCCGGGAACGCGAAACGCGCGTTGAAACGGGGATCGAAATAGAACCTGCCGCGCAGGGCGTATTCCCGCGACAGGTTGAGCATGGTGGTGGCGCGCACGCCGGCCATCACTTCGAGCCGCGAGCGGCCGAGGGCGACCGTCGTATTGTCCTCGACGAACAGGCCGAGGTCGTGCTGTGCCGGAATGTCGCTGTAGGCCCGCGGGCGCGTGGCGGCGTCGGACGAAAGGGGGTGCAGCATGTCGTATACCTGCCCGCGCCCGAGGTTCTTGTCCAGCGCCCAGTCGGCTCCCGCAACGATGGTGCTGGAGGTCGCGGCGGTCTTGACCCCGAAGGTGGCCAGTGCCTTGGCATAGGCGTTCAGGGGCTGGCCGTCGACCGTCAGGTCGGCGATGTAGCTCGCTTCGAGGAACTGGGCGTCGTGTTCGCCCGGGGCGAGGCTGTTGGGCACGGCCGTAGGGCGGGTCACCTGCATGAACTTCCGGCGCTCGATGCGGTCGCGCGAGTAATCGACCGAAGCGGTGGCTTCGAAGGAGCGGAAGAAGCCCTCCTTCTTCGAGGTGTAATCGAAACCGACGCTCAGCGCGAAGCGGTTGTATTTGGATTTGAAGTCGTCGAGATTGCCGTTGTTGCTCTCCGGGTCGACTTTCCGGTTGTCGAACGACCCGGTATAGTCGAGGTTCGTACCCAGTGCGAGGGTGTGATCCGGCGAAGCGTCCCAGGTTTTATGGATGCGCAGCGACCCGGTCATGCGCTTGTAGTTTTCGAGTTTGTTGCGCGGGTCGGCCTTGGAGTCGAGCAGGTCGGCGCCGATATTGACCGTGAGGCCGCGGTCGGGAATTTCGAAACCCTTGCCGACGGAGAAGAGTTTACTGTCCATATCCGCCTTGAAACGGGCGGTCAGCGCCTTCCCGCCCCGTTTTCGCTCGATCTTCACCAGACCACTCGTCAGGTCGCCGTACTCGACCGAGGGGATACCGCGGACGATCTCGACATGCTGGATCTCGTCGGTGGAGATCGACCGCATGTCGACACCCTTGTTTATAAACAGCTTGCGTTCGAGGAGCTGGTCGGCCCCGGGAATATACTGCATGTTGGCGTCGTTGCGCATGGGGGCGCCGTCGATGACGAAAGAGGTACCGAGGGACGAAGTGGCGTAATCGTCATTCGAAATGCCGATCTCGCGCAGATGGATCGTATTGGGCGCCGACAACACCGGCGACGAGGAGGAGCCGCCCGGAAGCAGTGCAAGCAGGTCGGCGAAACTCGACGGCTGGATGTGCTCCATCGCCTTGCGGTCGATCACCGAGGAGCTGGTGACCCCCTTTGATTCGGAGGCCGTGACGACGATGTCCTGGATGGAGACGGAGGCGATACGAAGACGCACCGTATGGTACTGGTCGCGCGCCTCAACGGCCGCAACCGACATGTGCCGCGGTTCGTACCCGACGAACGTAATGCCGGCATCGTACATGTCGGCAGGAAGCGTGAAGACGCATTTACCGTCGAGACCCGTCGTCGCGGCGTACATCTTCCCGTCCGCATGGGCTTTCAGCGCGATGGTGGCGTAGGCGAGCGGGGTATGCAGCGAATCGGTGACTTCGAACACCACCTTGCCGCCCGCCGCAGGCTGCGCGCTGGCCGGGCACGAAAGCAGAAGCACGCCGAAAATGGATGTCAGGCAATGTAAGATTCGCGTCATAATTTCTGTTTGCAGAGTGGGACAAAGGTAGGCCTGCCCCGGAAACGGCACAATCGCCAGTTTTAGGTAAATTTCCGGCGGAACTCATCAAAAATAGCGAGCCCGGGCCGGATGGAAGCAGTGGGCGGCAGAAGCGAGGAGGGGAGCTCGCAACGGGTAAAGGAGCACAGGGCGCGGCTGGGTACGGCTGGAAATGGAGAAAGGCACCGGCGGAAGGTGCGGCGGGGCGCAGCAGGGTGCAGCAGGGTGCGGTAGGGTGCGGTAGGGTGCGGTAGGGAAACCGGAGGCGGCATCGGCGGAAAGCTCGGCGGGGTGCGGCAGGAAATCGGGGAAAGGCACCGGCAGCCAGCGCCAGCGGCGGGTACTTGCCCGCGGAGGAAGAGCGATGATCCGACAGCAGAAAACGCCGCAAAAACATGGATTCCCGGCTAATTTTCGTTAATTTAGCACCCGTATTGCAGCATATGGCTACGACGACGCTACATATCAGGAACATGGTCTGCAACCGGTGCATACTGGTCGTACGGCAGCTGCTCGAAGGGCTGGGGCTGACGCCTCTCCACATCGAGCTGGGCAAGGCCATCGTACAGGAAGAGTTGCCGCCGGAGGCCAAGGCAGCGCTGAATACGGCATTGGAGGCCGTGGGATTCGAACTGATCGACGACAGGCGCTCGCTGCTGATCGAACGGCTGCGCAACGCAGTGATCGAGTTGGCGCACTACCACGACGACGGCATGCGGACGAACCTGTCGGATTACCTGTCGGAGAAATTCCACAGCGATTACAGTGCCCTGAGCAAGTTGTTCTCGGAGATGACAGGCATCACGCTGGAAAAATATTACATTGCACAGCGGGTCGAACGGGTCAAGGAACTGCTGGTATACAATGAACTGTCCCTCGGCCAGATCGCCGACAAACTCAACTATTCGAGCACGGCGCACCTGAGCGCCCAGTTCAAAAGCGTCACGGGCATAACGCCCAGCGAATTCCGGAAGCGGAGCGACCGGAAACGCCGGCCGCTTGACCAGGTATAGGGGAGCTGGAGACGTATCCTGCCGTGAGGACGCCCGGGGAGCCAGCCCGGCACCCCCGCCCGCGAAAGGCACCCGAAGATATATCCCCGCACATCCCGGGATCCTTGCGGGAGCACGGACGCGGCACGGACGGTGGCGGACAAGGTCGGAGTAAGGGCAACACAACGGCAACGAGCCCAACACAGAGGCAACGAGTGCGACGCGAACGGGACAAGGGCCGGATATCCGGGCTGTCGGTCGCAATCCGCACGACGGAAAATATTCCCGAATCATGTAAATCACATCCATAATTTTATAACGGCGGAAGCCGGGTAAGCCCCTATCTTTGCAGCGTAACCAAAAACAGACGACAATGGCAACCGACAAAACCGTGAAAACGATATTCCCCGTGCTCGGCATGAGCTGTGCCGCCTGCGCTGCACGGGTCGAAAAAGTCCTTGCGCACCAACCGGGCGTGTATGCGGCGCGTATCAACTATGCGGCGGCGAACGCCGCCGTGGAGTACGACCCGGCGCGTACGGCCCCCGGATCGCTGCGCGAAGCCGTCCGCGCAGCGGGCTACGACCTGGTAACCGGCACCGGCGCCGATGCCGCCGCACAGGCGGAGCTGGCGCAGGCGGAACACCTCCGGCAGCTCAAGAGCCACACCCTGTGGGCGATGCTGCTGGCACTGCCCGTCATGGCGATCGCCATGTTCTTCGAGGCGATGCCTTACGCCGTCCCGGTCATGTGGCTGCTCTCGACCCCGGTGGTATTCTGGCTGGGACGCGGGTTCCACATCCGCGCATGGCGCCAACTGCGGCACGGAACGGCCAACATGGACACGCTCGTGGCGATAAGTACGGGCACGGCCTACCTGTTCAGCGTCTTCAACATGCTGTTCCCGGGATTCTGGCTCGCCCGCGGCATCGAGCCGCACGTGTATTTCGAGGCCGCGAGCATGATCGTCGCCTTCATCCTGCTGGGCAGGCTACTCGAAGAGCGGGCGAAGGGCGACACGGCTGCGGCGATCAGAAAACTGATGGGATTGCAACCCGAAACCGTAACCCTCGCCGACGCGCAGGGGCGGCAGCGAACCGTGCCCCTTGCGCAGGTGCAGGCCGGGGATACGGTCGTCGTGAAGCCGGGGGAGCGGATCGCCGTGGACGGCACGGTCGCCGAAGGCAGTTCCTACGTGGACGAAAGTATGCTGAGCGGCGAACCCGCAGCCGTACGCAAGGCTGCCGGGGCGAAAGTATACGCAGGGACGATCAACCAGAGGGGGTCGTTCCTGTTCCGGGCGGAAAGGGTCGGGGCGGAGACCCTGCTGGCCCACATCGTGCGCATGGTGCAGGAGGCACAGGGCAGCAAGGCGCCCGTGCAGAAGCTGGTCGACCGGATCGCGGCAGTATTCGTGCCCGCCGTCATCGCCGTCGCCCTCATCGCCTTTGTGCTTTGGGCTGTATTGGGCGGCGGCGACGGGTTCACGCACGGGCTGCTGGCCTTCGTGACCGTGCTGATCGTGGCGTGTCCCTGCGCCCTGGGGCTGGCGACCCCGACGGCCATCATGGTGGGCATCGGCAAGGGTGCCGGGGCAGGAATCCTGATAAAAGATGCCGAGAGCCTCGAAACGGCGAAAAGCATCGGCACCGTCGTACTGGACAAGACCGGGACGCTCACCGAAGGGAAACCCATCGTGACGGATTTGCTGTGGACGGGGGACGAGCAGCGGTTGGGCCGGGTATTTTACAGCATGGAGTCGCGTTCGGAGCATCCGTTGGCCGAAGCCCTCGCGGAGCGGTTGAAAGGGGAAGGCATCCCTATTTCGGATTTCGAGAACCTGCCCGGGCGCGGGGTGAAGGGCGTGGCGGCAGGGCGGACGTACCTGGCAGGCAACAGGCTGCTGCTGGAGGAAAACGGCATCGCCGCGCCATCGCACCTGTTGCGGGAAGCGGATCGGCTGGCCGCGGCGGCGAAGACCGTCGTCTGGTTCGCCGAAGGGGGCGAAGCGGTAGGCATTGCCGCCATCGCCGACCGGATCAGGCCGGGCGCCGCACAAACCGTCGCGGAGCTCCGCGCCATGGGGCTCGACGTGCGGCTGCTGACAGGCGACAACGAAGCGACGGCACGTGCCATAGCCGCCGAAGCAGGGATAACGGCCTGCGAGGCGGGTGTCCTGCCGGACGGGAAGGCCGCCTATATCCGCCGCCTGCAGGCCGAAGGGCACAGGGTAGCGATGGTCGGCGACGGAATCAACGACAGCGCGGCCTTGGCACAGGCCGACCTGAGTATCGCCATGGGACAGGGGAGCGACATCGCCATGGATGTGGCCAAGATCACGATCATGACCCCCGACCTCGGAAAAATCGCCGACGCGATCCGCCTTTCAGCGGCAACCGTGCGCACAATCCGGCAAAACCTGTTCTGGGCATTCATCTACAACCTGATCGGGGTGCCGGTCGCCGCCGGGGTGCTTTTCCCGCTCAACGGGTTCCTGCTGAACCCGATGCTGGCCGGGGCGGCCATGGCCCTGAGCAGCGTCAGCGTGGTGGCGAACAGCCTGCGACTGAAGGCGAAGGGCGGCAGGGCGCGGAAAAACGACGAAAGAGAACCAATACCTATAAATAATATGGAAAAAACGATGGAAAAGAAGTATCGGATCGAAGGGATGATGTGCGGGCACTGCCGGATGCACGTCGAAAAGGCACTGAACGGAATCGACGGAGTACGTGCGACCGTGGAGCTGGAGCCCCCGGTGGCGACGGTGGAGTTCAGCGGCGGGGAAAAACCGCTGGCGGAATTGCAGCGGGCGCTGGACGGAGCCGGGGAATATAAGATAACGGAAGCGTAATTTGTGCAGGAAAACATAATTTACCTCCGGAAACGGCAGGCGCCGCGGGTTGTGAAAACCTGCGGCGCTTTTTTTGCCGGAGCCCTGTTTGCCGGGCAATTCCGCCGAGGCGCACTGCGCCGGCGGATACTACGGTTTGCGGGCAAAATCCCGTTTTTAAGGCGAATATTTCATTTAGTCCGCTAAATTTCAGACAAATAAAACAGGAGGTGGATCCGGAGGCAAATCCGGGCATTAAATATTGAGTAATCAGTATATTATATACAAATGACAGTCCCGGCAAATACGCACCGAGGGCAACTAAAACACACAATATCATCGACATGCATGCGGATAATTGGCGACAATTTTGTATCTTTGTACCCAGTGACCAATTCTTCGAATTAAATTTACTTTATTATGTACTCGCCAGATTCCGCCTTTACGGGGCGGCTTCCGGTTGTCGGGCCATACCCGGCAAGGATGACACGCACCCGTAATTATGAATTCGATTTCATGTCGTGTTTCTCAAAACACATCTCCGACTACGAGAAAGCCGGGCGCAAAGGCTCGGCTGCGAACTACCGGTCGTCATACAGGCTGCTGCTGAGTTTCCTCGACGGCCAGCACCTGACGTCGCAACACCTCTCGGCCCGCTGGGTAGAGCGCTACGAACGCTGGCTCCGGGCGCGGGGCGTGACAACCAACACGGTGACGTTCCACCTGCGCAACCTGAGGGCGGTTTACAACCGTTCCGTGAAAAAACGGTTCATACCGGCCTCGTTCCCCAATCCCTTCTTCCACCTGACCGTCAGGCAGACCGTAACGCGCAAACGGGCGCTGTCACGCGAAACCATCAAACGGATATGCACGGCCGACCTCTCGGCGCTGCATCCCAAGTACTCCCTCGCACGCGACATCTTCATGTTCAGTTTCTTCACCCGCGGCATGTCGTTCGTAGATATGGTATATCTGCGCAGCAGCGACATCCATGACGGCGTATTGACCTATGCACGCCATAAAACGGGGCAGATGCTCTCGATGCGCATCGAGCCGCAATTGCAGCATATTATCGACCGTTACAGCAATGCTTCGCCTTATATACTCCCCATACTGGCAAAAGACGACAGCTATGACAATTACCGCCAGCAGCAGCGCGAGCTGAATAAATTTATCCGAAAAATCGGAGTCCTGCTCAATATCCCGGAACCGCTGACATTCTATGTCGCACGACACTCATGGGCAACTCTGGCCCGTGATTGCGGCACACCGCTCACGGTGATCAGCGCCGGGATGGGACACACGTCCGAACGGACGACGCGCATCTATCTCGCACAACTCGACCACAACATCATCGACAAAGCCAATCGAAAAATCATCGACTTGCAGTAAAAGACGGTTTCGTATAATATCCGGATTTTTTGGTTAGGACGAAAGGAAACAGGCAATAAAAAAATCAAGACCCATTATTACCAATAATGTATCTTGAAATCGTAATAAGTTGTATTATAGACGTTTCAATTCACCTGCAAAAATAGAATTAATTATATTCATAACCAAATTTTTCAGGAGGAAAAAACGCACATCTCAGCGTAAGAGACTGTAAACAAGAATCTTGTATCGTTTTATTTTTATTTTTATTCCGGACAGACCGAAAATGTCCTGACAGCCCCCGCCATGCCTTCGGGAAAGTGTCCAAACAGCGTATTTACCGACTGGTAACCAAGCACATACGCCAAAGGAGACCCATTATTGGTAATAATGGGTCACGGGATAGATTCACAAATCACTGATAATTAATAACTTATACTCGATGTTTTCCGCAAGAATTCTGTGGGCGGTAAAGATACTGCTCGTACTGCACAAGGCGTCGGAAGCAGGGACTCCCCTGATGAAAGGCCGCGAATTGCAGGCTGCATGTGTGGGCCCCGATGCGGACACCTATATATATCGCCGTACTTTACGGGAACTGGCGGCCAAAACGGACTACCTGATTTGCGTATTCCAGTCGGGAAGAACCTTCTACCAATGGAACCCGAACCACCGCCCGACGCTGCACGACCTGATCTCCAGACTGGACGGGGGCATGCACGAAGTGTCGAACACCTTTTGGACATACGAAAACACCCGCACGATGCAACCCCTCCAGAAAGTGTGCAAGGAGTACGACAACCTCATACAAACCTATTTATCAGAAATATACATAGAAGAATTGGAATCACCCGCCCTGTTCAGGCAAAGCCGGTTCCGGTTGCCGCAGGCAACGCCCCAGGTCACGGGGGACACAGGAACAGGCACGCTTTAGCCCCCTCACGTCAGCAAACAAAACTCTTTAATAAAAAAACAAACACTTACCGATCATACAGAATCCGGCAAAAATTAAATGGAAACAACGATACCAGCCGATTTCATCCTGTCGCTACTGGCAATCGCCGCCTCGGCATTGGCGGTAGCCGTAGCCTGCCACATGTACCGGACACGGCAGATAACACGAATAACGGACTCGCAACGAGACCACACATACCGAAAAAAATTCTAATCACTACAAAAACATTCAAACATGAAACGCCTCTACCTTATTGCCCTCTTTATCATCGTCAGCCTTGCCGCCACGGCACAGGAGAACGGCAATCGCGATGCGCAGAACCGCATCGTGCGCGGCCCCTATGAAACGAACCGCTTTTTCGACAACATCTTCGTCGGCGTCGCCGGCGGTGTAAATATCTATTTCGGCGAACACGACTCCTACGGCAAATTCGGCAAACGCATGGCTCCGGCACTGGACATCCATGTCGGAAAATGGTTCACCCCCTCGATCGGCGCCCGCGTCGGATACTCCGGCCTGCAGGCCAAAGGGTGGACGACCGCAGGCACCAAATACGCAAAGGGTGCCGACGGAAGCATGTTCAAGGAGAAATTCGGCGTATCGTACCTGCATGCCGATGCAATGTGGAACTTCTCGAACGCCGTGAGCGGCTACAAGGAGACCCGCACCTGGAATTTCGTACCCTTCGTCGGAGTGGGTTGGGCGCGTTCCTACGGCAACGACACCCACGACAACGAAATCGGCTTCGACGCAGGTCTGCTGAATGTAGTGCGCCTCTGCGATCTGCTCGACCTGACGCTCGAAGCTCGCTGCCTGCTGGTCAACCAGCGTTTCGACGGCGTGGGCGGCGGCCGTATCGGCGAAGGTATGCTCTCGGTAACGGCAGGGCTGTCGTTCAACCTGAACCGCCGCGGCTTCAAGCGTGCCTCGCAGGCTCAGCCCGTGGACTACACGTCGTACCTGGATCGTATCAAGCGGCTCGAAAACTCCAACAACGAACTCGCATCGCAGAATTCGGAACTGAGCGACGAGAACGAGAAGCTGCGCAACATGCCGCCCAAGGTGGTTGCCGAGCAGAAGGTATCCGCATCGCCCGTGGCGCTCTTCTTCAAGATCGGCAAGGCCACGCTCGACAAGAAGGAGCAGACCAACCTCGAATTCTACGTAAGGAACGCCATGAAGGCCGACAAGGACAAGACCTTCACGCTGATCGGCTCGGCAGACAAGGATACCGGCACGAAGGAGATCAACCAGCGTCTGAGCGAACAGCGCATGGAGTACGTCTACAACCTGCTGAAGGACAAGTACGGCATCGACCCGTCCCGTCTGGTCAAGAAGGCCGAAGGCGACACCAACAACCGATTCGCAGAGCCGGAACTGAACCGCGCCGTGATCGTGGAATAAGTAAAACAATCGGAATTGACAACCCCTAACGGACTTTACCGCATGCCCCAGACCGCAATACCGACCGCAGCGGGCGAAACCGCAGGATCCGGCCGGGCGCCGCACTACCTGCTCGCCTACCTGGAAGAAGGCCGGGTTCGCGTATACGCCTCCGGCAAACCCGGCCTATGGGTCGGACGGCAGCTTCCCGGAGCGGACGAAATGCGCATCGAAGCGGAGCTGCAGCGGCTCTACCGAACCGGACAAAGGACAGGCATAGTCGAAATATGCCTGTCCGCGGGCGGGGAACAGCGCGGCATACGCGTGCTCTGCGTAAGGGCATAGCGCCAGCCCGGAACGGACATGGAATAAAAGCAACCTACACATAATAAAAAAAAGACCATGAAAAAACAAACTATGACTTACGAAGCACCGGAGCTGTACCTGATCTCCGTATGCGTGGAAAAAGGATTTGCGGCAAGCAGCGGCATCGAACCGGGAACCGGCGGCGGCGAGCTGGGCGGAACCAGGTCGCTCTCTTACGATGACTACGAATAGCGACGCATCCATTGGAAATTAACGACAAAAACAGAAAACGCACCATGAAAAAATTATTCGTTATAGCAATGCTCGCAACGGTCGGTATGGCCGCGTGCAGCAAGGACGATACGGCTCCGGCCGCCGGCCCGAAAAAGTATGTTCAGGTGACCATCCCCGAGGATATGGTTTCCGGGGAGACCCGTACTTCCATCGACGGCACCACGACCAACTGGGTGGCCGGCGACAAGGTCGCCGTGCTCCTCTACGACGGAGCCGCGACGATGACATGCCAGTTCACGGCCGACAAGTCGGGCCCGACCACGACGTTCTCGGGCGACGTGCCCATCGGTTCCTACTCGCTGGCGGCGGCTTACTACCCGTACGACTGCAACGCCACGTTCGACGCCGTGAACAAGACCTTCAAGCACACCTGGGGGTCGGAATACTGCACGGACAACCTGGCCGCCTATGACTTCATGTATACGAACATCTGGGAGGAGCAGTTCGAAGTCAACGAAACAACAAGCGTTCTGCCCGTACACTTTACATTCAAGCCGCTGATGGCCCGCATCAAGATTTCGCTGGGGCTGGGTGCGAACGAAACGCCCAAGAAGATCATCCTGGAAACGGACAACAACGTGATGCCGACGGCCGGTACGATCGACGCCCTGGGTAATTTCACCGCCTCGTCCGTAACCAACTCGATCACGGTTCCCACGAACCAGAAAGAGTTCGTACTGGGCCTGCTCCCCGTGGGCATCCATTCGACGATGACCGTGAAGGTGATGACCACCGACGGCCTGACCTATTCGGACAAGTCGTTCACGCTGGCCGGCCTGAAGCGCAACCACCACTACACCATGAGCGTTCCCTGCAACAAGAAGACGGTGACGATCACCGTGCCCGATGAGATCGACAAGAAATACGGTTCCGACACCTGGAAGGACAACGGTTTCTATTATGTGGATCCGCAGTACGACCCCGCAGGGCTTTTCGACGGCTGGTATTTCTACCGTGCGGAGATCAAGAGCGACAAGAACGGCGACGACAAACTGAAGAAAAACCGTATCCAGCTACAGGTTCCGGCAGGCACCAACGACGACAATAACGGTGCTTTCGTTACGGCACCGATCCAGTGCGACGGTTCGAAAACCGTGAAGATCTCGTTCGAGGTTGCAAGCAACAGGGCACTCTTCAACATCAAGTACCGAATCGGTGTAACGGGTAACGGCCCGATTACGGAATCGTGGCTCCGCAACAGGAATAACATCCTGAACGGCAATGACAAAGAGTGCAAGTCGGGAACCCAGACTCATACGTTCACGGTAACGAACGGGCAGCGTATCATGATCAAGATCATGAGTACCGGCGGCTCCTACCACGTTGAATTCGCAAACTTCACCTATACGATCGAATAATTTCGATAAAATAAATTTTCAGATCGGGACGGGGTAAAACCGTCCCGATTTATATATAAGACAAATCTGATGAAAGCAGCATACACAAAGCCGGAATTGGAGATACTCGTAATTGCGCCGGAAGCAGGGTTCGCAATTTCACAGCCTCACGGCGGCGAACTCGGGCCGAGTTCGGTGAATTATGCGGACGACGAGTATTAAATTATAAACCGCCAATTCGAACCTGACGTTATGAAACACAAACATATTTTCCGACTGTCGCTATTTGCGCTCCTGCTGACCGGTTGCGGAAAGGATACGACAGAGCTGTCCGAGGCACCCAAAACCCCGGAGGGAGGAGGCGACGCCATCGTTTACCGGCTGTCGATAGGCAATGAAGCGCCCGACACCGCGGGCGAAACCCGCACGGCCTACGGGCCGCTCCAGAACGGTTATTATCCGATCTACTGGCGCAATGCCGACCGGGTCGGGATCTTTTGTCCCCAGACGGCCCCACAGTGGGCCGAGGTCGAAGTCAGCGTCTCCGGGGCAACCGAAAGCGAGGCCGACCTGAGCAATACGGGGATGCAGTGGGGCAGCAGCTCCAGTTACGATTTTTATGCATTCTATCCGGCAGGCGCCGTCGAGACCAACAGCGGCTCGATCGTCGTGACGGGAATACCGTCCGTGCAGACCTACAACAACGGCGAATGCAACATGCAATATGCCTATATGGCGGCGTGTACCAAAGGGGTGGAACGCGGTGCGGAAGTGCCGTTCAAATTCCGTCCGCTGATGACTACGGTTACGGTGCAGGTGGGCTTCTCGGAGGCCGTCGAAGTGCAGAAACTCGTGCTGTCGAGCGAGAACGGCCCCATAGCGGGCGGCTTCACGTTCGACATCGAAACGAACCAGTGCACGGTCATCCCGGGCAAGGGATCGAAGGTGCTGGCACTGCACATGATGACGGGGGACGCCCCCTACATCCAGCTCAGTGCCGGATCGAAGATCGCGGTCACGGCGTTCATGCTGCCGCAGGACATCGAGGGGCTTACGCTCTCCGCCGTCACGACACAAGGGAAGACCTACAGCTACACGACCCCGGCAACGCTCAAGGCCGGACACCGTTATTCGTTCACGATCGGCGACATGCAGGCGCAGGCGCAACAGACCTCGGAAGGTTATTCCGACTGGATGGCCTACCTGCCCGACAACACCTACCTGTCGCAGGTTTCCATCCCCGGGTCGCACGACGCCTGCACGATCTACGGTTCGCATTACGAGTACAAAGACGGGATGCCCGACGATAGGTACCATTTCAAATGGTTGCAGAACGTCGTATTCGGCTATATGAACACGACCAAGATCATCAAAGCACAGGAGCTATCCATCGAAGAGCAGCTTGCGGCCGGGGTTCGCATGTTCGACCTGCGCCCCTCCTCGTCGAGCTCCTCGGTGCGCGACCTCCCGATCCATCACGGCATAGCCCCGCTGGGCGACCCGACGCTGGGCGGCTACGCCCCGGGCAGCTCCGGCCGCCAGGAGCTTTCGCCCTTCATGCTTTCGCACCTGCTCGACCGTTTCGTGCGATTCCTCGACGAACATCCGGGCGAGATGGTGCTCGTGCACATGAAATACGAGAACACCAGCACCAGCGCCAATAAGACGGGGTGGGACAAAAGCGTGGTCAGCCTGATCAACTCGCATTGCAGCGGGTATGTGGCCGACTTCCACCCCCTGATGACGCTGGCCGACGCCCGCGGCAAGATACTCTTCATGATCCGCGAGGATTACAAATCGTCGAACAACGGCCGGTATTTCGGCGCCTACCTGAACTGGACGGACGACAAGGTGGTTTTCGACACGACGCTCAGCGGCAACGGCGTGGGGCAGGCCCCGATCCGCGTGAACGACCTCTACAACATCAAGAACGGGGCATCGGACGGCAAGACCAAGTATGCGGCCATCGACGAGTGCATCGCCTATACCTATAATACGGACGACCCGACGCGGTGGTGCATGAATTATGTCAGCTGCTACGACACGGCCCATTGCAGCGTGTCGGGGATCAGCCTGTTCGGCGCCGTGGGCGACTACGACTACTGCGCGAACAAGTACAACAGGTATACGGCCGACAAGATCGACAGGTACGATTTCCGCGGGAACGTCGGCATCGTGCTGATGGACTTCGCAGCGGCATCGCACGCCACGATGACCTTCGGGCAGACCTACTCGAACATGCAGGTCTACGGCGACGACCTGGTCAGGGCCGTGATCTGCAACAACAACAAGTGGAACCTGCGGCGCAACGAATAACCCCCGGAGGCTCCCGCCGCCGGCACGCGCCCCGGCAGGACGCCGGAACGACACCGAAGAAAAACCTCCCGGGCTTCCCGGGAGGTTTTTGCACACACAAACATTAACAATACAAACAACGCAATGGCTGAATAGATCTGTTGTTCTGGATACAAAGGTGGGGGTAATTTCCGGGTTGCACAATCGCCATAAATGAGTATTTTACGTCCGGGCACTCCCAATTTATGGTGAAAGCCCCGGCGGAAGGGCGTGATCTGCAATTTTTTATTTTGAATTTCGAAATAATGCACTATCTTTGCAGACAAATTCCAACGTCCCGGCGCCCGCCGGGGTTCTGAAAATCATTTTGAAATAGAAATATATGCAGGATTTGAAAGCGCTCGAAGGGAAAAGTCTCGTCGAACTGCGTGAAATAGCAAAAGCTATCGGTATCGGGGACACCACATTGAAGAAGCGCGAACTGATTGAGAAAATCGCCGGGAGCTCAGCTTCCGAAGGCGTCCCCGCAGAAAATAAAGAGAAGAGAGGACGGGGCAGAAAAAAGGAAGCTCCCGCAACGGAAATGCAACAGACGGCACCCGCAGCCGAACCTGCCGCCGCAAAGGCGGAAACCGCTCCTGAAACCGTTCCCCAGGCCCCGCGCAGCCGCCGGCCGCGCATCACCAATACGAAGACCGAAAACACCGCTCCAGCACAGCGTCCGCCCGTAACGGTCGCCGACCCCCCCGCCGAGCCGGAGCTTCCGATGGAAAGCGCCCCGGCACCTGCACCAGCGGCAGCGGCAGAAGCCGTACAGGCACCCCGCGAGGAGAAGGCGGAGCCCAAGCGCCGCGGCCGCAAGCCCAAGGCACAGGCACAGGCACAGGCACAGGCACAGGAAGAGGCAGCAGGACCCGCCTCCGCGACACCCCCGGCTGCCCAGGCAGCCCAGGCTACCCCGGCAGCAGCAGCCGATGCGCAATCCTTCGACGGCGAGGTGATCACCAAGGACGATTTCGCCGGGGAGATCGAGGGCGAAGGCGTGCTGGAGATCATGCCCGACGGATACGGGTTTCTGCGTTCGGCCGACTACAACTACCTGAACTCGCCCGACGACATTTACGTTTCGCCGTCGCAGATCAAACTCTTCGGGCTGAAGCCCGGCGACACGGTGAACGGCGCCATACGCCCGCCGAAGGAGGGGGAGAAATATTTTCCGCTGGTACGCGTGAACGAGATCAACGGCCTGGCGCCGGAGTTCATCCGCGACCGCGTACAGTTCGAATTCATGACGCCGCTCTTCCCGAGCGAGAAGTTCTGCCTCACGGGCAACGGACACAACAACATGTCGACGCGCGTGGTCGACCTCTTTTCGCCCATCGGCAAGGGGCAGCGCGCACTGATCGTAGCACAGCCCAAGACGGGTAAGACGGTGCTCATGCAGTCGATCATCAACGCCATCGCCGACAACCATCCCGAAGTATACATCATCGTGCTGCTGATCGACGAGCGCCCGGAGGAGGTGACCGAGATGGCCCGCAACTCCAAGGCCGAGGTCGTGGCATCGACCTTCGACGAACAGGCGTCGCGCCATGTGAAAGTCGCGGAAATGGTACTCGACAAGGCCAAGCGCATGGTCGAATGCGGACACGACGTGGTGATCTTCCTCGACTCGATCACCCGCCTGGCACGTGCCTACAACTCCGTCCAGCCCGCATCGGGCAAAGTGCTCTCGGGCGGTGTGGACGCCAACGCGCTCCACAAACCCAAGCGTTTCTTCGGCGCAGCCCGCAACACGGAGGAGAAAGGGTCGCTGACGATCATCGCCACGGCACTGATCGACACCGGTTCGAAGATGGACGAGGTGATTTTCGAAGAGTTCAAGGGCACGGGCAACATGGAGCTCCAGCTCGACCGCAAGCTCGCCAACAAACGTGTCTACCCGGCAGTCGACGTCATCGCATCGGGTACGCGCCGCGAAGACCTGCTCCTGCCGCGCGACGTGATGAACCGCACGTGGGTGCTGCGCAAATACCTTTCGGACATGACGCCCGTCGAGGCCATGGAGTTCCTCCAGAAGCAGATGGGAATGACCAACACCAACGAGGAGTTCCTCGCCACGATGAACCATTAAACGACCACAAAACCCACTGATAGAATGAAAAACCTGATTATCCTGCTGTCATGCCTGCTGTTCGCCGGCAGCGTATACGGATGGGGACAAAAGGGGCACGACATCACGGCCTACATCGCAGAGTGCCACCTCACGCCCGAAGCCGCCCAGAAGATCGACAAGGTGCTCAACGGCCATTCGCCCGTGTACTACTGCAACTGGATGGACATCGCCAGCCACACCCCCGAATACAATTACACCAAGACGTGGCACTACCTGAACATCGACGAGGGCCAAACCCTCGAAACGATGCCCCGGAACCCCAAAGGCGACGTGCTGACGGCCGTCACGGCGCTCGTCGCCGAGCTCAAGGCCGGCGGGCTGGCGCCCGAGGCGGAGACCGAGAAACTCAAAATGCTGATCCACCTGGTCGGCGACATGCACTGCCCGATGCACACGGGGCGCCTGTCGGATATCGGCGGCAACCAGCGCCCGGTGCTGATGTTCGGCCGCAAGACGAACCTCCACTCGGCCTGGGACTCGGCGATCCTCGAAGCCGGGCACAAGTGGAGCTACACCGAGTGGCAGGAACAGATCGACCGCCTGACGGACGACGAGGCGGCACTGGTACAGGCCGGGGAGCCGCAGGACTGGCTGAAGGAGACGCATGCGATCTGCGTCGGCATCTACGAGGACAGCCCCGAAGGGACGAAAATATCCTACGATTACGTGGACAAATACACGCCCGTCATCGAGCAGCAGCTCGTCCGGGGCGGTTACCGGCTGGCACGCCTGCTGAACGAGATTTACCGCTGACCGTAGGTGCAAAACAAAAGGGAACGGGCTTGCAGTCGCTGCAAGCCCGTTTTCCGTCCTGCGGCAGTGCGGCAAGGATGTATTTCGGCCGTTTCGGCTGCACAAAAATCCGGGGCTAAGCGCTAAGGGACAAGGCCGGGGTCTGCAGGGGAGCACTGCGTGCGGCGCAGGGGCACGACAACCGATCGGGCCGGGTAATTTTATCCGGTAAAATACCCGCGGAAATAAAAGTTATATTAATTTTGCAGGCATGAGATACCTAACCGCCATACTCCTCGGCCTGCTTGCTGCCGGATGCGGCAACAAGGCCGTGGACAACCTGATGTCCCAGGCTTCGATGCTCATAGAGGAGCATCCCGACAGCGCCTTGCTGGCTCTCCGGCAGATAGACCCCTCGGCCATTTCACCGGCGGCCGACGCCCGGCGGCGCCTGCTGCTCGCGCAGACCTACTCCCGCACAGGTGCCGAGGCTGACAAGGATTCGCTGACCGCCCCCGCACTGGATTATTACGAGCGCCACGGCTCCGGGGCCGAGCGTGCCTATGCCTGGTATTTCGACGCAAAGGTACACCACAATGCCGGCGACCTGGGACGGGCGATCAAAGGCTACACGCAGGCGATGCTCTATGCCGAACGCAACCGCGACAAGGCGGGAACCACAAAACTGCTCATGGCACTATACCACACGCTGGGGCTGCTGCACTTCGAACAGGGATACGACACCGAGGCCGAGGAGGCATTCTCGAAAGCCGTCGCCGCGGCACAGGAGACCGGCAGTGGGGAACTGGAGGGATACAGCCGTTACATGCTCTCGTCGGCACAGTATGCCAACGGCCGCTATGCCGAGGCCATCGAAACACTCGCCCCGCTGGTCGGGGCGCGCGACACGATGGCATTCCGTTTCTTCGCCCAGCAGATCACCCTGCAAAACCTGATATACCACACCTTCGCCGAAGACTGGAGCCCCGGGCAGTTGCTCGAAGAGCGGGCGCGCATCGACATGCACGAACTGCGGACAGCCCCGCTGACACACGGCCCCGCATCGGCCGACGACGAAGACCGCACGCTCTACGACATCGCTTCGGCCATCATTTTTTACCGGGCGGAGCAGCCCGATTCGGCGCAATACTACATAGACCGCTCGCTGGCGCACATCAAACGCTTCAACCAGAACAACATAGGGCTCTACACGATCGCCTCGGCCATACACCACCGTCGCGGGGAGGACGGTAAAGCCTATGCCTGTGCCATGCAGTACATCGGCAAGCGCGATTCGCTCGACAAGGCACGGCAGGGGGTATCGGTGGCCGAGCTGGAAAAGAGATACCGCACGGCCAACGAAACGGCGCTCCGCGAGGCGGGGCTGCGTTACCGAATCTGGATCGCCACGCTGGCATGCCTGTTGCTGGCCGCGGCCGTCACGGGGGCAGTGGTGGGCTACCGGCGCAAACTCCGGCACCGGGACGCGCAGTTGAGCGAATACCTCACGCTGCTGGAATCCTATCGGGAATCGCACGACAGCCTCACCTCGCGGCTCGATGCCTCGAACGAGCGCGAGGCCGCCGTCAAGGCTTCGCTCGAGGGGCGGTTCGCCCTGCTGCGCGACATCGCCGCAACCTATTACACCTATGGCGAAGGGGAACGGCTGGCGAGGAAGGTGAAGGAGCTGGCACTGAGCCCGGCGATGCTCGCGGACATCGTCCGCATGGCAGACCTCTACAACGACCGGGCGGTCACGCGCCTGCGCCGCCAACTGCCGGGGTGGACGCCGCGCAACTACGATTTCGCAGCGCTGGTCGTCGCCGGGTTCTCGGCGCAGGAGATCAGCGTGATGCTCGACATGACGCTGAACGGGGTCTACACGCTCAAATCGAAACTCAAACGCCGGATCGCCGAATCGGGGGCTGCGGACAGGGAGTTTTTCACCCGGTTTTTCGCATAGCAAGGGCGCCCGGCGCGCCGGCAAGAATCCGCGGGATCACACCTACTGTGAATCAACATTTTACGCACAAACAAGCAAGAATTATTCCGTACCGGCAAGCCGCATCGGGGCTTAACTTTGCAGGGAAACCAAATGAAAAAACCAAGCAAAGTTATGAGACGGACATTTCTTTTACTCGTATGCGCCCTGGCGCTTTTTTCCGTGAAACAGACCTGCGGGCAAATTGTGCGGGGAAGGGTGGTCGACCAGGAGCGGCAACCCGTGGTCGGGGTCGCGGTAGTGATGCTCGACACCGACTCGACCTACCTCGCGGCCGCGGCATCGGATGCCGACGGGCGTTTCGCCATCGCATCGGAGGTACGCCCCTACCGGCTGCTGTTCCAGCACCTCGCCTATGAGATGCAAACGCTTACGTCGGAGCACGACGAAGCCGGCGAGGTCGTCCTGCATGAATATACGAATGCGCTCGACGCCGTGGTCGTAGAGGGCGAAAAACCCATCGTGCGGGTCGAAGAGGGGCGGCTGGCCTATGACCTGGAAGCCGTATCGAAAGGCAAGGCGGTGAACAATGCCTACGAAGCCCTCACCCAGCTGCCGGGCGTCAGCGAACAGGACGGCGGGCTGACGCTTGCCGGCGCCGGGGGTGTCACGGTGATCCTGAACGGGAAGCCCTCGACGATGAGCGCCGAGCAGTTGGCTTCGCTGCTGCGCTCGACACCCGTCGAACGGATCGAGAAGGCCGAAGTGATGTACAGCACGCCGCCGCAGTACCATGTGCGCGGCGCGGCGATCAACCTCGTCCTGCGGCGCAGCCACGACTACTCGTTTTCGGGGGAAGTACACGCCAACTATACCAACCGGTTTTACAGCAACTGGGATGCCGGGGGCAACTTCGCCTTCTCCTCGCCCGAGTGGTCGGCCGACGTAACCTATTCGACCGGGCAGGCCAAGACCAAACGGATCATCGACCTCTACTCGCGGCATACGCTCGCGGACGGGGAGCATGAAATCGCCCAGAGGCAGAATATCACCAGCAAAGGGACATGGCACCGGCTGAGGGCTGCCGCAGAATACGCCCCGCAGGGCAAAGGACGCCTGAGCATTGCCTATACGGGCGCATACACCCCGCATACGAGCGGCCTCGTACGTGCCGACGGCAACCTGGTCAACTCGGTCAGCTCGCCCGGGGGCGACAACACGATGCACAACGCTGCGCTGCGCTACACGTCGGCCTCCGGGCTCGACCTCTCGGCGGACTACACGCATTACAGCTCGTGGCAGCTGGCCGCCATGCGGAACAGGTACGCCGACGGCAGCCGGACAGCGTTCGACGTGGTTTCGGGGCAGTCCGTCGACCGGGTAAATGTCAGCGCCGACCAATCGCACGACCTGGGCAATGGCTGGGGCATGACCTACGGCGGCATCTTCAGCTGGGCGGGCGACCACGACTACCAGCGTTACAGGCTCCACGAGGGCGACATCGCCACCGTCGATACCGATTCGCACCTCGACGAATACACGGGCAACCTCTATGCCGGGGTGAGCAGACAGTTCGCCAAGGGGAGTTTCTCGCTGTCGCTGGCCGGGGAATACTACCGCGCGGGGGACTACGACAACTGGTCGCTCTACCCGCAGGCGACCCTGCTCCTGACACCCGCAGAGAAACATCTCGTACAGATTTCGCTCTCGTCGGACAAGACCTATCCCTCGTACTGGGAGATGCAGCAGTCGACCTCCTACATCGACGGCTATTCGGAGATCCGGGGCACGCCCGGACTGCGGCCGTCGAAAAGCTACAACGGCCAGGCAATGTACATGTATAAGCAGAAGTATATCTTCATGCTGTTCTGGAACGAGATGCCCGACTACTTCAACCAAACCGCCTGGCAGGCCCCGGATCGCCTGGCATTGGTCTACCAGACGCTCAACTGGAACACCAACCGCCAGTGGGGCGCCAACGTCATCGTACCGCTGCGCCTGGGCAAATGGCTCGATTCCCGGCTGACGCTGACCGGGATGCGGATGACCCAGCGCTGCGACGCCTTTCACGACCTGGCGTTCGACCGCTCCAAATGGCTGGGGGTGGTGCGCATGGACAACACGATCCGTCTGAGCCGCAAGCCCGACCTGACGCTCGACCTCTCGGGCTACTATCAGAGCGCGGCCATCCAGGGGACATACGACATCGACCCTTCGTGGAGCGTCAACGCAGGTGCCAAGTGGACGTTCGACAAGAGCCGGGCGAGCCTCTCGGTGCGCTGCAACGACATTTTCGAAAGTTCGCTCCCGTTCGCCAAAGTCCGTTACAAGGGACAGTACCTCGACATGGATTCCGGCACCTACACCCGTTCGGTGACGGTGCATTTCTCCTATCGTTTCGGCACATACAAGGAGAAGCGGCACAAGACGGTCGATACGTCGAGGTTCGGACATTGACCCGTCCGCGGCCGGGAAGGGCCGTAAAGGTAACATGCAGGCGGAATTCGATACGCAGCCCCAGTGCGGAAAACGAAGCCCGCAGGCTGCAGGGAGGGGGCAATGCGAAGCGCCGCCATGTCGATCGGCACGGCGGCGCTTGCGCACCCACGGCAGGGCCGCTACGGCTGCCGGCTGTGCTGCATCGCCTCGACGAGCCGCTCCAGCGACCGGAGTTCCCCGGGCGTGGGGCGGGGAGCGTCCATACTCACGATGCGGTGCTGCCGGTCGAGGAGGACATAACGGGGAATCGACTTGATTTCGAGGAACTTCACCATCGGGGAATCCCACTTTCCGGGACAGAGGTAGGAATTTTCAGTCACACCGTACTTCCCGGCCGCATCCTGCCATGCCTCCCGATCCTCGTCGATCGAAATACAGAGGTAGCCGACGCCGGCCTCCGACAAATATTTCCTGGCACCCTCGGATTGCTGTATATCGATGATGCAGCCGCCGCACCAGCTGGCCCAGAAATCGAGGTACAGGGGGCGGCCTTCGTACTGCGCCAGCACGTCGGCCAATGTCATTTGCCGCTCCGAACCGAGTACCTGCAGCATCGTCTGCCGCAGCGCCTCGTCCGGAAAGGGCATGTTCCGGTTACAGTAGAACTCCTTTGCCCGGGAGATGTAGTTCAGGTAGGCGGTATCGCGGATCGTGCGCCCGGCCCGGTCGATGGCCGCCAGCAACGCCTCTTCGTAATAGGGGAGCTGCTGTACGGCATAATACCCGACCATCAGGGCCGTCAGGTAGTCGCGCAGCTTGCGGGGGGCCTTGCGGATGCCGGCATACACCGCATCGAAATTCTTCTCGGGTTCGGGCACGGCATAGCGTATGTATTTGTTCAAGAGCGCCGTGGCATAGGAGGAGGTTCCCATCAGGCTGTCCGAAAGCCCGATACCGTCCAGGTATCCCGCAGGCAGCTCCGCCCCGGATTCCTTTTCGGCCGCAGTGCAAAGGCTGTTGTAGAGGTCGAGGTCGAACTGCAACCGCCGCAGGGCGACGTATTCGTCGGAAAGGGTCATCCGCATCCGGCAGCTGTCCAGGAAATCGCGTTTCCGCTGCCGGAAAGCTTCCAGTTCGGATTTGTACTTGCCGAGGTCGCCATCCGTCACGCGGGGATAGGATTTGTACGGGAATGCCTCTTCGAGCAGAAACCCGCAGGCGTTATCCTGCCGTCCGACCTCCGCCAGGCGGGGACGGACGCTGCTGAATCCCGGGATCCGCGTGTCGGCCACCCTTTGCAGTTCCAGCGAATCGCCCGGCAGCAACAGGAAATCGCCGCTCCAGGCCATCGCGAACGTGGAATCCCACACAGGCATGACGGAGACCGTCGTAGGCTTGTTTATCTCCAGTTCGATCAGCGCAATGCCGTCGCTGTAGGCGGCTTCGGCGTAGTCGCCGAAGGGCGCTAATTTACTGTACGGGAAAAGCCTGTTCGAAGTGACCTGGTAGGAGGGGAGGCTTTGCCAGAGCGTATCGACCTGGCAATACAGATAGGTTTTTCGCATCGGGAGGGGCTTTTCAGCACATCCCGCCACCATGACGGACAGGATCACACCTGCCCAGAGAAGCTTTTTTTTCATCGCCGCAAGGTTTTAGGTTCCATAAAGTTAAGCGAAAAAATACGAACGGCCAAGGATTCTTCTAATTTTTTAGTAGTTCGGCTGCAAAAAAATCGTTCCCGCAGGGCACGAAAAAGGGCCGTCGCAAAAGACGGCCCTGTACTCGGAGCGGGAATCGAACCCGCACGACCATTGCTGGTCACAGGATTTTAAGTCCGGCGTGTCTACCTATTCCACCATCCGAGCCACTGCCTTTGGGCGAAAGGCGTCGGCAAAAGTACGAAAATTTTACGATTCGCCAAAATCTATATAATTTATAATCGCCCCCGTCTGGTCGGGGCCGAACCAGCGGATTTCCGCGTCGCGGCGGAACCAGGTAAGCTGCCGTTTGGCATATCGGCGCGAATTGCGCTTGATAAGTTCCACGGCCTGGTCGTAGGAGATGCGGCCGTCGAAATAGTCGAAGAACTCCCGGTAGCCGACCGTCTGCAGGGCATTCAGACCGCGGTAGGGGTACACCGCACGCGCCTCGGCTTCGAGGCCGTCGGCAAGCATCTGCCCGACACGGCGGTCGATGCGTCCGTACAACTCCTCGCGCGGCATGTCGATGCCGACCTTCACGATGCCGAAACCGCGCTCGCGGCGCCGCCCAGTCCGCAGCCGCGAGTAGGGCTGCCCGGTTTGCAGGCAGACCTCCAGGGCCCGGACGACACGCACGGGATTGCTGCGGTCGACCACCGCGTAATAATCCGGGTCGAGTGTTTCCAACTGCCCGGCCAGGGCTCCGAGCCCCTCCGTGCGGAGCCGCCCCGCCAATTCGCGGCGCAGGTTTTCGTCGGCCTGCGGCAGGTCGTCCATGCCTTCGCACAACGCCTTGACATAAAGCCCCGAGCCCCCGACGGCAACGACGCAGTCATGCCCGGCGAACAGTCTTTCGAGGCAGGCGAGGGCCTGCGTTTCGTACTCGCCGCAACTCAGGTTATCCGCGAGGTCGTGCGATGCTATAAAATGGTGTTCGACGGCTTGCAATTGGTCTGCCGTAGGCTGGGCCGTACCGATCGGCAAGCCGCGGTACATCTGGCGGGAGTCGGTGGAAAGGATGGGTGCACCGTAGTGCAGGGCGATGCGGATGCTCAGATCCGTCTTGCCCGAACCGGTCGGGCCGACAATGACGACGAGCCGCTTAGTACTCGTCGTCATAATTGTCGTCGCCCTCGAAATCGTTGAATTCCCCCATCACCTCGTCGAAAATCGAGCCTTCGCCCGCGGTGGCCGTCTTCGACGGGTCGTACTGGTCGGGGGCATCGGCCCGGGCGTATATCTCGCGCGGATAGGAGCCGTCTTTGGGCATCTCGTACGTCCCGGTCAGTTCGAGGAAGTAGGCCCGATCGCCGAACATGTCGAAAAGGTAGATCAGCCGGTCGCGGTTGTTGTGGATGATCTGCCCCAGAGTCACGCTCTCCATCGCCGCAGGGGCCCCTTCCGAGCCGTCGTCCATATCCATGAGGGTGAACTCGCGCAGTTTTTCCCAGCGCTCGTCCGCCGTGAAGAACGACGCCATGCACTCCTCGTATTCGAGCGAGCGGAGGATGAAATTATGGAAATCGAGCAACGTCATGTCGTACGGCACTTCGTAATCGCGCACGAAGTTGTCGTTCTCATCGCTCAGCATCCGGAATCGGAAAACCATTGACATAGCTTGTAATTTTTGCATTTCCTACTACAAAGATAGTACAAAAAGGGAAAATGCAAAACCACTGGCTGCATCACTTCCGACCGAGGTACCGGGTAACAATGTCGATCAGGTAGTGGCTGCCCTGCGGGTTCTCCGCCCCGGGAGCTACGTAGTCGTGGTGGAATTCCCACCAGAAAGCCCCCAGGTAGCCGCCGGCCTTGATCCATTCGATCTTGCTGCGGATCGAAGAGGGGTTGTCGATGGTCACGAATTCCGTTCTGTCCGGCGAAAAATAGTAGGACACCTCGGCTGCCGGGTCGTACTCCTCCGTCCAGCCGTTTGCGAGCCGGGGCAGGAACTCCTTGTAGGTGATATACGAACCGTAGTCGCGCAGCGGCCCGTCGGCTTTCTGCCCGGGCTGCAACCCTTTGTAATAGAACCCGTAGTTGGCCAACCCGAGGCAGAGCTTCCGCTTGTCGAAGACTTTCCAGTGTTCCAGCTTCGACCGCATACGCTCCATCGAGGTGTTGTGCGAAGGGGTGCTGCCCCATACGCCGTCGCACATGTCATAGGACATGATATTTATCCAGTCGACCGCCCCGGCCAGCCTGTCGGCCAGCGCCCGATCGTACTCGTGGTCGATGCTGAGGGCCGTGGTCAGGTAGTAATAACGCCCGGTGCGTTCCGAGAGTTCGTCGAACCGTTCGCGCAGCAGGGCCATCATGCGGGCATGCAACTCCTTGTCCAGCGTGATCTCCCAGTCCATGTCGATGCCGTCGTAACCGTTCTTTTCGACCAGGCGCACCATATACCCGACAAACCTGGGGATCCGATCCGGATTCTCCAGCAGGGGAAGGAACTCCTGCTGCCCGCCGAAGCACAACAGGATCCTGGCCCCGGCGGCATGCGCCTTTTCGATCATGGACGGCACGAGCGCCATCTTGCCCCCCTGCTTCAGGTAGTCGAACTGCGTGGCATAGGCGTCGACGGCATCCTGCGGCCGGTCGAAATCCAGCCCGGCCCACTCAGGCGTAGCCATCAGGTAGATGAACTGGAAGGCATCGTACCCCGGGTTCGTGAGTTCCGCCTCGCTCAGGAGGCTCTCCACCGAATAGGCAGCATGTATGAAGTCGGGGATTACGGGGGCCGGTTTGCGGGCATACGATGCAGAGCCGGCGACAAATAACGAAACGACTAATAAGGCGAACTTTTTCATGATAAACCATTTGTTTTATATTCAGCCTCAAATATAATATTATTTACTATAAATGCAGTCAAATATAATATTATTTATCAACAAAAAGCACACAGCATGACCTAATTTACAAACAAGATGTCGTAAGGAATTCGATGACGTCCCTGTCGTCGGGGTAATCCGTCAGCCCAGGGGACTGTGCATGGCCGAAATCCACGCGGCGGCGGCAGGCAATGCACTCCGAAACAACGCATTGCAGTCCGGCATCGTGCTCTGCGAGCCATGCCCCGACCTCGTCGGGTGATTTGTAAAACGAATAATTGATCCGGCTCAACACCGCGGGAAAGGCCCGCTCTTCGACGGCCACGGCAGCTCCCAGGTCGCGGAACGGCTGTCCGCCCATCGTCAGGAGGGCTTTCTGCTGGCGGTAAGAGTTCCTGTATTTCACGTTCACCTCCGGCATCCGCAGCTGCAGGTCATAGCCCTCGGGCAGGAAAAGCAGCGACACGCTGCGGCAGCCCAGTCCGGAATAAGCCCAGATGTCGTCGGCCAATGCAGTGAGCTGCGCGGGGGTTTCCCGGCCGCCGAGCACCGCGACCGACTGGCGGTTACCGCGCAGCAGGGCGGGAATGCCCGCATACTGCGCCCGGAAATAGCGGTTGGCATTGTCGCTGCCCGTAGCGATCACGGCATCGGGCGATGTGCTGCCGTCGTAAAATTCCACCGGAACCTGCGGGTCGATTCCGCGCAGCAGCCCGATGACATATTCCATCAGGACGGTATCTTTGGCCGAGGGTTTTACGAGGCACCTGTGCCCTGCGGCGAGCACGCACAGCATATCGAAAAATCCGACCAGCGGGATATTCCCGGCCATGACGACCAGCACGCGCCGGGGCTCGGCGACAGGAACGGGGTAGGGCGCCAGCCACTCCGCGAGTACGTCGCGCCGGAGCATCCCGTCGGCGACGGCCGCAACGGCGCGGCGAATGTCCGCAGGCGTAAACCAGCCGTTTTCCCGGCCCGCACGCCCGATTACCTCCCGCGTGCGGGCGTCGTCGCCGAAACCGCGCAGGCGGCACCCGAGCCGGGAAAAGAGTCCGATGGCATTTTTCATGGTGCAAAGATAGCGTTTCGCAATGGAATATGCATATTTTATCCGAAGTTGTGCTATATTTGCATGGAGGAATCATAAACCGGTAAAGACCATGGAAAGAACATTCAAAGAGGCACTCCGCCACCGCCGCAGCTACTACGCATTAGCTCCGGAATCGCCCATAGACGACGCACGGATCGAAGAAATCGTGCGTTTTGCCATAAAACACGTCCCGTCGGCCTTCAATTCGCAGTCGACACGTGCCGTGCTGCTGCTCCACGAGCACCACGACGAATTGTGGAAGATCGTGAAGCGCACCCTGCGGGCAATAGTCCCCGAAGGGGCATTCGCACGCACCGAGGAGAAGATCGAGCACAGCTTCGCAGCCGGGTACGGCACCGTACTTTTCTTCGAGGACACGGATGTCGTCCGCAGCCTGCAACAACAGTTTCCGGGCTATGCAGGGAATTTCCCGGTATGGTCGGAGCAGACGTCGGCCATGCACCAGCTGGCAGTCTGGACGATGCTGGAAGACGCAGGGTTGGGGGCATCGCTCCAACATTACAACCCGCTAATCGACGATGAGGTGCGCAAGCGCTGGAGCCTGCCCAGGGAGTGGAAACTCATCGCGCAAATGCCGTTCGGAACACCCGCCGGCGAACCGGGCGAAAAGACGTTCAAACCGCTGGACGAACGCATCAGGGTGTTCAGATAAGGGGACGGAGCCCGGCTTCAGGGCAAAAATTCCGCAGAATAGCCCTGAAAAATTTGGAGATTCGGATTTTTTATATACCTTTGCACTCGCAATTGGGAAACATGCCATGCGGAAATAGCTCAGTTGGTAGAGCACAACCTTGCCAAGGTTGGGGTCGCGAGTTCGAGTCTCGTTTTCCGCTCTCGAAATCAGCAACTTACAGAAATGAAGTTGCTGATTTTTTGTTTACCCGGGGAGGGAAAGAGACAAAAGCGCCTTTCCATGGCCCTGGCTCCCATTGCCTCTCCATAAAACTCTCCATTGGAAACATGTTTTCCCTCCTGCGTCAAACGATGCAAAACAATGGCTTTCGAACAAATACCCCGGCAAGGACACGGTCAATAAGCCCCCGTTATACCCCTTGCGTCCCCGGGACAAACGCAGGAAACCAGTAACAGTGAAATAACCTGTCCGCCTTACGGGTTCCTGCGACTCCCCGTCCGGCACGGGTCGAACGTATCGGGATAAAAACTGCCGGCCCGAGGGACTTTTTTGGTTGTTTGCGGGGAAAAAGGTATATTTGCAGTGTTTCGCAAACGAAATAACCATACAATGTTGCTGAGTGTGATTGAAACGGCGGAGACCTTGGGATGCTCCGCCCAATATGTGAGGAAACTTTTAAGGGAAGGCCGCCTCGCCGGCCAAAAAATAGGGGACTCATGGATTATAAACGACGATACTTTGGAATCTTTCGACAGGAAGGATCTGCGGACGAAAAAAAATGACGTTCCCGATCGGAAATCCAGGAAGGCGCCAAAACAGGGAGCACTGAATTGCCTCTCCTTTTTCTCCGGGGCGATGGGGCTGGACATCGGACTGGAGCAGGAGGGCATCAACATATTACTGGCCTGCGAAACGGATAACGCATGCCGCCGAACGATCGTCGCCAACGAACCCGGCATCGGCCTGATCGGAGATATAAGGGACTACACGGCCGGGGAGATCCTGGAATATGCAAACCTCAAAGAAAACGGGCAGGTCGACATCATCGTCGGCGGGCCGCCCTGCCAGGCATTCAGCACGGCCGGGAAAAGGCTCGGCTTCCAGGACGAGCGGGGCAATGTCTTTCTGAAATACATAGAAGTCATCCGGGAGATACAACCGCAGTACGCCGTAATAGAAAACGTAAGAGGGTTGTTGTCGTCCGCACTTTCGATAGACATCGACGATGAAATTACCCGCAGCTACGACCTCGATTGGGCGAAGACACCGGGGTCGACACTCTTTTATATCAAAAAGAAGCTGGAAACCGCAGGTTACAACGTAACTTTCAACCTTTACAATTCGGCCAATTTCGGCTCCCCGCAAATCAGGGAGAGGGTGGTCATAACATGCACCAAATCCCCGAACCCGGTTCCGTACCTCCGTCCCACCCATTCGAACGAGGAGGGATTCGGGCTTGAAAGGTGGAGGACTTTCAGGGATGCAGTAGCCGGATTGGATCCGGCCCGATGCGACCACATCGACTTTTCCGAGAAGCGGCTGAAATACATAAAGATGCTGAAACCTGGGGAAAACTGGCGGAATCTGCCCAAAGAACTCCAGCCGGAAGCCATGGGAAACTCCTACCATCTGGGCGGTGGGAAAACGGGCTTTTACCGAAGGCTGGACTGGGATTCGCCGTCCCCCACGGTAGTCACCCATCCCGCCATGCCCGCAACGGAATTGGCGCACCCGACGGAAAACAGGCCCCTGTCCATACAAGAATACAAAAGGATTCAGGAATTTCCCGACGATTGGGTGATCGAAGGCAGTTTGCTGGACAAATACAAACAAATCGGCAATGCGGTTCCCGTCGGGCTGGGCAGGGCAATCGGCAGGACAATCGCCGCCCACCGCCAGGGAGTCGAAACGGCGGCACCGGAAGGCTTTCCTTATTCCCGCTACAAGGGCACATCGGATCATGAATTCGAAACCGGAATTTTATCGGGAAAACGAAAAAAAACATCGTCCCAGTTGACGATCGAATTCGATTAATCCGTAATTTTAAAACAAAAAAGCCATGACGGATGCATACAGATTCGACGAATCGAGTACGGAACAGGCAATCGCCTATGCCAAAATATACGCCGGAGAAAATTATTCCCCCGCCATGGAGACCGTCCTGAAAGTCGCCTTCAGCGAAAAACGCAACTTGCCGACGTTCCGCCTGAAGAATTCGGACACCATACTTCTATCCGGCTACATGAAAAAGTGGGTGGGGGCATACCTGGCCGGATATAACAACAGGCCCTCGGTCAGAACCGGGAATTGCTCCGGGACACATCCGGATCCGATGGCAAAAACGATCCTCAGAGCCAGGATACCCGGGCTCGAGGATAATCTGGCCGATAAAATAGTGGCCGGGCACTCCCTGCTGATGACGATCGAAAACAATATCGGCGAGTTGCTCGAAGAGTACCTGTCCGTAAAATTATCTCCCCTGGGGTGGTATTGCTGCTGGGGGAGTACGATCGACGCGGTAGACTTTTGCAAGGCGGACGGCTCGCTGCTGCAGATAAAGACAAGCGACAATTCCGAAAACAGTTCCAGCAGCAGGGTCAGGCAGGGCACTCCCATCGGAAAATGGTTCCGCAGGTTCTCGAGGCGTCCGGGAGTATATAACTGGGAGTCGCTCAACAGGATGCTGGGACGGCCGGGATATGTGTCCGAGTCAGACTTCCGGGCCTTCGCGGAAAAGACCATAGCGGCAAACCCGGCCTGCATATATATAGCCGCCAACCACCTGTTGAACAGGCCCTGACACGTGCCGTCCCGCAGGTGGATGCACCCAAAAATTACCCGGAGCGCTTGCCCGGGTAATTTTCATTCCGGATCGCGGGGGCGGGCTATTTCCCCAGCCGGTAAGCGGTGGGGGTCATGCCCGTATGGTTCTTGAAGTATTTCCCGAAAAACGACTGGTTGGGGAAATTCAGGTAGTAGGAGATCTCCTGGATGCTCATCGTGGAGTATTTCAGCAGGTTTTTGGCTTCGAGCACCACATAGTCGTCGATCCACTGCACGGCCGTGCGCCCGCTGGTCTTGCGGATGATCGTCGTGAGGTATTTGGGCGTCAGGTTCAGCTGGCCGGCATAGAAACCGACCGAACGCTGCTGCATGTAATGCCTGGCCAGCACCCCCATGAACTGGTTGAAATACTCCTCGTTGCGGCTGCGCGAAGAGGCTTCCGACGCCCCCGTCTCGACATGCCGGGCGATGATCCGGCAGACCTTGTAGGCCAGTGTCCGGATCATCGAACGTATGATCTCGGCGGAGTAGGGGTCGTTGTGCTGCCGTGCCCCCTCGATGCGGATCCCGTCCAGCGAACGCATGACCCCGTCCCACTCCTCGCCGTCGAGCGGCAGGCTGGGATGCTTCTCGACCTGCAGGAAAAGCTGTGTCAGCAATTTGAGGTCGATATTGATCCGTTGGATGAACTCCTCCTCGCAGAGAATGGCGTGCACGCGGGCGTCCTCCACCGACTCGACCTGCAGGATGCTGCCGGGCAGGTGCACGAAAAGCGTCCTCTCGCCAATCGTGTGGCGCGTCACGCCCGAAGTGGAAACAATCGAACCTTTAGAACAAAAAATGATCGCAAAGGCGTTCAGACGTGTCGGATACCGGAACAGGTCGATGTTGAATTCATCCTTCACATTGACACGCGAAGCGATCAGACATCCATCGTAATAGAGGTCTTCCGGCCTGCGGCCGCAGATGTCGAGCAATGTGGCGAGCGAGAAGCTCTGAATCTCCTTTTTGTTCATTTTACCGATAATTATGCGGACAAATATACGCAAATCCCGGGAGCTTTTCATTGAATAGTACAAAATCGAACCAATCGACGAATTCATCCGACACGATGGTCTTTTCTTACGACCGCTAAAACGGCAACTTTGCATCGAAAAATACGGAACAGATGAAACAAACGACTTTTTGCGCAATACTGCTGTTAGCGACAGGTTGCACATCACCGAAAAAGACCCATACGGCCGATCCGCTGCGGGTGGGCACCATCGTCGTCACCCCGTCGTCGGACATCGACGCCGCGCTCTACGTCGGCACGATCGAGGAGGAGACCTCGGCCGCCCTGAGTTTCCCCGTCGCCGGTACCGTCGCGCGCACCTACGCAGACGAAGGGCAGCGCGTGCAGCAGGGGCAGTTGCTGGCCGAACTCGATCCGACGTCGGCCCGGCAGACCTTCGATGCCGCGCAGGCAGCACTCGACCAGGCGAAAGATGCCTGTGCGCGCCTCAGACAACTTTACGACGCCGAGAGCCTGCCCCAGATCAAGTGGGTCGAGGCGCAGACCCGGCTGCGCCAGGCCGAGTCGGCATACGGCATCGCCCGCAAAAACCTCGACGACTGCAAGTTGTACGCACCGTTCACGGGCGTCATCGGCAAACGGCAGGCCGCAGCGGGGGAGACGGTCATGCCGGGCGTCCCGGCCATGACCCTGCTGCGGATCGGGACGGTGAAAGTCCGCTTCCCGGTACCCGAGCAGGAGATCGCACGCCTGGGCACGGACAGCCGGCTGCGGATAACCGTCGCGGCACTCGGCGACCGTGCTTTCCCGGCCGGGAAGATCGAAAAGGGTGCCGTGGCAAACCCCGCCACACACACCTATGACGTACGCGCCACGCTGTCCAACGCCGACGGCGAGCTGCTTCCGGGCATGGTATGCCGCGTGGAGGCATCGCCGGCAGGGGCGGCCGAAGAGATCGCGCTGCCGGTACGCGCCGTGCAGCAGGCCGGCGACGGAAGCCGCTTCGTATGGAAAGTGAGCGGGGATTCGGTCGTCCGCACGGCTGTCGCCACGGGACGCCTGGTGAACAACGCCGTCACGATCACCGCAGGAATACAAGCGGGCGACCGCATCGTGACCGACGGGATGCAGAAAATCGGCCAGGGAAGTAAAGTCATAGCGGAATGAAAAGCAATATAATATCGTGGTCGATGCGCAATTTCCGCATCGCCTTCCTCATCGTGGGCTGCCTGTTCGCCTTCGGTATTTACGGGCTGGTGCATATTCCCAAGCAGGAGTTCCCGGAATACACGATCCGCCAGGGCGTGGTGGTGGGCGTCTATCCCGGCGCCACGAGCGAAGAGGTCGAGCAGCAGCTCGCCAAGCCGCTCGAACAGTTCCTGATGACTTACAAGGAGGTCAAACGGTCGAAGACCACCTCCACGTCGCAGAACGGCATGTGCTACGTGATGGTCGAACTCGAAGACCACGTGAACGACAAGGACGAAGTGTGGTCGAAGATCAAGCACGGCCTGGCGGCATTCAAGTCGCAGTTGCCTCCGGGCGTTGCGGCCGTGGTCACCAACGACGACTTCGGCGACACCTCGGCGCTGCTCATCACGCTCGAATCCGACACGCGGTCGTACCGCGAACTGAAAGGCTACATGGACGACCTGAGCGACCGCCTGCGCCGCATCGAGTCGGTCTCGAACCTGCGCCCGTACGGCGTGCAGCAGGAGCAGATCTCGATCTACGTCGACCATGAACGGCTGGCGGCCTACGGCATCGGCGAAAAAGTCCTCTCGGCCGCGCTCGCCTCGCAGGGGCTGACCCCGATGGGCGGGTCGGTCGGCAACGCCGAGACCGAAACGCCCATCCACATCGCGCCGGCGCTGGCCGGCGAGCGGGAGGTCGCCGAGCAGATCATCTGGAGCGACCCGCAGGGACACGTGCTGCGCGTGAAGGACGTGGCGCGCGTCGTACGCGAATACGACGACCCGGACAGCTACATCCGCAACAACGGCCACCGCTGCGTCATGCTGTCGATGGAGATGAAGGCCGGCTTCAACATCGTGCAATACGGCCGTGACGTGGACGAAGTGCTGCACGAATTCATTGCGGCCGAGCTCCCCGCGGACGTCGAGGTGCAGCGCATCGCCGACCAGGCCAAGGTCGTGGGCGACTCGGTGCACTCGTTCCTGCGCGACCTGTTCGTCGCCATGGCCATCATCATCCTGGTGATGATGCTCCTCTTCCCGCTGCGGTCGGCCATCGTGGCGGCCATCACCATCCCGCTGTCGACCTTCATCTCGGTGGGGATCATGTACCTGTGCGGCATCCCGCTCAACACGGTGACCCTCGCGGCGCTGGTCGTGGTGCTGGGTATGATCGTCGACAATTCGATCGTGGTGATCGACGGCTACCTCGACTACCTCGGGCGAGGCCACTCGCGCTGGTTCGCGGCGGTCGAGAGCGCCCGGGAGTTCTTCCCGTCGCTGCTGCTGGCCACGGTCTGCATCTGCATGATCTTCTATCCGATCCTCTTCACCATGACGGGCATGATGGGCGACTTCCTGACCTATTTCCCGTGGACGATCACGATCAACCTGATGGTCTCGCTGCTGCTGGCCGTACTGGTCATCCCGTTCCTCGAAATCCTCATCATCCCCGCCGTACAGCCGAAAAAAGAGGGCAAGTCGGTCACAGACCGCGTACACGACCTCTACCGCCGCGTACTGGCGTGGACGTTCCGCCACGGCTGGCTGACGATCTCGATGGGCATCGCCTCGGTCATCGTATCGCTGCTGATCGCCACGCAGCTCAAGCTGCGCATGGTACCCTTCGCCGACCGCGACCAGTTCGCCGTGGAGATCTACCTGCGCCCCGACGTACCGCTGGAGCGCACCGCAGCCGTAGCCGACTCGGTCTACCGGGTGCTGCACGACGATGCGCGCGTGAAATCGGTCACCTCGTTCGTCGGGTGCTCCTCGCCGCGCTTCCAGATGAGCTACGCCCCGCAGATGGCAGGCAAGAACTACGCACAGTTCATCGTCAACACCACCTCGGTCGACGACACCGAAGATATCCTCGACCAGTATGCCGACGCATGGGCCGACCGTTTCCCCGAGGCCTATGTCAAATTCAAGCAGCTCGACTACCAGAACGTCCCCTCGCTGGAGTTCCGGTTCTACGGCAGCGACATCGACTCGCTGCGCGCCGCGGCCGACGGCCTGATGGCGCGGATGCGCCGGATGCCCGAGCTGCAATGGGTACACTCCGACTACGAAGACCCCCGTTCGGTCATCGACGTGCGGCTGGATCCCGTCACGGCACCGCAGTTGGGCGTCACGCGGACGCTGGCCGCGGTCAACCTGGCGCTGGCTTCGGGCGACGTCCCGGTCGGATCGGTCTGGGAGGGCGATTACCGGCTGCCCATCGTACTCAAGAACGACACACGGCAGGGCGAACGCTCGCTCTCCGACATCGGGGACACCTACATCTCGTCACCGGTGCCTTCGGTCAGCGTGCCCCTGCGCCAGATCGCCGACGTGGAGCCCGTCTGGAGCCAGAGCAAGATCGTACACCGCAACGGCATGCGCTGCATAACCGTCACGGCCGACCTCAAACGCGGTGCCAACGCCATGCGGATGACTTCGCGCATCAGCGACATCATCGACCGGGAGCTGGTGCTCCCGGCAGGCGTCACCACGGAACTGGGCGGCGCCCATGAATTCGACTGGGAGACCATCCCGCCCATCGCATCGGGGCTGTCGATCTCGCTGGTGATCATTTTCTTCTTCATCCTCGTCAACTTCCGCAAGTTCGGCATCACGCTGGTGGTCATGGCCTCGATGTCGCTGTGCCTGTTCGGCGCCGTCGTCGGGCTGCGGATCGCCGACTTCACCATCGGCCTCACGTCGGTGCTGGGTTTCATCACGCTGCTGGGCATGATCGTGCGCAACGTCATCCTGATGTACCAGCACGCCGAGGACAAACGCAAGGTCTGCCACTGGTCGGCACGCCTGGCGGCCTACGACGCCGGCAAGCGGCGCATGGTGCCGATCTTCCTCACGACGGCGACCACGGCCGTAGGCGTCGTGCCGATGATGTTCGGCGGCAGTACTTTCTGGGCACCCGTCGGCGTGACGATCTTCGCCGGCGGCATCGGCTCGCTGATCCTCGTAGTCACGATCCTGCCCGTCCTCTATTCCAAAATTTACAAATGATGAAAAAGACCGTCCTATTCCTCCTGCTGTGCATGGCCGCCGCCCCGGGCCTGTCCCAGACGCTCACGCTCGACGAGTGCCGCGCCGCGGCCGAGGAGCATAACCGCACGCTCAAAAACAGCCGCCTCGGCCTCGACGCCGCCTTGCAGACGCGCCGCGAGGCATTCACCACCTATTTCCCGCAGGTCTCGGCCTCGGGCGGCGTATTCCAGGCCCAGCACGGGCTGGTGCAGGCCGATTTCGCGATCCCCCAGATGGGGTCGCTGCCCCTGTCGCTGGTAAAACGCGGCATCCTGGGTTCCGTCACGGCCGTGCAGCCCCTGTTCGCAGGGCTGAAGATCGTCAGCGGCAACAAACTCGCCCGGCTGGGCGAAGAGGTCGCACAGCTGCAACTGCAAAAGACCGCAGCCGAGGTGCGCGAACGCACCGACACCTACTTCTGGCAGGTGGTATCGCTCAGGGACAACCTTTCGACCATCGAAGCCGTGGAGCGGCAGCTGGCGGAGATACACCGCCAGGTCGCGCTCTCGGTCAAAGCGGGGCTCGTAACCACGAACGACCTGCTGCGCGTGGAACTGCGCAGGCAGGAGGTAGCCTCCGAGCGGCTGAAGGTCGAAAACGGGCTGAAGGTGTCGAAGATGCTGCTCGCACAGCATATCGGCGCCGACTGGCATACGTTCGACATCGCGGCCGCAGCCTTCGGCGAACCGGAGGCCCCGGCATCCTTTTACGTGCCGGTGGACGAGGCGCTCGACCGCCGCGCGGAATACCTGCTCTCGGAAAAGAACATCGAGGCGCAGAAATACCGCAAACGCATGGAACGCGGCAAACGGCTGCCGACCGTGGCCGTGGGCGCCGGGTACCTCTATTATAACGTGACCGACAAGGACGTAGACGACGGAATGGTCTTCGCACAGGTATCCATCCCCATTTCCGACTGGTGGGGCGGGGCTCATGCCCTGAAAAAGGCCCGCATCGACGAGATGCAGGCCGAGAACGACCGGCTGGAAGCCCGCGAAATGCTCGCCGTGGAGATCGAACGGACATGGAGCGAAGTGCAGGAGGCCCACGCACAGATCCTGCTCATGCAGCGTTCGGTGGCATCGGCCACCGAAAACCTGCGGCAGAACCGCAATTTCTACGACGCAGGGACAGCTACCCTCACAGACCTGCTCGACGCCGAGACGCTCTACACCCAGAGCCGCAACAACCTCACCTCGGCCTATGCCGCCTACCACACCTCGCTCGCGAAATACATGCGCGTCACGGGGCGCTAAGAGGCGGCAGCCGGCTCAACGCCCCGCAGACAGGACGAGGAGACTGCCCGACAAGTCCCCCGAAACAAAAACCACCCCCGACCGGAGATTGCTCCGACGGGGGTGGAATCGTATAAAAACGGGGTTGTAAGCCAGCTCCTTCGCTTCATTCCGGGGCGGGGATTCCCGGGGCGGGGATTCCCGGGGCGAGGATTCCGGGGCGGGGGATTCCGGGACGGGATTCTGGGGCAACCCGCTGCCCGCCAGGCCGTCAGTAGCCCAGTCCCATCTCCTGACGCACCAGTTCGGCCTCCTGCCAGCCTTTCGCGGTGGCGGAACCGCGCACGACGGTAAAGAGCATGCGCATCGCAGCTTCGCGGTCGCGGTTGCCGACGGAGAAATTCTGCCAGAAGAGTTTTTCCAGCAACCCGTAATACGCCTCGCCGAGCAGGTACCCCTCATCGACGCCCCGCATGAAAACGGCACGCTGGCGTTTGCGGAGCGCACGCCGTTCGGCATGGAGCGCGTCGATCGCCGACGGATAATAGGAAACGTCCTCGGCGAATTCCCAGCCCATCGCATCGAAGGCGTCGTACATGGCGGCGGACATGCGCAGCAGGGCGTCCATCGGGTTTCGGGCGGCCGCACAGAGGGCATCGAGGTGTGCGTCTTCCTCTTGCAGCCTGTACGCCACACTTTCGGCGACCAGTTCCCATTTCCCGGAGAAAAGGCTGCACAGTTCCTGCTTGGGGATGCCGATTTCCCCGGCGATGGTGCGCATGCTGAGTTTCTGCATCCCTTCGCGCAGGAAGAGTTCGCAGGCGGCTTTCAAGATAGCTTCTTTATTCATAATCGGAAGGTATTAGGTTCAAATCCAAAATCACATCGCACAACGCAGGATAGCCGTCCCGGCCGGGCCGGTGTTGCGGGAACACCGTACCCATCACGCCTGCTTGCGGTAGGTCAGAGCCGCCAGCAGGCCGAACACGGCCGCAGAAACGGCCAGCACGACATAGTCGCCCCACAGCTCGCCGAGCGTCGTCCCCTTGAGGTAAACGGCACGCATGATCCCGACGAAATAGCGGGGCGGGAGGAAGCGGGTGATCCACTGCGCCCAGCCGGGCATCGACTCGACGGGGGTCACCAGGCCGCTCATCAGCACGAAGAGCATCACGAAGAAAAACATCACGAACATCGCCTGCTGCATAGTGTCGGAATTGTTGGCGATCACCACGCCGATGCCCGACATCGTAAGGATGAAGAGCGCGGCCGCCAGACAGATGGCGCCGAACGAACCCACGGGCACCAGCCCGTAGACGACCCATGCCAGCAGCATGGCGAACGCGAGCAGCACGAGGCCGATCACCCAGTAAGGCACCAGTTTCGCCAGCGTAAAGGTAAAGCGGCCGACCGGGGTGACGTTGATCTGTTCGATGGTGCCCTTCTCCTTTTCGCCCACGAGGTTCAGCGCAGGCAGGAACCCGCAGATCATGATCAGCAGCATGATCATCAGCGCGGGAATCATGTAGAAACGGTATTCGAGCGTGGGGTTGTAGCGGTTCTGCACCGCGATCGGGTCGGGCCCGGCCGCCAGTCCTTTCTCCGCACGCAGTTCGGCGAGGGTCTGCATCACGGTCTGCACCATATACTGCGACCCGAGGCTCCCCTTAAGTGCGTTGACGCCGTTGGCCGAGATGCTGACCTTCCGGGGCGTCCCCGCGGCGACCGAACGCTCGAAACCGTCGGGAATCTCGACGATCACGTCGATGCCGCCCTCTTCGAGCGCCCCGAGCGCCGAGGCGTAACTGTCCGCCACGTCGTGCAGCGTATAGTAATCCGAAGCGCCGATCTTCTGCAATATCCGCCGCGAGGCCGCCGTGCGGTCGTGGTCGACCACCGCCACGCCCACATGGCGCACATCCTGCGTCGTGACCCACGGGATGACCAGCATCACCATCAGCGGGAACATGACGGCCATCTTCGGCAGGAACGGGTTGCGAAAGAACTGCCGGAACTCCTTATCGAGTAAAACGAGTAACGTACGCATCGTCATTCGAGTTTATCGTTGAACTTTTTGAGCGCCACGCCGATCAGCACGGCCGTCATGGCCGCCAGGATAAAAAACTCGTGCAGCACGGCCGTGAAGGGCAGGCCCTCGATCATCAGTTTGCGCACGGCGGAAATATACCAGCGTGCCGGGATGATGCACGACACCCCTTGCAGGACACCGGGCATATTCTCGATAGGAAAGACCATGCCCGAGAGCATGATGATCGGCAGCATGAGCAGCATGCCCGAAACGAGCATCGCCGTGACCTGGGTGTCAGCCATCGTCGAGATGAACAGCCCGAGTGCCAGCGCCAGCAGCAGGTAGAGGAGCGAGATACCCACCAGCCCTACGACCGAACCGGTCATGGGTATGCCGAGCACGAAATGCGCCAGCAGCAGGATGGTCGTAAGGTTCAGGCACGAGAGCAGGAAGTAGGGTATCATCTTGGCAAAGATGATCCGGATGGGGCGCACGGGCGATACCAGCAGCACCTCCATCGTCCCGGTCTCCTTCTCACGGACGATCGACACGGAGG